>JACCDN011098693.1_pt1 | contig 10489 bp, 13 predicted proteins | sample 7441691 | NCBI WGS metagenome assembly JACCDN01 (sample SAMN15323439, study PRJNA562643) | freshwater metagenome | isolation source: river surface water | place: USA:Blue River Watershed | collected 2017-08-16
AATGCGACCATATGATATACAACGAAACGACACTGTCAGCACCTACAAGTTATATTGACCCTAAAACTCGTAAGGTTTCAGTGGCCACAGGGTCTAAATTAGTTTCTAGTGGGTATAAAAATATATTGCAAGATAAATTTTCTAAAACAGATAAAATTTTAATAGAACATAGATTTGCGTTTAATGTTGATACACTAACTAATAATCAATTGGATAGCTTGTTTAAAGATAAAGATGAGATTGAAATCTTATTGTTTGAAGTGCCGGACAAAGTTCCTAGTGTGTTTCTGATATATTCTCGGTCAAAGAAAACCCTAAGGTATAGGATTAGAGTTCAAAGCGATGACCCCAAGTTGTCCTTGGAAGATAAAGCGTTAGGAGTAAGTATTATCCCATCAACTACCGAAGAAGATGCTCAAAATATATTGAAATTAGATGCTGTTGGTTCCAATTTAGTTGCTATGTCTTTGAGAGTATTTATAGACAGAGACCAAGTGAAAAAGAATACAATTATTTCAGTGTCAAACAAGATAGACCATAATTTAAATTCAAATGAAAATATTTTATATAACTTCTCGTCTCAATATTCTACTAGCAATTTCACTGGCAATAGAGTTGTATATTCCAAGACTGTTAATAATGTTGTTAAATACCCAGTGTCTTGGAATTCATTTAAAACAAATGTAGATGCTTTAAATGTATTAGGGATTAATGTAAGAAGTGAGGTGTTTAATATTTCTGCTAGCGATACATTAAAAGGCTTTTAAATTTTTTATATCTATATAATAATGAGTATTGTAAAATTGGCTATAGTAATTATTCTATTGGCGTTAATAGGATTATGTATTTTTCATTATTCAAAAAATAATGTAAATACTATATCTATTACTTCAACACCTACACCGCAAGTGATAACTAAGCCCCCTAATGTAATCTTTAAAGAGTTAGTGGATAAATGCCAAGTTGGTAGCGATTTTGCTAATACCTACAATTTAAGAAATATGTTATGCGATATGAGGGAATTTAATACTGCAAATACATTTATAGCCCCGACAACATACATCGACCCTAAAACATTAAATCCTATGGTGGCGTTAGGAAATAACTTATTAAGTCCGGAATATATAAAAAGATTGACAGACAACTTTAATGGTATAGATTATACAGTGATATATAAACTGTTTTTTAAGTTTAAGCCAGATAATATAAACTACAACAAGCTGATACCAGACAGAGACGATAAAGAAATAGAAATATTAAGTGTAGGCGCTCGCTCTCCTAAGATGTTTATAGTATTTTCTAAATCAAAAAAATCAATAAGAGTAAGATGTAAGATGCATACAAATGATACATCTAACTCGACTACAAGAGATGAGAAGAAGTGGGGAGCTTTAACTATTGTGGACGAGAAGAAAACCGAGTTTATCCCGCTAGAAGGAAACGAAAACAATTTCATATATATATCAACAAATGTTAAATACGATAAAATAAACAATTCTACTACTGTTTCTCATGAAATTTCTAATAAAAATAATACATTATCTTTTTCCAGAGTTTTACCTACTATATCAGCTTATCCTGAATGGAACAAATCGACCATCTCCTCTGCATCATTAGAAGATTATGGTATATTGAGAAATGAAGAGTATTTGGTTATTAAAAAATAATTTAGAGCGATACAATTGAGTGAAACTTATAAAATTTTTATAGAAATCATTTGATATATTAAAGAGTTTAGAAAAAATATTTTAACCAATAAGAGTTATTTATTCTAGTAGAAATACTTTTTAAAGGGGCTGTTATGCTTTGTATTTCTTCTTTCTCCTTTTTTAATCTTTTCTTTACATCTGTTAATTGTTTGTCAATCAAAAACCCAGTTAAAATCCCAATTGAAAAATAAAGTCCTTTATTAAGTCCTTTGCGTTGTTGTTCCATATATTACAGTTATATAAAATTTTTTACAAACATATAGTTATCTAATTCTATATAATTGCATAGAAATTTAGTGTTGTCTAAATCAAATATATTATAAAAAGTTAAATTTAATTTTTGTTTTATTTTTCTTTAATAATTCTTTATATTTATCGTCTTTCATATACTCTAAGAACTCATCGTGTCCTTGTTTCAATATAGGGCATACGTGATTAAACCATTCTTTATTTCTCTTTATCGAGGTTATTATATTAACATCTTGTAGCCATAAGACGCATTTATATATTTTATATCTTTCTGTATTGTCGTTTTTATAATAAAAAATATTATTATTCTCAGTTGATTTTAAGGTTAGTCTTTTGGCTTGACCTTCTTCCATTAGTGTTCGTTTTATCCAATCATTTAACGCGTGCAAATCACTGTATATATCAGGCGGGCAATATATGTATGTTATATTATCTACCGAAGTTAAGTTGTCCGACACCTCTATGAATGCCCCAAATACTCTGTCTTTATCTGTCCCTAACGCTTGCTGTAATTCTTTATTGGAATAGTATTCGACAAACGAGCAATCAAAGAAGTCGCATTCATCTAAATCAAGTGTTTCCAATTGTAGTTGTATTTGAATATAATAATAAAATGGCGGAATATCAGTTATCTTTCGTCTAGGTGGAACTTTTATCTCTAATAAAACTCCATCTGGGGTTAGACCATCTGGGGTAGCACCTAACCAATCATATTTTTCATGAAGCATAAAACCAATATCATACACCTCAGTGTTTTTTGTTTTTTTGTATATTTCCAATGCCACTGGCTCGTATTTTTTACCCCATTCAAGGATAGTAGTATTTATTCTATTGTTTAAACATTTTTCTAATATAAATTTATCTTTGGTAGAATAAGGATTAGCACATTTGCCATCTATTTTTAAATTACATCCAGGAAACTGCTGAATATAGTCTTTACAAGTTTCTTCATCTTTAAGCAATAACGCTGAAGCACTACTGGCAGTTATCTTATTTCTTCTAGAAGAAAACCATTCATTTGACCTTTGAGACGAATTATGTTTATTTAATTCTAACAAATATTTTACTCTTTCAATCATCGCTTATTATATAGTAATCTATATTTACATATTTTTTATAAAAATGAAAAAATAAAAATAATTATAGATAACAAGATGAGAATTAAATACGATATTTTTGTAGAAACTTACAGCATTAAAGTTGATACTTGTATCGATATTGATGTGGCCAAAAGAAATATGGAACCAGACGACATTATAGAAAGCTTTTCTTGTGATGGGCGGTCTTCATTTTCAAATCAAATATTTATAAATATAAGAAAAAAAACATATAATAAAAAATCAAGTGTAAGAGTTTTTCAAAACGGAAATATACAAGCACTAGGATTAAAGAAATCACAAGCAGAATATGTGGTCAGTCATATTTTAAAAAAAATGGAAACATATAGTTATATGTATAAAAATCTATTGGAACACAATGATGATAAATTTTTAATAACTATTAACGGAGATAAAATTTTTAAACAAAAGGGGTTCTTTACTTATCTAAATATAACTGTTATACAAGACCATATATTTAAAGATTGGTATATAAACCAACACCACAGAGACTTTGTCAAAAATGTATATGATGAAAATATGATGCAAATAGGAAAAGTTAAATATATGTTTAAAAGAAAAGATACTAAAAATTTAAAATTTGACCCTAATCTACTACAAAAAGTCGATGATTTTATTTATACTATTAAAGATAAATATGATAACGATATTGGTGTCGCAATTTATGATATTTGGGATTTACAGTCTCGTAAAAAAGACAATAAAGTTAGGGAATATCGTATTGACTGTATTAGTAATAAATCCTATAAAATCCAAACTGCCCACCTCCAATGTAAAAGCATATCGTTTAACACATTAACCAACGAAATATACAGTATAGACTTGGACTTATTGTATATGTATTTACGTGATAACGGATATGAAACGATATATAATAAATCTTCGTTTTTTGGCATTTCGTCCTTTGTAGGAGATACAAAGTATAATATTTTTACAACTGGGAGTTGTTTATTATACAATATAAAAGATGACAACACTATAAAAAATAAAATTCATGATATCATAAGTATTGTGCGAAAATCTGGCTCAATAGTGAATAGAAATGCTATAAAATTAAAACAAGTATTCAGTGGAACTCGTAGAATAGAAGATTTACTGGACGTGTATTAAATTATTGAGAGTTTTCTCTCAATAATTTATTTTTTTCTTTTAAATGTTCTTCGGTGTATAAGGTATCAGGCAACAATCCATCAGCTACCGTCCATCCAGCTTTACGTTTTAATTTATTAACTTTATTCTTATCTTTTTCATTATTAATCATATCAGCAAACTTCAATATAGCATCAACTTTATACATATATTTATCTCGATTGTTATTAACTATCATTTTAAATATACTAGGGCATCTCTTTTTTAATTCAGGGCACGATTGTTCCAATTCTTCAATCGACATATTTCTTTTATTGGTTTCTACAAAGTCAATTTGAGCTTTAAGGGTTTCCATTACTATTATATTGAAAAAAAAATCATAATATTTATTTTTTTAATAGGTATAATTATAAGAATGCTCCCATCTCAAGATATTCTACGACCGGTTTATTGTTCTAATTTTGTCGTGCCTCGTGCTACGGTTCCTAATTTTGTCATTGGTAATGCGACTACATCAACTCTAAGTCGTTGTCCGCCTCCAACAACATTAGCTAATGCTAATGCAACTTTGACCTTACCTCAATTGAGGTCAGGCCTTATTATTTGCGCCCCAGCGACAGCAGATAAAACTCTGACTACACCTACTGCATCTGCTATCGTAGGAAATATAACCAATCCTGAGGTTGGGACTTGTTTTACCCTTAATGTAATCAACAATGGCACTGGAGATGGTGTAGGTGTTATTATTGCCGGAGGAACAGGAGTAAGTATTGTAGGTCTGGCTAGAGTGGATAATGCTACGGGAACAGATATTAAGAGTTCAGGGTCAGGAACATTCTTATGCAGAATTACTAACATCACCGCAAGTGCAGAGACTTGTGTGATTTACAGAGTATCATAAAAAGAATAAGAGAACTTATATAAATAAGTTCTCTTAAATCTTTTATGTTTTTATTCGCTATTGTCAGACAATTCATTAATCATCTGTTCTTCATCACTTAATTCTACCTCTATTGAGGTTTCTTCTTCTTCAAAGATGTTTTCGTTAGTGCTGTGAGATAATTCATCTTCATCTTTACTAAACTCGACTTCAATGTCATCGTATGTTATATCTGTTTCTGGTTTTGTTTCTTCCTCTTTTTCTTTCTCTTCTTTGGTAGCACTAGTAGTGTTGCCTGCCTTTTTCAAGTGTATTTTGCAATATATTTCTCCTGATAGTTTTTTATTTCTACAAGGTTTTTTACTGCTGACAGTAATACCTTCGCATTTCCCAATTCGTTGCGTATCCTTTTTCACTTCTTTTTTTATATCTTTGGCCTCACAATACTTTTGGACAGCCTTAGTATAAATACCTTTTAACCCTTCTGCTTCCAAAGGCGACATATTTTTAACATTGTCTATTTCCTTGAAATAGAAAGCAGTAAATTCAGTAAATTCTTCGTAATTCATAGCTTTTTCACTTATATATAATTTTTATTTTTTTTTCATTTTTTTATTTAGTATTAAATAATGGAAAAAGATAAAAGCGAGTTCATGTATAAATATATGTTAGATGGTATTATTGAGGACGAAGACATATACAATAGAACAGCAACATACGGTAAAAGTGTTAGAACTCCATTACAATTAGTTGATGTAAGTGGTGAATTCAGGGGCAAGAAAGAAAAAGATAAAATCTATAATAAAAGTATAGAAAATACTTATATACCACAAAAACAAGTAAATACACCAGTAGAATACAATATTGATTATGATAATACCAGAAACGCATTAGCGACTAAAAAGAAAAGAAGAGAAAATATAGTAAATCCAGAGAACTCAAATAGAACTGTGCCGATTAGAAATAGAGATTTGTCGTTTAAACAATATGATTTTTTTTATAGATTGCCAGAAAATTCAAGAAAATTAAACTCTTCATATAATTAAAAATCTACATCAGTGTCAAAACTTCCAGTGGTATCTGCTCTTTGATAAGCTGTTATTCTTTTATTAAAAAAATCTGCTTTTGTCTCTATTGAGATGTAATCCATAAAGGAAAATGGATTAGATACTTTATATATTTTTTCATATCCAAGTTCATTTAACCAATAGTCGGCTACAAATTTAATATATTGAGACATTAATTTTTTATTCATTCCTATGAGTTCCACTTTAAGAATTTCATTTATGAACTCATCCTCTAATGTTATAGCTTCGCGCATAATATTATGCACCTTTTCTTGACTTAATTTTTGATTTAATTTATTATATAGAGCAATACCGGTTCTACAATGTAAAGCTTCATCCCTAGAGATGAACTCGTTGGATGTAGTCAAGCCAGGCATCTTGTTTTTTTGTTTTATCCAATATATAGAGCAGAAACTGCCACTAAAAAATACACCTTCCACTATAATAAAAGCAAGCAGTCTTTCGTTGAAATCTCCATTTGTTATATATTTTAAAGCCCAGTCGGCTTTCTTTTGTATGACTGAAATATTATTAACCGCATTAAACAGATAAGCCTTTTCCTCTTCATCTTCTATTAGACTATCTATCATCATCGAATATGTTTCGCTTTGTCCGGTGTATATATCATTAAATATCCCCGTGTGATTATACGGCTCACTGAAACAATAAACGTCCATCTTTATTGGATGAGGTTTTATGTCTTTAATACATGCATAACAATCATTGTTTCTGTTTGGTTCAAATATTGCCATCCCGTGCTGTAAATGTTGAGCTCTAACTCGTTCAGTCAATTCTCCACCACGATATACAATCCAAGCGTGGTTATGAGTTGTTTTTACCCTTCTACCATCTGTCAATTCAATTTCCAATAAAGGAGCTTTTTCATTAGTTTGTCTGACAACTACTTCAGAAAGCATATAACCATTATCTATTTCTACTCGTTTATCTTTTAATGACCCTATTCTTACATTTCCATCCTTTGTTTTTACCATTGTATCCGCACTAACGCAGTGGATAGTCTCAACAGCTGATTGAATAGCATATAATCCTCTTATTTCTGGATATTCTATTTCTTGAGAGAATGTATTTACCAGATTTTCATTGACAATACCATCACTCGCGGCGAAGAATGCTAAAATATATTTTATGAAAGATTTTTCATTATCATTTAAAGTATTAAAATCTGCTCTATCTTGAGAGAAATCTACTTCCTCCACTGTCCAGAAAGACTTTATGGATTTTTTATATAAGTCAAAAATATCTTGATACTTTATAGGGAAAAAGGTAAATCTATTCTCTTGTTTTGCTAGCAGTTCTTCCTTTGACTTGTCAAACATTATATAATATATATAATATTTATTTTTTATTTATTTCGTTTATGAAGATACTGGTTTTTTCTTCTTTGGGGTCAGAGTAATACGTCTTCTTATGAGTTTTATTTTTTAATTCTAAACCTAAAAAGTTTTGGAACTTTTCATAATCATCCAAAGAGTTTGGAACAGTGAAAAACTGATAATACTGATATTTATCGTGTTTATCCCCTTCCTCAGCATTTATTCTAAAATATTGATTAAACTTATTAATCATATCTCTTTTTACATCGCTAGCGTGTTTTGTGTTCTTGTGTAGATAATCAGGTTGTTTGACGTCTAAGGGGTCAGTAGCTAATCGGTTCATAAACGGGTTCTCTAATGTTGGTTCTAATATAAAATCTTCTTTAACATTAAAAATAAGAAATGTAAGAATTAAACCCACAATAGCGATTAGCATATATCTAAGATTATTACTATACATTGAAGACAATATAGCTACATATATAAACAATCTCGCTAGAGAATTTAATATTTCATTCTTGGTTTGATTTGAATGAGGTATAAAAGAAGTTAATCTGTCTCGGTCAAATAAAACACAAGGGTCTTCATACCAAAATTTATCTTCTTTTATCTTCATATTTGGAGTTGTTCCTTCCATTACTAAATAAATATAAAAAATTTTTAATGTTCTACATTATTGTCTGATTTCTTTTTCTTCTTATTGCGTCTTGAAGGTTTTACTCGAATTAAACCATCATCGCTTTCAGACAATGTCGCTAATAGTTCATCAATGTCTTTACTTGGTCCAGGCATTTTCTTTTTGTCTTCGGTATTTAAATTATTCATAACTTTACTCATTAAATCATTGACTATTCCTTCTCCTCCGTTATTTACCAATTTATGCAGTATATGTTTATTCACTACGAAGTTCATTGTGGCTATAACAAACAACATAACTACCTTAGCGTAGGGAGAATTTGGTAATATGGTATAAAAATCACGTAAGATTTCTATAAATGCTTCTTCATAAGTATCGTAATTCTTATCAAAATCATTAGTCATACTAATAGCATAACCGTCCATAGTTCCTCTGCCAAATATCATATTTGAAAAGAATTCTATACCCACAAAACTATTCTTGTAAATTGATATCATAACATCAAGGTTAGCGCTAGTCTCTGTGCTACATCTAACTCTTTCGTATTCTATTTGGATATTATCTAATGTATCATTCATAGTATAATGACGAGTTAATGGGATATTCTTTTTCTTATGAAATCTATACAAGTCTTCTAACAGCATTGATTTTTTCTTAGTCATTTCATTTGCAGTGAATGGTTGAGATGGTTCAGGGGGGATTTCTACACCTACACACTCTCCCGGAGCGTAATCGAATGGAGATATATCTTCTCTATCTGTTTCTCCTGGGGTGAATATTGGTCTAAATTGTTCGACCTCTTCTTGTTCTTGTGGTTCTTTTTTTTTAGAATTAAATCCATCTATATCCAACCCTATATATACTGGTTCCCCAGTATCTGTTTCTGTTATAACGCTCTTATCGTCATTAAAGGATGTATTGACCTTTTTAATTGCTATATTTTCCAGTTCATCTACGGTTTCATCTTCGGTAAAAGATACTTTTTTTGTATCTATATCTTTATTAAGTGATATATTATGTTCCGCCATATTGATTATATATTAATTTTTTTTTCATATTTTTACTATCTCACATTGATGCCAAAAAACGCATAGTATCGTCAATCATATTCTCATTTACATAAGAATTTCCATCTTTACTTTTAACATATTTTAATATATTCTTTATTTCATTTTTATTGTTTTTGAAATAAGTAGAATATATATAAATGTATAAATGCCATCCGTCTGGTTTAAATTGCAGACCCTTTTGACCACAATATCTTACCCCTCTGCCTATGGCTTGAGTTTTATCGGCATTAGTTAATGGTTCTTCGAATATATGCCCGTATTTAACATCTAATAAATCTATACCTTCCTTGAAAGTGGAATCCAATATAATAAATCTAATAGCTTTCCCGTATATATTATCTTCTCTATCATTAAATCTGGATATTATCTTCTTTGCTGAGTTAATATCAAACGGAGTGTCCCATAGAACAGTAGAAGAAAGAACTACAAAATTATTATAATTATTTTTTGGATTATTTATAGCTTCTTCATCAACTATTATATGATTGTTATTTTTTTTTAAAACTAAATTGAACCCAATAGATTTTAATAAAGTAGCTATAGCTTTAGCTCCATAGCCTCCGCTCAAAACATCACTGAAAATAAAATGTTTATAAACTGTTTTTTCCCTATTTATATCTTTATCGTCTGCCTTTAAAATTGTGTCGAGTAGTTTAGACATTTTTAAAGATTTTTCGTCCAAATTCTTCAAAAATACCTCTCCGCTGTAATTTTTTCTATCAAACCTGTCTGTGTTCTTTAAGGCAGTTATGTTTTCGATTTTTCTAACACAATCGATTGTAGAACTTCGTGTCATTATAATTAAGTAATAAATTATTTTTATACAAACATCACGTGATGTATTAAAATTATATGGAGCGATATGATTGGCTGGCGTTCATATGATTAGATGAACATCACGTGATATATCAAATTTATTTATTTTTCATAAAATTTTATAAATTTTATAAAAATTATTTATTTTTCGTAAAATTTATAAAATTATATGAAGCGATATGATTGGCTGGCGTTCATATGATTATATGGAGCGATATGATTGGTCGGCGTTCATAGGATTAGATGAACATCACGTGATATATCAAATTTATTTATTTTTCATAAAATTTTATAAATTTCATAAAAATTATTTATTTTTCATAAAATTTATAAAAATTATTTATTTTTCATAAAATTTATAAAATTATATGAAGCGATATGATTGGCTGGCATTCATATGATTAGATGGAACGATATGATTAGATGGAGCGATATGATTGACTGACACCTATGGGATTATATGGAGCGATATGATTGACTGACCCCTATGGGATTATATGGAGCGATATGATTGACTGAC
>JACCDN010141965.1_pt1 | contig 10488 bp, 9 predicted proteins | sample 7441691 | NCBI WGS metagenome assembly JACCDN01 (sample SAMN15323439, study PRJNA562643) | freshwater metagenome | isolation source: river surface water | place: USA:Blue River Watershed | collected 2017-08-16
GTGTCCGCTGCGGCGACATCAAGAGCGAAGCGAAGGAGTCGCAGCGGATACCGGCTGATCGCCTTGGCGCAGCGAGCACAAAAACTTAGAACAATCCTTTGTACTGATCGCGCAGCAAGTTCTTTTGCACCTTACCCATGGTGTTGCGAGGTAGCTCAGCGACCACGAAACACTTCTTCGGAATTTTGAAGTTCGCCAGTTGTGACTTGATTGCAGCAATAACGGCATCTGCATCGACCTTGGCACCAGGCTTGGCAATGACGACCGCTACGCCTACTTCACCAAAGTCGGGGTGCGGCACACCAATCAACGCGCTCTCAGCGACACCAGGCATCTCATTGATGTAGCCCTCAATCTCTGCGGGATAAACGTTGTAGCCGCCGCTGATGATGAGGTCTTTGCTGCGGCCCACGATGACCACGTAACCACGCTCATCGATCTTGCCCACGTCACCGGTTTTGAAATAACCGTCTGCTGTGAACTCTTCTTTGGTTTTCTCGGGCATGCGCCAGTAGCCACCAAATACGTTGGGGCCTTTGACTTGGATGCCGCCAATTTCTCCGACGGGCAAGGCTTTGCCTTCGTCGTCTTGCACCCGCAAAGACACACCGGGTAACGGGAAACCCACCGTGCCGCCACGACGCTCGGTTTGGCCGGGGTAGCGCGCATCGGCAGCGTAGGGGTTGGAGGTGAGCATGACGGTTTCGCTCATGCCGTAGCGCTCTAGGATGGCTTGACCCGTGCGGTCGCGCCACTCGTTGAAGGTTTCCAGCAGCAAGGGGGCTGAGCCAGCTACAAACAAACGCATGTTCGAAGCTTGTGCTTTGGTGAGGCTGGGCTCGGCCAACATGCGCACATAGAGCGTAGGAACGCCCATGAACACCGTGGCTTGCGGCATTTTGGCAATCACAAGCTTAGGGTCGAACTTGGACATCCAAATCATCTTGCTGCCATTGAGCAACGCGCCATGAATGGCCACAAACAAACCGTGCACATGGAAGATGGGCAAGGCGTGAATGAGCACATCACCAGGCTTCCAGCCCCAATAGTCTTTCAGGGTTTGCGCATTGCTGAGCATATTGCCGTGCGAGAGCATTGCCCCTTTGCTACGGCCTGTCGTACCACTGGTATACAAAATTGCTGCTAAGTCGTCCGCTTTGTTTTGCACCACTTGGTGTTTGTCTGAGCAATGCGCGGCGCGCTCTAGCAGACTGCCGGTGCGGTTGTCGTCCAAGGTGAACACGTTTTGTGTGCCCGCCTTGAAAGCGATCTTGCTGACCCAACCAAAGTTTTTGCTGCTGCACACCACCACGGCGGGCTCGGCGTTGCCAATGAAGTACTCAATCTCAGCGCTTTGGTAGGCCGTATTCAAAGGCAAAAACACATAGCCCGCGCGCAAAGTGGCGAGGTAGAGCATGACGGCTTCGACCGACTTTTCTACTTGCACGGCCACGCGTGAACCTTTGGGAATGTGCAGCGAGTCCAGCAGATTGGCCAGCATGGCGCTGGCACGCTCAAGGTCGGACCAGCTGTAGTGCAAGCCATCGTCTGTCTCGATGGCTGTTGCTTTCAAGTCTTTGGGAAATGCGGCACGCAAGGCCGCATAAAGGTTGTGATTCATCGTCTTTTTTTCAGTTAATCAAGCTTGGCACCCGAGGCTTTCACCACGCTGGCCCACTTTTTAATTTCACCGCTCACGAAGTTACCAAATTGAGCGCCCGTCAGGTTTGGAAACTCAGCGCCGCTGTTAGCCCAGCTGGTTTTGATTTCATCTGAAGCTGCAGCTTTGCGTACTTCTTCAATGGCACGTGCTTGCACGTCAGCAGGCGTTCCCTTGGGTGCCCACAGACCGTACCAAGTTGTCACGTTGTAATCGGGCATGCCAAGCTCAGCAGCGCATGGCACATCTGGAAATGCGGGGTTACGTTTGTTGCCCGACACCATCAAGGCTTTGATACGGCCACCTTTGATGTGTTGCGCAGAAGAGCCCAAACCATCAAACATCATGTCCACGTTGCCAGCAATCAAGTCTTGCAAGGCAGGACCTGCACCGCGGTATGGAATGTGCGTAATAAAGGTTTTGCTTTGGAGCTTGAATAACTCACCAGCCAAGTGGTGCGATGTGCCGCCACCAGCTGAGCCGTAGTTGAATTTTCCGGGCTTGCTACGCACCATTTCCATGAAGGCTTTGAAGTCGTCAGGCACGTTTTTTGGGTTCACCACCAACACGTGCGGGACGCTGGCCACCATGGCGAGAGGCACAAAGTCACGCTCTAAGTCGTAATCCAACTTGGGATACATCGCGGGTGCAATCGAGTGGTGCACCGCCCCCATAAATAAGGTGTAGCCATCGGGGGCCGCTTTGGCAGCAACGCCTGCGCCTAAGTTACCCCCTGCACCACCACGGTTGTCGATCACCAAAGTTTTACCGCTTTGCTTAGAGAACTGTGCAGAAAATGGACGCGCAAATGTGTCAGTGCCGCCGCCAGCTGGGAAAGGCACCACCAAGGTAACGGGTTTTGTGGGCCACGTGCTTTGGGCTTGCACGCCAAAGCTCATAGCGGCACACGCGACAACGCTAAGGGCTATCCACTGTCGGCGGTTTGTGCTGGATTTAATTGGGTTCATGTCTGTCTCCTTTTTGGGTTTTAAAACTAACGCGACTCACTTGAAATACATGTCTTCTACATCGCCAGACGCTGGGGCTATGCCCTTGTCTAGCAACTGGCGGTTCTTATCTAAACGCTTAAGGTCGTAGAGGTAATTGACCATCAAGCCATGCGACTGCTTGATGCCTTTTGCAGATGGATCGGCAAACCAATTGATGCGCTCAATCCGAGCCCCATTGCCCAGATGGAAACGCGCCACAGGGTCAAGCACTTGCTCGCCTTGTTTAGCCTGACCCAAATAATGCGCACCTGCACGTGTGAGGAACTGCCTCAATGGCGATTTGACAGACAAGGCTTCTAAGACTTGGGGTTGCTCGATCGCGGCCAACACGTGGCTGGCCGTGGGTGGCTCAAAACTGATTTCACGCCCCAAAGCAGACAGCTCTTTCTCATTGAGTTGGCCGAGTAACTCTGCGGCATTTTTTGATAACCAAGGACGCAAGCCTGGAATGGGCGACAAGGTGGCAAAGGTTTTGAGTTTGGGGAATTCGTCTTTGAGTGTTTCCACCACACGCTTGATGAGTGAGTCACCAAAGCTCACCCCCTTCAGTCCACCCTGTGTGTTGCTAATGGAATAAAAGATCGCCACAGTGGACTTTTGCAAATCCTCTGGCGCCGCTGATTCGTCCAGCAGCGGCATGATGTTGTCAGCCATCTCATCCAACAACGCGACCTCCACAAAAATCAAAGGCTCGTTGGGCAAGCTAGGATGGAAAAATCCATAGCAGCGTCGGTCACTATCCAAACGATTTTTCAAGTCGGCCCAACTGCGAATGTCGTGCACCGCTTCGTACTTGATGAGCTTTTCAATCAAGGATGCGGGCGAATCCCAGCTGATGCTGCGTAGCTCTAAGAAGGCCACATCAAACCAAGTGGAGAACAGGTTTTCTAACTCTGCATCCAAAGCTTGCAAACGCTTATTGCCTTTGAGGTGTGGCAACAACTCGGCACGCAAATCGACCAAGAAGCGCATACCGCCCGCAGATGCGGCAAAGCGCTGAAGCAAGCGTGTGCGGGGTGACACCAAAGCACGACGCAGGCGAATCTCTGCAGGGCCTTCGTCTACGGTACCTAAAGCGGCATCGTAGTCATCACGCGCCGCGCGCACTTTGAGAGCATCTGGACCAAACTGTTCACTGATGAGCAACCACAAATCTTGACGCTCGGCAGGCTCTGCTTTGGCATACCAATCAGCCAATGCTTTGGCGCGGCGACCGCCCTCCACTTCGCTCACGCGTGGGTCTACCACCGCTTGCAAGAGCGTGAGCGTGCGACGCAAGGTGCGCGGTGATAAAGCTTCTTTCTTCTGGCGCAAGGTGGCATCCAAGCGTTCACGTGTGGAACGATCTTCTTGCTTAGGCGCCTGTGCCGCTGCTGACGCTGAGTTACGAAGCAAATTGAGTTTGCTGCTGAGCCAAGTTGTCGCGTTCATCCCATCCCTCTTTCTAGTTTTAAGCGGTCAACACAGTGCGTTTCGCGGAGACCAACTCGCGCAAGGCCTCACGCTGTTTCAACAAATGGTCACGCATGGCGACATCTGCCCCTGCAGCATCTTTTGCTTTGAGCGCAGCAAAGACCGCCATGTGTTCTTTCAGACTTTGTTTCAATCGCCCAGGCGCATGCAGCTGTTGCAGCCTGGCGAGCTTCAAAATTTTGCGCAGATCAGCAATCGTTTGCGCCAACCATTTGTTGTTAGCCAACTGAATGATGGCTTCGTGTATGGCGAAATTAGCTTCGTAGTATTCGTTGATGCGGCCCGCTTCTGCATGTTCTTGCAAACGGGTATGCCAAACTTCAAGCGCTTGCACATCAGCAGGCGTTGCACGCTGTGTGGCATCGAAGGCACAGCGACCTTCGAGCATGGCGATGACGGGAAAGATATCGTCGAGATCTTGCTCTGTCACTTCATTCACAAAGCAGCCGCGACGCGGCTCGTGCCGCACCAAGCCCTCTGCGGTGAGCACCTTGAGTGCTTCACGCAAAGGCGTGCGAGAGATGGACCACAGCTCGCACAAGGTCACTTCGTCGATGAAACTGCCAGGACTGAGCTGACCATCAAAGATGTAGCCGCGTAGCTGCGAGGCCACGTCGTCGTGCAGGGAGCTGGGAAGCGAACGCATTGAGTTGGGTGCTGCTGAATTCTCTGTAATTACGCGTAATTATGAGATTGAAAAGGCGATTCAACAGCCCCAAATTGCGGGGACTTACCCGCAAGGACTAACCCTTAATTCAAAAATTAAACAGGCTGAATTCTGCGTGTGGCGTGCAGCCACAAGACCACGCCCACCAAAACCATGGGCACGCACAGCCACTGGCCCATGCTCATGCCCAAAGCCAACAAGCCCAGATGCGCATCGGGCTCGCGGAAGTATTCGGCCATGAAGCGCAAGCTGCCATAGCCGATCATGAACACACCCGACACTGCGCCAATGGCGCGTGGTTTGCGGGCATAGAGCCACAACACGATAAACAACAAAATGCCCTCGCCCAAGAACTGATAGATCTGCGAGGGATGGCGAGGAATCAAGCTCGCGCTTTGTGGAAACACCATGGCCCAAGCCAGCGTTGGGTCAGCCGCCCTACCCCACAACTCGCCGTTGATGAAGTTGCCCACACGGCCTGCAGCCAAACCCGTTGGCACACACGGCGCAATGAAGTCAGTCACCCACAGCCATGGACGGTGACGCTGCCATGCAAACACGGCCGTGGCCACAAACACACCCAACATGCCACCGTGAAAACTCATGCCGCCTTGCCACACAGCAAAAACTTCAAGTGGGTGCACTAGGTAGTAGCTGGGGTTATAAAAAAGGCAGTAACCAATGCGCCCACCCAAGACCACGCCCATGACACCATAAAACAAAATGTCTTCGACGTCTTGCTTAGACCACGAACCCAACACCACTTGCGCGGCATAAGGTTCGTGCTTCAAACGCAAATGGCCCAAGCCCACAAACAAGGCAAACGCAGCCAAATAAGTCAGGCCGTACCAATGAATGGAGATGGGCCCCAGCGCGATCGCGACGGGGTCAATTTGCGGGTGAATCAGCATGCGTGTTTGCCCTGCGGCTTAGTCGAGCATCGACAAGTCGCGCACAGCACCTTTGTCTGCCGAAGTAGCCAACAAGGCATAAGCTTTGAGCGCAGCCGAGATTTTGCGTGGACGTGCCAACACAGGCTTCCACCCCAGCTTGTCTTGCTCAACGCGGCGCTTGGCCAACTCGTCGTCGCTGACCAACACATTGATGCTGCGGTTGGGAATGTCGATGCGAATGCGGTCGCCGTTCTTGACCAAACCAATCGTGCCACCCGCTGCCGCTTCGGGCGAACAGTGGCCAATCGACAAGCCAGATGTACCGCCAGAGAAACGACCATCGGTCAACAAGGCACAGGCCTTGCCCAAGCCTTTGGACTTGATGTAGCTGGTGGGGTACAACATTTCTTGCATGCCGGGCCCGCCCTTGGGGCCTTCGTAGCGCACCACCACGATGTCGCCGGCTTTGACCTGATCGTTCAAGATGTGCTCCACGGCTTCGTCTTGTGACTCCACCACATGGGCGGGGCCTTCAAACACAAGCAAGCTGTCGTCCACGCCTGCAGTCTTGACCACACAACCGTCCAAAGCGATGTTGCCAGTCAACACGGCCAAACCACCTTGTTGGCTGAAGGCGTGATCGACCGCGCGAATACAACCCTCTGCACGGTCGGTGTCGAGGCTAGGCCAGCGGGTGTTTTGGCTGAAGGCGACTTGCGTGGGGATACCAGCGGGACCAGCCATGTAAAACTTCTTCACTGCATCGGATGGGTTGCGTGCAATATCCCACTCGTCCAAGACTTCTTTCATGGTCTTGCCCAGCACGGTGCCCACATCGGTGTGCAGTTTGCCTGCGCGGTCGAGCTCACCCAAGATGCCCATGATGCCGCCTGCGCGGTGCACGTCTTCAATGTGGTACTTGTTGGTATTGGGCGCGACCTTGCACAACTGAGGCACGATCTTCGACATGCGGTCGATGTCGGCCATGGTGAATTCAATTTCCGCTTCTTGGGCAATCGCCAAGATGTGCAGGATGGTGTTGGTCGAGCCGCCCATGGCAATGTCCAAGGCGATGGCGTTCTCAAAGGATTTGAAACCCATTGAACGTGGCAACACCGACTCGTCACCCTGCTCGTAATAGCGCTTGCACAACTCGACAATCGTGCGACCGGCTTGTTTGAACAGTTGCTCACGATCTGCGTGCGTGGCCACCACTGTGCCGTTGCCAGGCAAGGCCAAGCCCAAGGCCTCAGCCAAACAGTTCATCGAATTGGCGGTGAACATGCCCGAGCATGAACCGCAGGTTGGGCAAGCCGAGCGCTCGACTTCAGCCAAATCCGCATCGCTCACCTTGTCGTCAGCAGCCATCACCATGGCGTCGATCAAGTCGAGCTTTTTGAATTCCATCACTTGCGTTTGCGGGTTGGCCAAGCGCACCTTGCCTGCTTCCATCGGGCCACCCGACACAAAGATCACGGGAATGTTCAGGCGCATGGCGGCCATCAACATGCCGGGGGTGATCTTGTCGCAATTGGAGATGCACACAATCGCGTCAGCGCAATGGGCGTTGACCATGTATTCCACCGAATCGGCAATGATGTCGCGGCTGGGCAGCGAATACAACATGCCGTCGTGGCCCATGGCAATGCCGTCATCCACCGCGATGGTGTTGAACTCTTTGGCCACGCCGCCTGCAGCTTCAATTTCACGCGCCACCAATTGGCCCAAGTCTTTCAAATGCACATGGCCGGGCACAAACTGCGTGAACGAGTTGGCGATGGCGATGATCGGCTTGCTGAAGTCGTCATCCTTCATACCTGTGGCGCGCCACAAAGAGCGGGCACCGGCCATGTTGCGGCCAGCGGTGGAGGTCTTGGAACGATAAGCAGGCATGAGTGGGCTCCGGTCAATAAAGCAGCTAAAAAAGTGCGCAGATTATCGCCCACGGCCAAACAGCCACATGTCTCACAAGTGCATAACGCCAACGCCATGTGTAAAAAATATGTACAAGCCACACGCACGCTAAACTGGCTTGGCATTTCACCAACTTTGATGAGGTATTGCCATGCTCAAGCCACTCTTCACGCTCGCCACACTTGCCGCTTCTGCGTTTTTTTCACCTGCATGGGCCGACATGGCCTTGGCCACCAGTAAGAACTGCATGGCCTGCCACGCCACCGACAAAAAACTGGTGGGCCCAGCCTTCAAAGATGTAGCAGCCAAATACGCAGGCGACAAAACAGCCGCCGACAAACTCGCCACGAAAATTCAAAAGGGGGGTGCAGGCGTGTGGGGCCCTGTGCCCATGCCAGCCAATACCCAAGTCAACGATGCCGATGCCAAGAAACTGGCCGCTTGGGTGCTGACCATCAAATAAACCGCAGCCTCGCGCTGCAAGCATTGCGACAGCGGCCTTGAGTAAACTCAGCCGCTGTTTTTACTTCTGGCCTTTTTCAGGACTTCATCCATGACCACGATCCGCCAAAACGACCTGATTGAATCGGTCGCCGCCGCTCTGCAATACATCAGCTACTACCACCCCGCTGACTTCATTTCGCACTTGGCCAGCGCCTACGAACGCGAGCAAAGCCCTGCAGCCAAGGACGCCATCGCGCAAATTTTGACCAACAGCAAGATGAGCGCCTATGGTCACCGCCCGATTTGCCAAGACACCGGCATCGTGAACGTGTTCTTGAAAGTTGGCATGGACGTGCGTTGGGAAGGCTTTACTGGCAGCTTGGAAGACGCCATCAACGAAGGCGTGCGTCGTGGCTACAACCACCCCGACAACATGCTGCGCGCTTCGGTGGTCGATGATCCTCAGTTCGCCCGCAAAAACACCAAAGACAACACCCCTGCCGTGATCTTCACGCAAATCGTGCCTGGCAATAAGGTGGATGTCACCGTAGCGGCCAAAGGCGGCGGCAGCGAAAACAAGTCCAAGATGTACATGCTTAACCCCAGCGACAACATCGTCGATTGGGTGTTAAAAACTGTGCCCACCATGGGCGCTGGCTGGTGCCCTCCTGGCATGTTGGGCATCGGCATTGGCGGCACTGCTGAAAAAGCCGTGCTCATGGCCAAAGAAAGCTTGATGGACGACCTCGATATGTACCAATTGCTTGAGAAATCTAGCAAGGGTGACAAGCTCAGCCAAGTTGAAGAACTGCGTTTGGAGCTGTACCACAAGGTCAACGCCCTTGGCATTGGCGCACAAGGCTTGGGCGGCTTGACCACCGTGCTCGACGTGAAGATCAAGATGTACCCCACGCATGCGGCCAGCAAGCCCATCGCGATGATTCCCAACTGCGCTGCCACACGCCACGCCCACTTTGTGATGGACGGCTCTGGCCCCGTGTTTTTAGAAGCCCCTTCACTCGACCTGTGGCCCAACGTCAACTGGACGCCAGACACAGAGAAAAGCAAACGTGTGGACCTCAACACCCTCACCAAAGAAGAAGTGGCGAGCTGGAAGCCAGGCCAAACCATCTTGCTCAACGGCAAGATGCTGACCGGCCGCGATGCCGCACACAAACGCATCCAAGACATGTTGGCCAAAGGCGAGAAGTTGCCTGTGGACTTCACCAACCGCGTGATTTACTACGTCGGCCCTGTTGACCCAGTGGGCGACGAAGTGGTGGGTCCAGCCGGCCCCACCACCGCCACGCGCATGGACAAATTCACCGAGATGATGCTGTCGCAAACTGGTTTGATCTCCATGGTGGGCAAGGCCGAGCGTGGCCCAACCGCCATTGAAGCGATCAAGAAGCACAAGTCTGCCTACCTCATGGCAGTGGGCGGCGCGGCTTACCTCGTGTCTAAGGCCATCAAGCACGCCAAAGTGGTGGGCTTTGCTGACCTCGGCATGGAAGCCATTTACGAGTTCGACGTGGTCGATATGCCTGTGACCGTAGCTGTGGACTCAGGCGGCACCAGTGCTCACATCACCGGCCCTGCCGAGTGGGAAAAGCGCATTGCCACAGGTGAGTTCAAAGGCATTGGCATTAAGTCCAACTGATCTTGAAAACTTAAAACGCGATGCGTTTTAAGCGCCCAATAAAAAACCGGCTCTCTTTTCAGAGGCCGGCTTTTTTATTGTCTTGTCAATGCAGGTGACGCGGTTTGCGCCCACCATGACCGCCACCTCCGTGGCCGCCATTGGGGCCACGCGGAGGGCGCCCCAAATCGAGCGAATTGACGAGGTTGTCAAAACGCTCAGAGAACAGCTTGTCGATTTCATTCACAACACCACCCAACTCAGCACCATCAAAGTGGCGTTCCATCAGGTGAATCACGTCGTTGACCAACATGTCGCGTTGCGCTTGCATGATGTCGGCGGGCGTAGGCCCCACAAACAACATGACAAAGTCATCACGAGAGTCTTGACCGCGGGACTCGTCTTCTTCATCGAAGTCGTTGTCATAAAACGTAACTTCAATGGATGCGCCGGCAGCCGTGAGCTCGTTCAAGCTCATGCACATTTCATCCAAGCTTTGACGGAAATCGTCGTCCCCTGGCACCGTCCAGCACATTTGCAGCGTGCGCTCTTCGGGATTGAAGCGAATACCGGGTTCTTCGGGGTAAGAGCTTGTTGCACCGTCTTCGAGAGATGAGGCTCCTGCGTATTGCCACAGAGGGCGCAAGGCATCTTGCAATTGTTCTAAGCCAACATCAGTCTGCAAAGGAACCAGTCCATGCACATGGATTTCATACGCGGCGTTGTAGCGTGCCATGACGAAACTCCTTCCTTGTGCCTATTCAGTGGTGCCCGAGGCCGGAATCGAA
>JACCDN010575579.1_pt1 | contig 10487 bp, 10 predicted proteins | sample 7441691 | NCBI WGS metagenome assembly JACCDN01 (sample SAMN15323439, study PRJNA562643) | freshwater metagenome | isolation source: river surface water | place: USA:Blue River Watershed | collected 2017-08-16
GCGCATAAAGACAACTTTGGATGAATATATTTATACCTCTGACGATACTGTCATTGAGGGAGAGGTTGAGGAAGGAAAAGTGTATAAAGAGGATGATTTTGCTCGAGGAAACATCCATATTCGTGAACGAGAAGAAAATCGAGTAAAAGTATTTTTGAATGAAATAAATCAAGATGAAAAGACGATTGTATTTTGTGCTACACAAGGTCATGCGCTTCTTGTTCGTGACTTAATAAACAAATATAAGAAAAGCACTGATCCAAATTATTGCGTACGAGTTACTGCTAATGATGGATTTTTAGGTGAAGAATATCTCCGTCAATTCCAGGATAATGAAAAGACCATACCAACTATTCTTACTACTTCACAAAAGCTTTCTACTGGCGTCGATGCGCGTAACGTTAGAAATATTGTCTTGATGAGACCAGTAAATTCAATGATCGAATTTAAGCAGATTGTTGGACGAGGTACACGACTTTTTGATGGAAAAGAATACTTTACAATTATTGATTTCGTAGATGCATACCATCATTTCCTTGATCCTGAGTGGGATGGTGAACCTATTGATCAAACTACTGAAGAGATAGAAGAAAAAGAACCGAAATCAGAAAAAGGAACTACTGAGCCTGGTCCACTGCCTGAACCTGAGGAAAAGCCACAGAAATTAAAGATTAAGTTGCGTGACGGTAAAGATAGAGAAATACAGCATATGGTCCAGACATCTTTTTGGAGTGCTGATGGTAGACCAATATCAACTGAAGAGTTTTTGAATAATCTCTATGGAACTTTGCCTGAATTATTTAAGGATGAAAAGCAACTTCGAGAAATTTGGTCAAATCCACAAACCAGAAAAGCATTACTCGAAAAACTTGGTGAAATGGGCTATGGCAAAGAACAGCTTGAGTCAGTCCAGAAAATAATTAATGCTGAAAATAGCGACTTGTTTGATGTGTTAGGCTACATTGCTTTTGCCTTACAACCAATCACTCGAATTGAAAGAATCCAAAACACCAAATACGACATTCTTGACGGCTTACAAGAAAAGCAGAGAGAGTTTGTTGAATTTGTACTTGCGAAATATCAAGAGAGAGGTGTCGAAGAGCTTGATGAGGAAAAATTACCAGATCTATTGAATCTAAAGTACAAAGCCATTTCAGATGCGGAAAAAGCACTTGGTGGTGTTGATTCTATTAGATCAAATTTCTTCTCACTTCAGAGACAACTTTACTCAAAATAAAGCCCCTTTTTCGCCCCTAAACGCCCCTGTGTACGCTTTTCAACCCCTATTCAGGGGTTTTTGCGTCTATGGCAACGTAACCCCGAAATTCACGAAAATACCCTTATTTCAAGCGGTCAAAGTAATGCACCATTTTTTACCGTTTGTGAGCAGTACGATGAGATCATCTTAGAAAAGTAATTCCTACATTTAGTACGAATTTCGATTCTAGGATAAAGATACCCATTGCACGGAAAGAGCTGAGTCAACTTGCAATGGGGGCTCAGCTCTTTCTGTTTCTTGGGAAGAGCACTACCTCATATAAAAAGGTCGAACCCCTCATTATGCTTACCAAACAAGCACTAGAAGAATATAAACAAATTCACCGAGAAGAAACCGGTACGGTCCTTCCTGATGATGTTCTCGCTAATGAGGCAATAAATTTGCTTACGCTTTTTAACTTCGTCTACCGACCGATAAAGAAAGCGTGGCTCGAAGAATATGGAAAACGACAAGGAGTTGCTCGAGTGGATACTCAGAGACAAATCAAAAACAAGAAAGGATCTCAACCACAATCAAAAGAAAGCCTATCTCAATAAACTGCACGAGAAGATAGATCGGTCCAAGCTTCGCAAAAAGAATAAGTCGAGTAGGTTCTTCATTGATAACGAATACGTCCAAGGCGGATATCTCGCAACACTCTCCAAGCTATGCACGTCAGTCTATGTGGCACTTTTGGTCCACTGTAATACCGAAAGTCAGGCGGCATTCCCAAGTATCACTACTATTCAAGAACTCGTTGGTAGTAAAAACAGGAGTAGCATTATTAAAGCAATTCGCATCCTTGAAGGCTACGGCATTATCGGTGTTACCAGAGCCGATGGCATGTTCAATATGGTAAATCTCTATACTTTTCATGCGAGCGAATTATGGTTGCCGGTCCCTAATTGGAATCGGAAAATAAAGATATCCGAGGCACCACCGCAGTTACAAAAACAACATCCTCGCAGTTACAACAAGCGACCGTATCGCAGTGAGGATAATGAAACTCTAACTAACCTAAGAAAAAACTCTCCTAATTCTGTAACTCACATTGGAGATGTGTTAAGGGGAACAATGCAGAAATGGCAGATACCAAGAAGTCAGGAATCGGTTGCTATTCGAGACCCTTCTGGGGATACTGTCGTTCGTCAGCCAGATGAGGCGACCTTTCCCGAAATAACGGGAAAATTACGGGAAGATGGCAGTGACGATAATGTAACTGCCATAGAACAAAAACCACCATTTAAAAACGGTGAAAAAGGGTCGGACGATAACATTAAAAGCGCATATGAATAATAAAACACAACCAATCAAATACTTCCTCTACGCTCGTAAATCAAGCGAGGCGGAAGACAGACAAGCGGCATCCATTGATGCCCAGAAGGATGAACTCTTAAAGATTGCCCAAGAGCAAGGCTTGGCGATTGTTGAGGTCCTTACCGAATCCCAGTCAGCCAAGAAACCAGGAAGACCAGTATTCAACAAAATGCTTGAGAGAATTTATAAAGGCGAGGCCAATGGGATCATTTGTTGGAAACTGGACCGCCTCGCACGTAATCCTGTAGACGGTGGACAGATAAGTTGGATGCTACAGCAAAGCGCCATAGCGCAGATCGTGACCTTCGGTAGAACATACTATCCAACAGACAATGTTCTCATGATGCAGGTAGAACTTGGAATGGCCAATCAATACATCCGAGACTTATCAGTAAACGTAAAGCGAGGTTTAGCAAAGAAGGTCCGAGAAGGCTGGCTACCAAGCATGTGTCCTGTGGGCTACATGAGTACACCAGACAGAGAGAAAGGATTCAAAACAATCATGAAGGACCCTGAAAGGTTTCCAGTGGTTAAGAGACTCTTTGACCTTATGCTTACCGGCAACTACAGCACCATACAAATATGGGATGTGGCTCGTAAGGAGTTGAATTTGAAAACATATCAGCGAAGAAATATGGGTGGCAAACATTTATCAAAAAGTGGTATCTACGCACTCCTAAGCAATCCGTTTTATTACGGATGGTTTGAATACCCATACAAGAGCGGTGAATGGCACAAGGGCGCACATGAGGCGATGATTACCGAAGAAGAATTCAATAAGGTACAGCAGATCATGGGAAGAACTATGCAACCAAGACCTCGGCCAGAGCGTAGCTTTGCTTTTACATCACTCATGAAGTGTGGCACGTGTGGTTGTAGTATCACCGCACAGGCGAAAGTAAAGCGATGTAAAAATGGTAATGTCCACCACTACGTGTATTACAACTGCACCAAGAAAAAGGTTGATGTGAAATGTCCTGAGAAAGTGATAGAGCTCAAGAACTTGGAACTTGATATCAAAGGCAAGTTAAGTGAGATCACTATTTCCGAAAGATTTAAAGATTGGGCTATCAAACACCTCCATGAACTCAGAAAAACAGAAGTTGATAGCGATACCTTGGTTCTAAAGGGAAAACACAAAGAGCTTGAAGAAGTTACGAAGAATTTGCAGTCGCTCACATTGAACTTTACCTCACCGGCAAATAGCGAGAGAGCCATTATTACCGATGAAGAATACCAAACTCTCAAGGTTGGTATGGTCAAAAAGAAGTTACTCCTTGAAGAAGAATTGAAGGTCAAAAACAGAGAAGTGTTGGAGTGGGTAGACCTCACCGAACAGACCTTTGACTTTGCCTGCTACGCCCACATTTGGTTTGAAAAAGGAGACGATAAAGCCAAAAGAGCGATACTTGCATGCCTTGGCTCGAACCTCACCCTAAAAGGCAAAAAGGTCTTTGTAAATTACCATTCTTTCATCAAAACAATCATAAAAAGTCGTCAGGCGGTCGAAGAAGAATTAGAGCGCGCTCGAACCTCTAAAATATCAAGCAATAAAAGACAAAACCCCACAAAATGTGAGGTTTCGTCACTAGGGCTCCGCGGCCAGGGATCGAACCTGGGACATCCTCGTTAACAGCGAGGCGCTCTACCGGCTGAGCTACCGCGGAATATTCATTCATGGCGCACTACAAAGGTGCTCTTGAATGTGGACATAATGTATCATAACGAGCATATGAAATCAAAACAAACAGACTGTTCCTCTTGGGCGCAGGAGCTGGTATAATTAAAGCATCAGAAGCGTGGCCGATTATCAGGACTAACAGATTCACATGAATACCAATATCAAGACCACTAATATTTCACTTACCGACGCAATCGCAGAATATGTTTCGAAAAGGCTCGAGAAGATAGAGAAGATTGTTGGAGACGACACTTCAGTGCAATGCGATATTGAGCTTGCACGCACGACAGCTCATCACAACAAAGGAGATATCTTCAAGGCCGAGGCACACATTGTCGGTGCGGGACTCAATATTTTCCATGCATCAGAGAAGGAAGATCTCTATGCAGCCATTGACGAAATGCGTGACGCAGTGCTCCGCGAATTGAAGTCTCATCGATCCAAGAATATGTCGAGTATTCGCAGGGGAGGAGCAGCTGTGAAGAATATGATGAAAGGCCTTTGGCCATGGAAATAATTCCTGCCCATGAATTCTTCTTTTTTCAGCATGAAGTCAGCACGCCAGCCGGTCAATTCAACACTTGTTGGTGTATTTCTTGCATCATGGTGTCTGTGGACGGTCGTTTACTACGTCAATCAGAGCGTCGACAAGGTGAGTGCGGCATATGAGACTCAACAAGCGCAGCAAGAGTAGATTGTGTTTCTGTGTCCAGTACCTTATCCCTTAAATCCGCTTTGGAAATCGGAATAGCTCATTTCATTCTTACCTTCAGGGATGACTTTTTCGATGACTAGTTTTCCGCCTGAGAATGAAGCGGCGGTTATTTTCACGCGCATATCCTTGCTATTCTTTGAAATCATGAAATATGCCTGTGGCCATTGATGGTATGCTTGGATTTTGCGGAAATTTACATACGGATCGCCCGAGAGGTCGATGAGGCCGTCATCCTTCTTGCTCTTCTTGGTATAGGTTGTCGCCGAGTGATCCTGCTCTTTCTCAGCGATCTTACCTGCAATCCAATCGGGAAGTATTGTTGCCAACAAGATTGCGCCCTCGCGCGCCATCATCTCCTCAAATACTTCATAGGTTGGCCATTCATTCACGGTAATCTCTTTCTGGGCAACGATGGGGCCATGATCCATCTCTTCGTCTATTCTCATAATAGAGACACCTGTGTGCTTCGTGTCATTTAGGATTGCAGCTTGTAATGGGGAAGCGCCCCGATATTGGGGGAGGAGTGATGGATGGATGTTGAGAGTGTTCCCTGGAGGAAGTTCGATCAGATTCTTGGGTAGGATCTTGCCATACGATGCAACGATGAATACGTCAGCAGATTCAGCTTTGAGTATTTCGATAAAGTTCGCATCGATTTTTGCCGGATCATAGACCTTGATTCCGTGGTTGAGCGACCATGTCTTCACAACATTTGGCGTCATGATCAATTTCCTGCCTTGAGGCTTGTCGGGAGTGGTAACGATAGCTGATGGCGTGAAGCCGAGCTTCGCAAGCTCATCAAGTACGAAGATAGAGAATTGTGATGATCCAAAAAAGATGAAATTCATTTAAATGGAGTAATTATTTCCTCTGCAGCTCGGAGATCTCCTCCTCAGTCATTTCCCAGATCTCATCTGCTTTATCGATGAAGAGTGTGCCATTGAGGTGGTCGGTCTCATGCTGGAATATCTGGGCTAGGAGCCCTGATGCGCCACGCTCGATCTTCTCGCCCTTCTCATTGTAGGCACGAATGGTTGCCTTGATGGATCGTCTGACCTTCCCATAGAGCCAGCGAACGGAGAGACAACCTTCTTCCATATCACGTTTCTCGCGGGAGAGCTTGAGGATGACGGGATTGATGAATACAAGTGGTCCTCCTGGGCCGGTGTACTCTTTGTCGGCTTGCTTGAGGAGGTCGCCCGAGACGACGAAGATGCGGAGGGGGACACCGATCTGTGGAGCTGCGATGGCAACGCCATCCTTCTGCTCAGCCATGGTGACAATCATGTCCTTAATGACGCTGTTGACCTTGTCTGTGCCAATATCAGAAAGAGGCACTTCTTGTGCGGTGCCTCGGAGGGTGGGGTGCTCGCGTTGGAGTATCTCGCGTACCATGGGGAGACTATAGCAAAAAACAGGGAAATTACAAAATACAAATAGGGAGTTGTGAATAACACCTACAACAAACTCTCTGGATCCACCTTCACTTTCACATCTGGTGGAAGTTGCCTCAATTTGGCGAGCAGATCGCTATTCGGCCACCCACCTTGTGGGAGCTTGATGAGTCCATGAATGATGGAGTTGCCGCGCACTGTCGCAGTAAATGCGGGGAAGATGTCTATCTCGCGTGGTTCGAGCATGCGTTGAACTTCAGCCATACGAGCGGCGATGGATTCTTTCTTGCCCTCGATGGTGATCTTGATGAGTGTTGAAAAAGGTGGGTACGAAAATTGTTTACGATCATCGAGTGTTGCACGGTAGAAATCACTCAGGTTTCCTTTGAGTCCGTACTCGAAAACCTTTTCCTCAGCCTTACGGGTCTGTACCAGAAATGAGCGGCTGGCGAGGCTGCGCAGACGTATGAGGGTGTGCATTATTTTTTCATGGATACGGAAATCTGGCAGCGCGAACAGGGAATCAAGTGATGCGACCGCGATATGATCCACTTTTTCAGTCAGATATACCAGTGCCATCTCGGTGCCAAGCAGGATGCTTCCAGGCTTTGCTCTGAATTTTTCGAGAGTATCGGCTATCTGCGCATCGGTCTTAGTACTATCTGCATCTATCTTGAATATGTCGATAGCTGGGAATTTCTCCTTGATATCCTCATAGACTTTGTCGATACCGATGCCGAGTGGTGCGAGTCTCCATCCTCCGCAGTGGCTACACGTTTCTTCAGCGCTTCTGCGTTCGCCACAACGATGGCACATGAAGAAATTCCTGCCAGAACCTTTCGAAGTGTGAAGCACGACAGGTCCAGAACAATTCCTGCATGAGACGATAGTGTCGCAGTCGCTGCAGACGGTGACCGGAGACGTGCCGCGGCGGATAGTTAGAATGAAGAGATGAGTACTCTCTTCTTGGTTGTAGCGGATTAGGTCTTGAAGATCATCTGATAATACCTTGAAAGGGAGGGAGGGAATATTCTCGTCTGAAGCGGCTTTCGGACTGAGCGAAGGCGAGGGAGAACGAGCCGCGTCGTCAGCAGACGACGACGGCGTACGCTGAAGATGAGAATATTCCCCCCCTCCCTTCATATCTATCAATACATCTGTCGCCAACGACACCGATCTCCATTTGAACGGCGACCCGTGCGATATTTCATGATTTTCTGCTCTATAGAGTGTCTCAGTACGTAGAAGATTGTCCGCACGATAGACCGTTTGACCATGTGTACGTGCGATAGTCTCGAGTGCATGACGCATATCCATGTAGGGAAGTTTTGTACCAATCCATCCTCGTCCGTTCTCGCGCTCGATGATAACAGTATCTATGTCACCACGCGGTAATACTGCGAATGATCCAGTTGCAACCACGACAATTGAATGTGCTGTTTCGGCGATATTTTTCCATGTTTCGATAAGCTGCTTCTTGGCGAGCTTACCATGAAGTGTGAAGATGTAACCCTCGATGCCTTTTGTTAGTGTAGCGGCCACATTTTTGGCATCCTCGATGGTAGGCACATATATGACGACCGATCTCTTGCGCGCGAATTCCTGCCTGATGAGGCTGCGCCATGAACCAATGCGATCTTCGTCATCACCCTGCACTGCGTAGGTCTCGTCGGGTGAGACCTGGCTCCCAGGCTTTCTCTCAATAGCTGGGGAAGCTATCTTACTGGAATTTTCGAGCAGAGTATCGGACATGAGTGCGTCGATGATGGAACCGATATCGGCTGCGTAGTAGTCAGCAAGCTTCTTGCAGGAATAGACGAACGATGCGGGGAAGAATTGGGTAGCACGAACACGCTCGAGCTTCTTAAGTGCATAGGGTGCATTCTTGATCTCAGCTTTGATATCAGCCGCAGCGCGCGTGGATGTTACAAGAGCTGAAACACTTTTGGATCGTATGGGTACAGTCACGATGGCTCCCACTGGTACATCAGAGGCAGTGAAGTACGAGAGCTCGTCGACTCCCTTGGTACGCGCGAGAGGTATGACGGTGATGATGTTCATGTGCTCTATTTATACCGCATTTGAAGGGTTTGTGGGGTATTGACGCATGACCTTGAATATGCTATAATATACTATGAACAGTAGCGCGACCCATTTTTTATGGAAATCGTGCTTGAAATAGAAACCATATGGCCCTGAATATGAGCCATTCCTACGAGGAGAATCATTATGATACAGAAATATAGTTGCTTGCATCGGGAGAGTATTGTGCGAGCTGTTGGTCGGGAGAATTACTTCCCAGCGATGGAGCATGTCAATGCATTGGTAGGTACAATTGTGCAGGTTTCATATCTTGCGAGCCCTAGCAGTCTGTGGCTTATCAAGAAACTTCATTTTGAATTGGATCCAATACCATTCTCGCACATTGATACCAATGCACTAAACCATGCAATCTTGATGTGTCATCGCCTTGAACAGTCGGCGGAGGTTGCTACGTTAGCAGGCCGCCGCCTGTTCGGAGCACCTCTCTTGGTAACGCTGAAATTCTACGCCAAGAATAAACGGAAGAACGACCATCATTTCATGATGCATTTCCGGTTTGGTCAGAACAATCGCGTATCAAGGATTGTGTCAATCTGCATGTTCGAGCCAACCCCTGCCTGATCAAAAGTTTAACTTCAACCGCGCATGACCCACAAAGTCTGCGCGGATTTTTATTTGTTAAATCATCTCAAACCAAGTAAAATGGCACACATGTCTCTACCTTCTGATAAAGAATTTGATCGCTGGAATGATAGCAAGAAACTCATAGACCAGAATCGACTTCTGGTTGGTTTTCACGAACGCGAAATCTGGTGGTGTTCGATAGGTGTTAATATTGGATCAGAGCAGCATTCTCAGTCGAAGGATTTTAGCAGACCCGTACTTATAGTAATAAAGTTTAATAGGACCCTTTTCCTAGGAGTTCCTTTGACAACAAAAATTAAAAAGGATGAGGGTTTCAGATTCAATTTTTGTTTAAATGCCGTTGATAATGATGTGCTTATATTACAAATGCGTTCATTTGATAGTAAAAGATTGATCCATAAGATTGGAATGTTGTCAGTGCCGGAATTTCAGGAAATTAGTGGCATTATTGTAGAAATGTTTACCAAAAATATGAAAACCCCTCAAAAAGGGGTTTCCGAGGCCGAAGCCGATGTGTGCACACAAGCATTCGCCTATATGCATACTAGAAGTATAGAAGAACAGCGTTTATTGTCAAGATTCTACGGAGATATTTATTGGAATAGACTTATGCTAGCATCAAGATAATATGACCTCACTCGCACAGAAATCCAAACCCTCATTCGTCATCCAGGGCCTTGCAGGCAAGCGAACCCTCAAGGGAACCATCCGTATCAATGGTGCCAAGAATGCTGCACTCAAGGCTATGGCCGCAGCAGTACTTTTCGAGGGGCCGGTGACACTCAACAACATCCCCAATAATGCTGATATTCAGACGATGACGGAAGTGCTCAAGAGATTGGGTGCGCGTGTGGAGACAGTCAAAGATTTGGATCGCGGTCTCAGCCTGCTCATCGATCCGACACCTATCAGTTCTACCGATATCGACAAGGATCTCGCAGGTGGTATGCGTGCATCTGTTGTACTCACGGGTCCTTTGCTTGCGAGGTATGGCAAAGTGAGCTTTCCAGCACCTGGTGGTTGTGTTATCGGAGCTCGCCCTATCGACCTTTTCCTTACCGCATATGAACAGTTGGGTGCGACGGTGAGTGAAACAGAGTGCTTGTACGATATTCTCGGTGAGAAGTTGTCTCCAAAGGAGATTGCCTTCAAGAAAATATCAGTTGGAGCTACGGAGACACTCATGATGTTGGCAGTTCTTCTAGATGGAAAAACGACCTTGAATAACTGTGCAAAGGAACCTGAAATTGTAAATGTTGCGCAGTGGCTCAATGCATGTGGTGCGAAAATATCTGGCGCAGGGACATCCACAATAACAATAGAAGGAACGAGTGGTAAGCTACTGACCCCAAAGATTCCATTTGTGACGATTCCTGATCGCATCGAGGCAGGCAGTTTTATCCTTCTTGCAGCGCTAACTGCTGAAGATGTGAC
>JACCDN011169846.1_pt1 | contig 10487 bp, 11 predicted proteins | sample 7441691 | NCBI WGS metagenome assembly JACCDN01 (sample SAMN15323439, study PRJNA562643) | freshwater metagenome | isolation source: river surface water | place: USA:Blue River Watershed | collected 2017-08-16
AATCGCAGTTATTTCGGGGCCACCTCGAGTCAAGGTCCCGGTCTTGTCAAGCAATACAGTCTTAGCGCGCGCAAGCCCCTCGAGGGCAGCGCCACCCTTGACGATCACTCCTCGGGAGGCGGCTTTAGACATGCCAGCGATGATGGCCACCGGGACGGCGAGAATCAATGGGCACGGGGTGGCGGCCACAATCACCGCGACGGCGTTCGAAACCTCGCCAGAAACCAGCCAGGTTAGAGCGGCTAGGCCAAGTGCGAAAGGCACAAACCGCACAGCCCACTTATTCGCGATTCTTACGCCGTTGGCAGAGTTTGCCTGAGCCTGTGCGACCAGGCGAATCAAATTTGAATAGGTTGAGTTTTCATCCGTGTTGGTTGCAACAATCTCCACCTCAGAGCCGGCGTTCAAAACTCCCGAGTTGATCGCCTCTCCTTGGATGCGAGTCTGCGGCATCGGCTCACCGGTCAATGCCGATTCATCGAATGTTCCATCGGTGATTAGAGTGCCGTCCAACGGAACCACCTCGCCGCTTCTAACCAGGAAGCGAGCGCCAACTGTGACCAGTGGCAAAGCCAGGTCGTGAATAGTTCCGTCCTCTTGAAATACATGCGCGCTCCGAGGGGCTCGCGCCAAGAGCGATTCGAGCTGTCCGCGAGCTCGACCTTCAGCCCAGCTCTCGAGCGCACGACCTCCGGCAAGCATTAGCGCTATCACGCTCGCTGCCAACCATTCGCTGGTTAGGGCGGTGGCGACAATGGCAATGAGGGCCAACATATCGCTACCGAATTCGTGGTTCTTGATTGCTTTGACCAAGAGCGAAATCGACAGCCAAAGCCCGATCAGTGCTCCAGCCGCATAGGCGGCGACACTCAAACTTTGGCTGCCAAGTGCGCTGGCCGAGAGACCTAAGGCCAGCGCTATGCCGGTCAGCGCGAGCAGTGCGTAGTTAGATCGCAGAACCTTGCTCATATTCCCAGTCTCTCACTGTCGGCTTAGACTAGCGACATGAGCAATGTTGCGGGGTCGCCATCCATCCAATTTCTAGGTGCGGCTGGCACCGTCACTGGAAGCCGATTCCTATTGACCAACGGCCACGTGAAAGTCATGGTCGATTGTGGAATGTTCCAGGGTCTCAAAGAGCTTCGTTTGAAGAACTGGAATCCGCTGCCTATCGACCCGGCTGAGGTCGACGCGGTAATCCTCACCCACGCTCACCTGGACCACTGCGGTTATTTGCCAAGACTGGTCAAGGATGGGTTCCGCGGCAAGGTGCACGCCACCCAATTCACGACCAAACTAGCCGAAGTTATCCTGCTCGACTCGGCGAGAATTCAGACCGAAGACGCCAAGTATGCGGCAAAAAAAGGTTTCTCAAAGCACAATCCGCCGAAGGCGCTTTACGAAGAAATTGATGCCAGCAAGGCTATTAAGCTATTCAGCCCAGAACCATTCAAGGCTCGCATCGAAGTAGCCGAAGAGACCTTCGTGACTTTCCACCCATCGGGGCACATTCTTGGTGCGGCCTTTGTGGAAGTCGAATTCTTTGGGAAGAGATTGCTGTTCACCGGCGATCTCGGTCGCAATCAGCACCCGCTTCTGGTGAACCCTGAACTAATTCCAGCCGGCAAATATGACGCCATCATCACCGAATCCACGTATGGCGACCGCGAACACACGCCCGAGAGCACCGATTTTGAAACCGCCATCAACCAGACCGTGGCTCGAGGTGGCTCGGTGCTCATCCCTGCATTCGCGGTTGATAGAACCGAGGTCATCCTGGTTCAGTTGCGTGAGTTGATGGAAGCGGGCAGAATCCCGAGGCTTCCGGTTTATGCCGATTCCCCCATGGCGCTGAAGGCGCTGAATTTTTATCGCGAGGCAATCAATGAGTCATCGCCGGAGATTCGCCCAGAAATCATCGCCGCCTGGAAGAACAAGGATCCGTTTAGCACCGGAACCCTAGTTGAACTAACCACGGTTGATGAGTCAAAGACCATCAACGACCCGCAGCAACCTTGCATCATCATCTCGGCAAGCGGAATGGGCACCGGTGGGCGAGTCGTCCACCACTTGCGCAACATGTTGCCGAAGGCAAGGCACAGCGTCATCCTGGTTGGCTATCAAGCAGTTGGAACCCGAGGTCGAAACTTGGTCGAAGGCGCCACCGAGGTGAAAATGCACGGTGAGATGGTTCCGGTTCGGGCCGAAATCGAGTCGATTCAGTCGTTCTCGGTTCATGCCGATGGCGATGAGCTGATCGCCTGGATGTCGACCGTTTCTGAAGCTCCGAATCAGGTGCTGGTAGTGCACGGCGAGGCCGGAGTAGCCGAGACATTCAGCGATCGAATCAAGTCGCAACTTGGATGGAAGTCGCACGCGCCTCACGACGGTGAGATTGTTCGCCTTTAGTCTTAATCGGTGACCAAATTCCTGAGGATTCCGACTGCGCTTTTCGCTGTCACATCCCTGTCGGTCGCTCTTTTATCAGGGCCAGCCTTTGCGGCTCCTACGCCGAGCCCATCCGAGACCACGAGTCCTTCGCCAACGGCAACCGCGAGTCCTTCTGCGACTCCGTCACCTAGCCCTACTCAGCGAATTCCGCCGACCGGCCCGTTCCCGCCTTGCAGTGCCGGCAAAGCTCTAACATCCTCTGCGCTCGGCAAGCTATACGGCTACGTGATCAACGCCGACACCGGCAAGGTGCTTATCGACGTTAGAGGTTCCGAGGCAACACCCTCCGCATCCGTGCTTAAAGTTCTAACGGCTGCAGCAGCAATCGTCACTCTGCCACCGACCTACCGGGCGACAACCAAGGTGCTTTCGGTTCCGGGGCAACCGAGAACGATTGTGTTGCAGGGCGGCGGCGATCACACGCTCTCGAACATGACCGGTGATAGCTACACCACTTATTACCGCCCGGCCCGTCTCGAAACTTTGGCCGCTCAGGTTTTTGCCAAATGGAACGAAGCGACCCCGATCAACAAGATCATCCTTGACGCCAGTTTTTTCTCAGGCCCTAGCTATACCTCGGCCTGGAAGACAAGCGACCGAACCAATGGCTACATTTCGCACATCACCGGCCTCCAGGTTGATAGCGATCGCGCCAATCCTGACCTAACCAGCACCGCCTACAACGGCTATCGCTCGACCAACCCCGTGTTGGCAACTGGCAAATTCTTCAGGGCTGCCTTGGATGGCCTTGCCGAAGGCGCCACACTCGTCGAAGGCAAGACACCCGCAGGCGCAGTTGAGTTGACCCGAGTGGTTTCGCAGCCGATCACAAACTGGTTGTCGCACGCAATCGCCGTTTCGGATAACACCGAAACCTAATTCATCGGTCGTCACGCCGCCAAATCCGCCGGCCTTTCGCCTAGTTTCGACTCGATTCAAAAACTGGTCAAGACAAAACTTGAACCGCTTGGTATTGACACCGCTGGATTGGTCATGAAGGACGGCTAGGGTCTGGCTCAAGGCAACCGTGTTACCCCGAAACTAATCGCTGAGTTGATGGTCAAGGTAGCCAACAACCAGAGCGGCCTTGGTTCTCTCGAGACCTACCTTCCGGTCGCTGGCAAAACCGGCACTCTGGCTGGCCGTTTCAACGGGCCAAATGCGATGGCTCAGAAATTTGTGAAGGGTAAGTCGGGGTACATCCCGGGTCTTTACAGTCTTGCTGGAATCATCGATGCTAAGGATGGAAGTCGTTTGGCTTATGCGCTATTTGCGCGCAGCGGCGATGGCAAGACCGTTGGTTATGCGGCACGACCAGCACTAGATACTGCAGCAACCCGTTTCTACCAATGTGGCGGCGGTCTAACTCGATGAAGGAGAACTAATGTCTAAACAATTGCGATGGGGTTTCCTTGGCGCTGGAGGCATTGCGCCGGTTATTGCCGCAGATTTCCAGTTGGCAGGCATCAAGATTCAGGCGGTCGGCACTCGAAACATTGCCGGCGCAAATGCTTTTGCAGACCAATTCGATGTTCCTAATCGCCATGAGGGTTATGACGCTCTGGTCAATGACCCAGAGGTCGACATCATTTACATCTCAACCGTTCAACCGCTGCACGCAGAGCACGCGTTGCTTGCCATCGCCGCTGGAAAACACGTCTTGCTCGAAAAGCCTTTCGCTTTGAACGCGCGTCAGGCGAAGCTGGTTCGCGATGCTGCTCGCGCCAAGGGGGTCTTTGTAATGGAGGCCATGTGGACCCGCTTCCTGCCATCCATGGATGAAATCTTCAAGGTAATCAACTCGGGTCAAATCGGCGAGGTTCGATTCATCACCGCAGACCACAGCCAGTATCTGCCGGAGAGCTTCGCGCCACGACTTTGGAAGCCAGAGCTCGGAGGCGGCGCACTTCTAGACCTCGGCATCTATCCAGTTTCATTCTTCGGTCGCGTGCTTGGCTCGCCTTCGAAGGTCACCGCAGAAGCGACCATTGCCGCGACCGGTGTCGACCTGATGACGAGCGCGATTTTCCAGTATGAAAATGGGGCGCAGGCCGCGATGACAACTTCGATGGAGATCTTCGGCCCTATTTCGGCTTCGATTGCCGGAACCCTCGGCCGCATTGATATCGACACTAGCTTCTACGAGCACACCTCGTTCACCGTCTACGAAACCGACCTGTCGCGCGAATCCGGTGTTCAGCGAGTAGTGCGTCGATACGAGGATAAAATCGAGGGTAGAGGCATGCAGTATCAAGCGCTTGAAGTTGAGCGCTGCATCCATGCCGGTCTAACCGAGAGCCCAATCATGAGCCTCGACGAAACCGTTTCAATCATGGAAACCATGGATGAAATTCGCAAGCAAACTGGCGTTAAGTACCCGGGAGAGTAATTGTCTGAATCAACCAACGGTTTTCCGTACTTCAAGGATGTAGCGAAGGGCGCAGGCATCGGCCTAGGCGTTCTGGCCTTGATCATCGGCGGATTTAGCGTTGGCGGAATCGGCGGAGCTGCGCCGACAGAGTCGAGTTCGACTCAGCAGAGCGCCTCCGCTTCGGCGACTCCGAGTGCCACACCGACCGATGCTCGCACCTGTTCTGTCGCCGAAGACGCGCTAGACCCACGTCTCGGAAACATGCAGGCTGTGGTCATCGATGCCGCGACCGACACCGTGCTCTTTGACCGTGGTGCCGATAAGCCAGCGGCGACTGCCTCGGCCTTGAAGTTGTTGACGGCAGGCGCTGCCCTGAACATTCTCGGCCCAAACTACCGCGTAGACACTCGCGTTTACCAAGACCCAGCTCAGCCAGGCACCATCATCCTGGTTGGTGGCGGCGACCCAACTTTGTCGCGCACCGCACCTGGCCAGCAGTCGGTCTACCGCGATGCACCGAAGCTTTCGACCCTTGCCGTTGGAGTGAATGCCAAGATGGCTGGTGTTCCGATTACAAAAATCATCGTGGATGGTTCGCTATTTACCGGGCCTACCTGGGATGCCAACTGGGAACGCAGCGAACAGACTCAGGGCTACATTTCTGAGGTGACTGCGTTGCAGGTTGACGGTGACCGCCAAAACCCGGCCGCTAACACCTCACCGTGCTCAACCACACCGGTGTTGAATGCCGGCAAGTATTTCAAGAAGGCTCTGGGCGCATCTGCCTCGGCTGCAACCATCGTCGAGGGCAAGGCACCTGGCTCGGCAATCGAGATTGCCAAGGTCTCATCCCAGCCAATCAGCGTCTGGATCAAGCACATGCTTCAGGTCAGCGACAACACCGAGGCCGAGGCTTTGGCTCGTTTGGTTTCGCTAGACCTTGGCTATGACGGCTCGTTCTCATCACTAAATATCGCGATCAAGAAGGGTCTGGCTAACACTCAGCTCGACTCGACCGGTTTAGTCATCAAGGATGGCTCGGGACTCAGCGCGCAGAATGCTGTTCCACCTACCTACCTGGCCAAGCTCAGCAAGTTGGTCATGACTGGCTTTGCAGATTTCAGCGTGATTCGCGACGGCCTGCCGGTTTCGGGTGAGTCTGGCTCGCTTTCGGCTCGCTTCGGCGGCGATTTGAAGGACGCGGTCGGGCAGGTGCACGCCAAGACGGGCTGGATCAAGAATGGTTACACACTCGCCGGATACATAACCGCGCGCGACAAGACCAATCTAATTTTTGCGATCTACGCACTCGGCAATGTCAAGGATGATGCCAAGGACGCGATCGATAAACTCGCCACCGGCTTCTTCCGCTGCGGTGCGCAGCTTTCAAACAACTAGGCTATTGGAATGCTCTCTGCCACAAACAACACAATTCGCCTTGCCCGACAGTGTGAGAACGGTCTTCTAGTCGCCGAAATAACTCGTGTCGGCGCGGCATTACGTTACCTTGCGATTGAAGGCATTGAGCTGGTTGAACCCGGAGATTTCAGTTCACTGAGCCCATTCTGCGAGGGTGTTGTTATGGCCCCGTGGCCAAACCGCACCGATGGCGGCAAGTGGAGCTATGACGGCAGAACTCTAGAACTGCCAATCAACCTCCACGCTCAGCAGAACGCGAACCACGGTTTGTTGATGGACCACCACTACGAAGTTCTCGCCCAGACAGAATCCTCGGTCACGCTCGGTGCACTCATCCATGCTCGCCTGGGTTATCCGTTCAACGTTCAAACCTCGGTCACCTACGAACTCGTTGAGGGCGGAGTCAAGGTCACTCACCAGGCCGAAAATCTTTCGGATGCAGACGCACCCTACGCGGTTGGCGGGCACCCATATTTCAAGATTTCAGGCGTTGCCACCGAGGACCTATTCTTGCGTTCCGATGCCGCCACCGTATTGGTGGTCGATGACCGCCAGATTCCGACCGGCACGATGCCTACCGCTCACTCTCGCTTTGACATGCGCTCAGGTGTTCGCATCGGCGACAACTTCTACGACCACGACTTCACCGATCTTGCCCGAGACTCGGATGGCCTTGCCCACACCTACTTAACCGCCACGGATGGGCGCGGTTTCGACATTTGGCAAGATGAAAACTTCCAGCACACCGTGATCTTCACGCCTGACTTCTATTACGCAAATGTTGGCGAGAGCAAGCGCTTTGCCTGCGCCATTGAGCCGCAGACCTCAGGACCAAACTCGTTCAATTCTGGGGAAGACCTGATCTGGCTCGCGAAGGGCAAAACCTTTAGCGCTAGCTGGGGCATAAACTTCAAATAGTTCACCGTTTGTTCACCTTCCGTCAATAGTATGAACAAGCAAAAAGTTGCGTAACTAAACACCCATCAGAGAGGTGCTCATGGAGCCCATCATCATCGTTGTGGCGGTAATCGCCCTAGCGTTGTTCTTCGATTTCACAAACGGTTTCCATGACACGGCAAACGCCATGGCTACCCCGATTGCAACCGGGGCGTTAAAGCCTCGAGTTGCAGTGACCATTGCAGCAGTCATGAACCTGGTCGGAGCGTTCCTATCGACTGCTGTTGCCAAGACCATCTCGGTAGACCTGATTAACGAAGGCGTTAATCTAGGTGCAGAAATGGTCTTCGCCGGTCTTACCGGCGCGATCCTATGGAACCTGACTACCTGGTTCCTCGGTCTACCTTCTTCTTCATCTCACGCCCTTTTCGGTGGACTCATCGGTTCAGCCGTGGCTTTCGCCGGAGTTGGTGCAGTCAACTTCACCAAGGTCATCGAAAAGGTACTCATCCCGGCGCTATTCGCTCCGCTGATCGCAGGTATTGCTGCCCTACTTGCAACCCGCATCGCATTCTTGATTACTGCACGCACCGAGGCACAGAAGAAGGCTGGCCAAAATACCGGCCGTGGCATCTTCCGCGTAGGACAGGTTTTCTCTTCATCTTTGGTCGCACTTTCACACGGAACCAACGACGCACAGAAGACCATGGGTGTAATCACCCTGGTCTTGGTGGCTACCGGTTTTCAGGAATCTGGCGACCACGTCGAGCTCTGGGTCGTCTTGTCTGCGGCAGCAGCAATCGCACTCGGCACCTACGCCGGTGGCTGGAGAATCATTCGCACCATGGGTTCTGGTCTCGCGGAGATCAAGCCTGCACAAGGTTTCTCATCTGAAATCTCAACCGGTGTGACGATTCTTGCTTCGAGCAACCTTGGATTCGCACTTTCAACTACTCAGGTTGCATCCGGTTCGGTAATCGGCTCGGGCTTGGGTCGAAAGGGCGGCGCAGTTCGTTGGAACAAAGCTGGTCAAATCGTGCTTGGCTGGCTCTTCACTCTTCCGGCATCGGCTATCGTGGGTGCTCTTTCGGCTTACCTCGTGATGGCTGGACCATTCGGTCTCTTTGCAGATGCCATCATTACTCTCGCGGTTGTCATCACCATCTTCCAGGTTTCACGTCGTAACAAGATTGGTCACCACAACGTGATCAGCGAAGTTGAAGGCGCGAGCGAGGCAATCGCATCTCCAAAGAGCATTCGTGCCGCAGCCAAAGCAGCCCAGGCTGCCAAGAAGTCTGCAGAGCGCGCCACCAAGCAGGGCTCATCAAAGAAAAAGGGCGGTAAGTAAATGTCAATCAACTGGTCAAATCTATTTATCGTCGCAGCAACATCGATCGGTGCCGCGCTGCTAGTGGTAGCGCTGTTTGCGGTTGGCGTTCGACTTCTAACCGATGCAAGAATCGCTGAAGCAAAAGCCAAGAAGGGTGACACTTCGGCTGCACGCATCGAAGCCATCAGCCGCACCGTTTCTTACATCGCATTCTCGCTTTGTGGCTCAGCGCTGCTGTACGGCATCTATCTGATCGTGCCGGCTTTCCACCTAAAAAAGTAATCGATTTCCGAAAACGCTCCTCGCTTGCGGGGAGCGTTTTCTTCTATCCGTCAGAAAGTTCATGTCGAAGAACTGCAAGGTTTACTTGTGATTAACCCGACCGGTGACAAGATAGGCATATGACAACTTCAGCTAAGACCTCGGCAACTAAGCCGACCGCTACCCGTAAGCCGACCGCTGCGCGTAAGCCAGCAATCCGAAGCACCGCCGCAGCAACAGCCGCATCCAAGGCAGCCGCGAAGGTTGCCGCACCGGCAGCGCCTGACTTCACCAAGCGCTACAAGATGCTTACCGGCATCGACAATTCAGAATTCTGCGCCAAGGTTCGCTTGCACCTGGACAACGGTTACGATCTGCACGGTTCGCCGGTTATGGCCTTCAATGGCAAAGACATCATCGTGGGCCAGGCGGTTGTCCTAAAGAAGCTTCCAGCCAAGAAGAAAGCGGGCAAGAAGAAGTAATTAGACTGGTTTCATGTCTGAAACCCTTCCTCCTTGCCCAGCCTGCCAAAGCGTCTATACCTATGAGATGGGCTCGCTTCTGGTCTGCCCAGAGTGCGCGCACGAGTGGGCTGCCGAGGCTGAAGAAGAGTTTGTTGAAACCGCTCGAGTCGTCAAGGATGTCTCCGGCAACGTGCTCGAAGATGGCGACACCGTAACCATCGCCAAGGATCTAAAGGTTAAGGGCAGTTCAACCGCAATCAAGGTTGGCACCAAGGTTCGCAACATTCGAATCGTCAGCCCGGTTGACGGCCACGACATCGACGCCAAGGTGGATGGTTTTGGTCAGATGATGCTGAAGTCGAGCGTCGTCAAGAAGGTTTTGTAATCCCAGCGATTACTTTGCGAATGCCGTAGAAGGCAGGTCGCTTTCGCCGCCCAGAATGGCGGCAAGAATACGCTCGGCAACTGACTCGGGAGTCATCCCGGTAGGAAACGCCGGTGCGGTTCCCGCAATCGCTCGCGTTGCCAACCCGGTCTCGGTGTGTCCAGGTCGAGCGTCAATCACGCGAATGCCATCCTTGCGAACCTCGCGCGCAAGTGCCTGATCAAATGCCCAAAGCCCAGCCTTGCTTGCCGAGTAAGCCGCTAGCCCTGCCATCGGCGACTCTGCGACTACTCCGCTGATGTTGACGATGAACGGTTCGTTTCCGGCTTCGGCAGATTTTTTCAGAGCGGGAAGCAGACCCGAAATCACGGCAACCGGTCCGGTGAAGTTCACCGCCGTCAATTTGGCCAGCGTTGCCGAAGAAATCTCGGATGCCCGCCCGAAGGCAACCACTCCGGTGGCGTTTACGATTCCGTCGATTTGCGCGTTGCTTTGAATCAGATAGTTCACGAGCACGTCAATCGAATCAGGTCGCTCAAGGTCAAGCAGAAGGCGAGGCGATGCCACCGAAGGAATGTGCGCGCCGCGTTCGTTAGAGGTGGTGGTAGCCATGACTTGAGCGCCGGCGGCCGAAAGTTTCGAGGTCAGCAGGCTGCCAAGGGCGCCCGAACCTCCAAGGACCAGGATGTTTTTTCCGCGCAAGTTTTCCATGTCAACCCTTTCGTTATGCCATAGCCTTTGACTCATGAAGAGAATCGGCAAAGCGGCACTCATAGCCTCAACCATCGGCCCGGTCCAATCCATCCTTGGATGGGTAATTTCCGGATCACTTTGGCCCGGTTATGACCCGATTCGCAAAACCATCAGCGATCTAGCTGCCGACGATTCTCCGGTTCAGGCCATTCAAAC
>JACCDN010243661.1_pt1 | contig 10486 bp, 11 predicted proteins | sample 7441691 | NCBI WGS metagenome assembly JACCDN01 (sample SAMN15323439, study PRJNA562643) | freshwater metagenome | isolation source: river surface water | place: USA:Blue River Watershed | collected 2017-08-16
CACCCAGCTTCACCGAAATTACGGCGGTCAAACCCTCACGCACATCGTCACCCGACAGGTTTTCGTCTTTGTCACGCAGGATGTTCTTTTCGCGTGCATAACGGTTGACCAATGAGGTCAATGCTGCGCGGAAACCTTCTTCGTGCGTTCCACCTTCGTGGGTGTTGATCGTGTTTGCATAGGTGTGGATGCTTTCCGAATACGCGGTCGTCCACTGCATCGCCATTTCCAATGAAATTCGGCGTTCGGTGTCTTCGGATTCGAACGAAATGATTTCGGGGTGCACGACCTCGATCTTTTTCGCCGAGTTGAGGTACTCGACGTAGTCCACGAGTCCACGTTCGTAGAGGAACACGTTGGAACGGTTTGTGCCGTCATCGTTCTGTTCGCGGTAGTCGGTCAGGGTGATCGACAGTCCCTTGTTCAGGAATGCCATCTGTTGGAAACGGGTACGCAGAGTTTCGTAGTCAAAGACCGTGGTCTCAAAAATTTCACCGTTCGGCCAGAACGTGATGGTGGTACCTGTTTCATCGGTGTCCCCGGTCTGCGCCAAGGGTGCATCGGGCACACCGTGTGCAAAGGACTGGGACCAGATGTGGCCCTGGCGGCGCACCTCGACCTGCAATTTATAGGAGAGCGCGTTGACGACCGACGATCCCACACCGTGCAGACCACCCGATACCGCGTATCCGCCACCGCCGAACTTTCCACCGGCGTGAAGAATCGTGAGAACAACCTCGACGGTTGACTTCTTTTCAGTGGGGTGGATGTCGACGGGAATTCCGCGGCCGTTGTCAACCACTCGAACGCCACCATCGGCAAGAATCGAAACATCGATGTGACTGCAGTGACCGGCAAGGGCTTCGTCAACTGAGTTGTCGACGATTTCGTATACAAGGTGGTGCAGACCGCGCTCACCCGTGGATCCGATGTACATGCCGGGGCGCTTACGAACAGCTTCGAGTCCTTCGAGGACCTGAATATTTCCTGCGCCGTATTCTTCGTTATTTGCCTGGGTTTCGGTATCCGTAGCCATGTGTGTCTCCTGCGCGTCCCAGGCCGAATTTCGGCCCACTTCACTGCGTTCAGTCTACCGCGGAGGACCCCCATTTAACCGGAAATTCGCGCTGTAGCGCGCCGGAATTACGGGTGCAGACCAAAATACGTGGCTTAGCCGTAAGTATCGCGCGGACCGCGCCATTTGACGGTTCGTGGGCCGTAATTTTGACGAGGTACGCCCGGGCCGATTACGTCGACCTGTTGTATCCCGGCATCGGGAAAACGGTTGTGTAATTCGGTCGCAATATCAGCGCGCAAGATTCGCAGCTGCGTCGCCCATGCTGACGAGTCACACTGGATGGCCAAAGTGTCGTCCACAATCTCTGGCATCGTGTGTGCTGCGACATCCTCGCCGACCACACTGGACCAGTTGTCCATGATCGTCGCGCGTGCGATGTGGACAGCCCACCCCTTGCTGCGAGCATCATTATCGAGAATCGTTCCCAGCGTTCTGGGGTCACGGCCCTCGTCAAAAGGCATCGAACCAACAACGGGTTTCGCTTTGGGTCGGCGCACACGCTTTTCGCCCTTGAATATTTCGACGATGTGCAGATACAGGCGCGACGGTTCCTCGTGGTGGCTACTCACGTTCGATCACCCCGCCGGAAACACGGTAACGCGTTCCTCCCAAGCTCTCGGGAAGGCTGGATTCATCGGCCGCGGTGATGATGATGTGTTCAATGTCCCGCAAATGTGCGGCGAGCCGTTCACGTCGCGCACTATCGAGTTCAGAAAATACATCATCCAAAATGACGACCGGATCCCCAACTGTCGAGGTTTCACGGGTGATGTCCACCATCGCGAGTCGCAGCGCAATGGCCAACGACCATGCTTCGCCTTGGCTGGAATGAGTTCGCCCCGGCAAACCGTTGAGAGTGATCACCAGGTCGTCACGGTGCGGACCGACGAGTGTCGTCCCGCGCTCGCGTTCCTCGTTCTGTTTATTGTGGAAAAGTTCTCGAAGCCTTTCCTCGATTTGTGCTGACGGGCAATCTTCACCCACAGTTTCCTGAATGCTCAGTCCGGCTGCCGCGGAACCCCCGGCAATCGCGACGTAGTCGCGCGCGAAATCTGGCGAAATTCGATCAATAATTCGGCGGCGTTCCCGGATGATTTGGCCGGCCAACACGATGAGGTTTTCCGTCCACGCATCCAGGGTTGACAGATCTGCGTCCAATTTGTGTGATTTGAGGCTCTTCAACAACGCATTGCGTTGACGCAATACCCTGTCGTAATCGCTCAAGACCCCCGAAAATCGTGCGGTCGATAACGCGAGGACATCGTCGAGAAAATCGCGGCGGGCTTGGGGTTCACCACGAATAATGTCCATGTCTTCCGGCGCAAACATCACCACCGGTAATAAACGAATCAGTTCACGTTTTTTTGAGGGTTGCCCGTTGAGTCGAACTTGATTTGATCCACTGGATTTGACCGCAACATCGACATCAAGAGTTCGATTTCCGTCGACGACACGCATCCGCAGGTGAGCCTCGGGTTTTCCGGCGCCGACCAGGGCCGAATCCGCGGACACGCGATGTGATTTACCCCGCGCTGCATAGGCAATGGCTTCGACGAAATTCGTTTTGCCCTGACCGTTGGACCCGATCAAAATTGTGGGTGAAGACTCAAATACGGCGACTTGATTGTCGTAATTACGCCATGCGGAAAGCTGAACCCCCGCGATTCTCATCGTGTAACCTAGCGGGGCAGCAGGTTGGGCTGCATCAAATAGCGGTACGACGTGTGAACCGATGCATCATCTCGGCTGGTGTGTGCCGTGAACAAGACGGGGCCGGCCTTGCCCGGTTCGCTTGATGCTGTGAAACCCAAACGGACAAATTGGCTGTGGGCTCCGGCCAGTCCATCGATGAAGAGTTTTGGCTTCAACCAGGCAACAACGGGTTCACCAACGAGGTGAATGTCGACAGTTTCGGATCCCTGTGCGTTTTCTCCGTTAACGGCGTCCAACTGAACACCGTTTTCGTCAAAGGAATAGCGCAGTGCGTTGTCTTTGTCGATAACCAACGAAACTCGGCGAGTAGCATCAATCAGCTCGGAGGCTGAGACGATTGCAAAAGATTCTCCGTGTCCCTTGTCATCCAGCAGACGACGAACATGGGGGAACATTCCCTTACCGAGGCTCGAGGTGACAACCTTGTCACCGGCCGACAGAGCAATGATTTCTTTTTCGCCGCTGGTGTACAACGAAATGCTAACTTCGTCGTTCTGGTGAAACATCTTTCCCACTTCGGTCAGCACACGTGCCGGAACCAAAACCTGCAGCGGATCGGTGATTCCCGACTTTTTCCAGGCGATATCGCGTGAAGCAATACGGTACTTGTCCGTTGCCGTGAAGGAAATGGTGTCGGCTGACAGTTCGACCGAAATATTTCCGATCGCGGGCTGTCCGTCATCACGCAATGCAGCGACACCGACCTGTGCGATTGCCTGCGCAAAGTCTTCGCCATCGATTGTTCCCACAGTGGGGGGAAGCTCGGGAAGGTTGGGGTAGTCCGCAACTGGCATTGTGGCTAACGAGAATTTTGCTGAACCCGATGCGATCGACAATTTTCCGTCAACAAGGCTCAAGGTCACCTGTTCGTGAGGCAGACGGCTGACGATGTCGGAAATCATTTTGCCCGAAACCAGTACAACACCGGGAGCATCGACTTCGGCAGCAATCGTTGTTTTGGTCGAAACATCGTGATCGAATGACGAGAGTTCTACGGCATCGGACGTTGCCTCAATCCGGATACCCGAGAGAAGCGGGTTGGAGTTTTTTCCCACGATGAGTTTGGTGGCAAAAATAATCGCCGACGCAAGGACATCCTTGTTCGATTGGAATTTCACGATTTACCTCTTGTCATTCATTCGGTGTCTAATTCTGGCACAGCGGGCCGACATTCAAAATGCTGTTTCGTTATTTATCCGAGCCTCTTCTGTAAGTAAAGACTCATACTCTTAACGTCGGTGGATATGTGGATAACTTCGGTGGATAGTTGATATCTGGCTGAACTACATCCGTGAAAGTTGTCCAAAACCTGTGTGGAGTTTGGGAAGAACTCGTGAGTAATTACTCGTGTTTACTTGGTTTTGCACAGGAAAAAGTTTTTTTCCACGAATTTGCTGCAGTTTTCCACAAGTATGGGGATAAAGCTGTGGGTTAACTCGATTTATCGCTTTGATTGCTTGATAATTTGGGTCAGATCGGTGACCTGGTTGTAAATCGAACGCCGTTCCTTCATCAGATCTGCAATCTTCTTGTTTGCATACATGACCGTCGTGTGGTCACGGTCAAGCAACTGACCGATCTTCGGCAACGACAACGATGTGAGCTCGCGACACAGATACATAGCAATTTGTCGTGCCGTGGCAATGCCGGCGGCACGTGACGGGCCATACAGATCATTGATGGACAATTCGAAGTACTGTGCGGTTTGTTCGATGATTTCTACTGGAGAAATGTCGCCATCTTCCAGAGTGATCATGTCCTTAAGAATCGTTTGGACCAACCCCAGGTCTACGGGCACACGATTCAAGTTGGCAAAAGCCGTGACGCGAATCAGAGTTCCCTCAAGTTCACGAATGTTGGACGACACCTTCGTCGCAATGTACTCCAGAACATCGTCATCAATTCCCAGATGTTCGTTGATTGCTTTTTTCCGCAAAATGGCGATACGAGTTTCCAAATCGGGTGCCTGAATATCGGTAATCAAGCCCCAGCCAAAGCGGCTGCGCATGCGATCCTCAAAACCCGTCAGCTGTTTAGGTGGCAAATCACTCGTGATAACGACCTGCTTGCCGTGCTCGTGCAGAGTGTTGAACGTGTGGAAGAACGTGTCCTGCGTGGCGTCCTTACCCTGAAGAAACTGAATGTCATCAATCAGAAGGACATCGACTTCGCGGTATCGCGCATTAAATGCTGCCATCTGGTTTGCGGCGATCGAATTGATGTAGTCGTTTGTGAATTCTTCACTCGAGACATAACGAACTTTGACCCCAGGGAATAGACCTTGGGCATAGTGACCGATTGCGTGCAACAGGTGGGTTTTACCCAGACCCGATCCGCCATAAATAAAGAGGGGATTGTATGCCTTTGCCGGTGATTCACCCACCGCCAGTGCCGCGGCGTGAGCGAAACGGTTCGAGGGCCCAATCACAAAATTGTCGAACGTGTATTTCGCGTTGAGTCGGGCTTCGGTGGGAACGGTCGTCCGGCGGGCATCAGATTGGTGCGATTCTTCGGAAACGACAGGTAACACCGAGGTGATGTTGTCAATGTCATCGTTGTCGCGGATCGCGGGGTTAACCACGAGCGAGAATCCGGTGATGTTTTTACCCTCAATTCCCGCCAGGGCCATCAACAGGGGTTCGCGGGCCCGGGATTCCAACATGTCACGCGTGAAGTCTGATTCGACTTCCAGATAGAGATTTCCCGACAGAATTCCTTGGGGCACAGCCAATTCGATGAAACCCAGCAATTGCGGGGTGATCCGATTGTCGCGCGACAGAACGTCGATGACCTCGCGCCACAGGTTGGAAAGTGATTCGTTAATTGGAGTGTCCATAATTCGAAGGATTGGTTGTGGATAACTATGTTCATATTATCGTTTGGAGGCGTGTCGTCTAGCCCCTCGCAGAACATTTGTGGATAATCCACCAATTCGGTTTGACGAATGCCAGAATTTCGCCTACAGTTATCAGGTTGCCCATAGGCAAAAATCTTTCCCCTAGTGAATCCGGCCAAAGGCCGAGGAGAACACAATGTCGAAGCGTACTTTCCAGCCCAACAACCGTCGTCGCGCCAAGGTGCACGGCTTCCGTCTGCGCATGCGTACCCGTGCGGGTCGCGCGATCCTCGCTGCACGTCGCGGCAAGGGACGCAAGGAACTGACAGTTTAATTTTCTGCGATGCTCGCGAAGGTCAACCGCATTGTTGATGCGGCCGGATTTCGCAGAGTTATGCGCAACGGTCGCAAAATAACGACACCCCATCTGGTGATTTATGTCGCTCCCCCTTCGGGAGCGTCTCCCCAGGTGGGGTTTGTTGTATCCGGTAAATACGGAAATGCAGTTGCACGCAATACCGTTCGCCGCCGACTGCGCGCCCGGGTCGGCGAGCTTGTCAGGTCGGGACTTCTGAATTCTGACCTTGTAATCCGGGTCAAAGCCGACGCAGGGACCCCTGATTGGGCCGATTTGGGCGCTGAATTACAGGAAATCCCCGCTCACGGAGAGTCTCGATCGTACGTATGAGCGCGATTGAACACGTTGTCCTCTCTCCGCGTAATGCGGGGGTCGCGGTGTTGCTGGTGTATCGCAAGGTCGTATCCCCTTTGTATGGCCAGGTTTGTCGGTACCACCCCAGCTGTTCCGCGTATGGCTTGGGTTCGGTGCAGCAGTTCGGTCTAATTCGAGGATCGCTGATGGCTGCGTGGCGAATCCTCCGGTGTAATCCGTGGGCGCGTGGCGGAATTGATGATGTACCTGACAGAATGGAGGGGAATTTTCCCCTCTCTCGGTTTGGCTTTGTATTACCGAAACAGAAAGACGTTCTATGAACATTTTTGACATGATCCTGTGGCCTATTAAATGGGCTATCGAGTTGCTGCTCGTGGGATTCCACACCGGTTTGACCACCTTGGGCCTTGATGCCGCAGATGGTTGGACGTGGGTTCTGTCGATCGTCGGGTTGGTCGTGGTCGTTCGCGCCGCCTTGATTCCGGTTTTTGTGAAGCAGATCAAGAGCCAGCGCAAAATGCTGGAAATTCAACCACAACTGAAGAAAATTCAGGATAAGTACAAGGGCAAGCGCGATCAGTTCTCTCGCGAGGCCATGACCCGCGAAACTATGGCACTCTATGGCGAGCACAAGACCTCGCCGTTTGCCTCGTGCCTTCCCCTGCTCGTCCAGATGCCGATTTTCTTCGGCCTTTTTTACACACTGAGCAACGCTGCACAGGAAATCGCGGGTGTTGGGCTCCTCAGCTCCGACCTGGCAAAGAGCTTCGGTGAAGCCACAATCTTTGGCACCGCAGGTCTCGCCTCGTCCATGTCGTCCGCCAATGGCAACATGACCATCCTCGTGGTGGCTGGTGTGATGGTCGTCATCATGACCGTTTCGCAGTTCATCACCCAGAAGCAGATCATGTCGAAGAACCAGTCCGACGCGATGAAAGAAAGCCCCATGTACAAGCAGCAGCAGGTGCTGCTGTACATCCTGCCGCTCGTCTTCATGTTCTCGGGCTGGGCATTCCCCCTCGGCGTCATGTTCTACTGGCTTGTTTCCAACATTTGGACCATGGTTCAGCAGTTCATCGTGATCCGAAACATGCCTACCCCCGGCTCGCAGGCACACCGCGAATGGGAGGCCCGCAACGCAAAGAAGGCCGAACGCAAGGGTCTGCCCACGATTACCGAGGCCCCCAGCGAAACCACTGAAGAGGCCAAGCCCGTACAGCGCCAGCAGCCGGTCAGTAAGGCACGCGCCAAGAAGCAGCAAGGAAAGAAGTAATGACGAACTCCCCCGAAACCACCGCAGATACAGCGGAAATTGCAGCAGACTACATCGAGGCGTTCCTCGACATCGCTGACTTGGATGGCGACCTGGAAATGGAAAACTCCAATGGCCGCGACTACATCTCCATTGTTGCTGGTGAAAACAACGACCTCTCGTCGCTGTCACGCGGTGACGTCGTCTCGTCGCTCCAGGAACTCACCCGGTTAGCCGTGCACACTCGCACCGGAGAGTTCTCGCGCCTGATTCTTGACGTCGGCGGTTCTCGCGATGCCCGTGCACAGGAACTCGATCGCATTGTTGATCGTGCTGTTGAGCGTATTGAGGGCGGCGCCGCCTCAGCAGCCCTGCCCCCAATGTCGTCGTACGAGCGCAAGCTGGTCCATGACGCCGTCGCCGAACGCGGATTCGTGTCTCACTCCGAGGGTGAAGGCGCAGAACGCCACACGGTCATCACGCGGGCATAGTTTCACGTGAAACATTTCGAGGCCGAAGAAGAACCGACGTATGCCGCGGTTCTATTCGGTGACGAAATCGCACGAGCCCGTCGATTCGCAGAAAACCTGATTCGAGAGGGCGAGGAACGAGGACTGATTGGCCCTGACGAACCCGCTCGTTTGTGGACCCGCCACCTAGTGAACTGTGTACTTTTGGCACCAGAACTGGGCAATTCCAGTACTAAGCACCGACTGCGGGTCGCCGACATCGGCAGTGGCGCCGGGCTTCCAGGCCTTGTGTTGGCGATTGCGCGTCCCGATATCGATTTCACATTGATTGAACCGCTGGAGCGCAGAACCCGATGGTTACGTGAGCAGGTTGAGGATCTGGATCTCGACAACGTCACGGTGTTTACCGGTCGTGCCGAGGACTTCCCCGAAAAACAGGCATTCGATGTTGTGACTGCACGTGCAGTCAAGGCCTTAAAGACGCTGATACCCATGATTTCGCCGCTGGTTGCCACTGGGGGACAAATCAAACTCCTCAAGGGTGCGCGTATTGATGACGAGATATCCGCCGCATCCAGCCAAATTTCTCGTTTTTCGCTGACAGATATCTCGACAGCAATTCTGGGCGAAGATGTAGTCCCTGAACCGACTCGATTGTTTTCCGCAACGGTCACTCGGTAGCAACTTTCCACACAGCATGTTTCACGTGAAACATTTGTCGGTGGTTGGTGGTAATTTCATCATGACGGAAACTTGAACGGTATCGCGGAGGACAGAGTGCACAACAACGGTATTTCGGCTGGAAACACCCCCGAACGCGTTGGCCCGATGTCCACACCCATCGCAGACGAATTGATGGACCTCAGCCGCCGCCGTGTCGCCTTGCGAGACAAAACGGCGCCCCTGCCCGCCACCACACGCGTAATTGCCGTGTCCAACCAAAAGGGCGGCGTCGGAAAAACTACCTCCACCGTCAATCTGGCGGCCGCTTTGGCTGATTTGGGGGCCAAAGTCGTCGTGATTGACCTCGATCCTCAGGGAAACGCATCCACGGCACTGGGAATCGAGCACAACGCCACGATTCAAGGCACATATGAAACCTTGCACGGCGCCACAACACTGGGATCCGTGCTGCGACAGAGCCAGCAACACCCCAACCTGTGGTGCGCGCCGGCCACGATTAACCTCGCGGGTGCAGAGATTGAGCTGGTGCCCCAGGGAAACCGCGAATATCGGTTGCGGGATGCCATCGCAGAATACATTGCATCGTCGACACAGCCCCCGCACTACATTTTCATTGACTGCCCACCATCGCTGGGATTGCTGACAATTAACGCGTTGGTCGCTGCAGGTGAGGTTCTCGTGCCGATTCAAGCGGAATATTATGCGCTCGAGGGTGTGACGATGCTGTGGAACAACATTGCAATGGTGGCCCAAAGCCTGAATCCACACGTACACATTTCGACGATTTTGCTGACTATGGTCGACGCGCGCACAAATCTGTCACGCGAGGTCGAAGCGGAAGTTCGTTCGCACTTCCCCACGCAGGTTTTGACGGCGGTTATCCCTCGATCTGTCAGGGTTTCCGAGGCCCCGAGCCACCAGCAGACCGTAATTGGATATGACAACAATTCCAGCGGGGCGTTGTCGTATCGCGAAGCAGCAATTGAAATGGCAGAGCGGGCCGCCGCGTCAGCGCAGCAACCACCAGAGGTTGACGCCTCTCACCACGAATCACACGAAAACTAACGGTTTACCAGACACCCCATCGGATCAGTAACAAGAAACGAGACGAACATGGCAACGAAACGTACCGGATTGGGTCAGGGTATTGGCGCCCTGATTCCTACCGCACCCGTGGGCGAGCGACCTATTGATCAGTTTTTTGGCGGTGCACCAGCGCAGGACAACAACCTCGCACCCGTACCCGGCGCCACGTTCCAGCTGATCAACCCGCACGATGTCGTACCTAACCGTGCGCAGCCGCGAACCGAGTTCCGTCCCGAGGAATTGGCCGAACTGGAGCACTCAATCCGTGAATTCGGCGTGCTGCAGCCGATCGTGGTTCGACCCCTCGACAACCCGCAGCCCGGTGCCCGGTATGAACTCGTCATGGGTGAACGTCGACTCCGAGCTTCAAAGGCCGTGGGGCTCGACGAGATGCCGGCGGTTATCCGCGACACCAAGGACGTCGACATGCTGCGCGACGCACTGCTCGAGAACATTCACCGTGCCCAACTGAACGCTCTGGAAGAAGCTTCCGCCTACCAGCAACTGATCGAAGATTTCGGAATCACCCAGGAGGAATTGGCACAGCGCATTGGCCGATCGCGACCACAGGTCACCAACACGCTGCGATTGTTGCGTCTGCCCGAGAAGGTCCAGCAGCGCGTGGCCGCGGGTGTCTTGTCGGCAGGGCACGCTCGTGCAATTCTTTCGCTCGGCGACCGGGAGCTCATGGAAC
>JACCDN011130065.1_pt1 | contig 10482 bp, 12 predicted proteins | sample 7441691 | NCBI WGS metagenome assembly JACCDN01 (sample SAMN15323439, study PRJNA562643) | freshwater metagenome | isolation source: river surface water | place: USA:Blue River Watershed | collected 2017-08-16
AATGCAGGCAGCATCCTACGTGTGCCCGGCATCTATGCCGGCAATCGGCTACCGGTTGATCGTTTACGCGCCGGCACCCCGGCATTACGGGCCGAAGACGACACCTGGACCAACCACATCCATGCCGATGATCTGGCACGCATCAGCTGGCTAGCGCTGAACCGCGGCCGCTCCCTACGAGCGTACAACACCAGCGACTGCAGCAGCCTTAAAATGGGCGACTGGTTTGACGCGGTTTCCGATACCTATGGCTTGCCAAAGCCAGAGCGCTTAGCCCGCAACGACCTCAAAGACCGCGTTTCCCCCATGCTTTACTCATTCATGTCAGAATCGCGCCGACTCGACAATCAACGCCTGCTCAAAGAACTACGCATCAAACTCCGTCACCCCACGGTGCAAGACTTTCTCGCCACACTGAAGGCTCCCTCATGCTAACAATCAAAGCGTTTCACATCATTCTGGTCGTGAGCTGGTTCGCCGGACTGTTTTATCTACCGCGCATTTTCGTTAACCTGGCGGCTGTGCCCAACACACAATCTGCGGAATACCAACGACTGCTGGGTATGTCCCGCCGCCTGTACAAGTTTGTAACCCCCATGGGCATCGGCGCAGTGGCCCTCGGTCTCTGGCTCTGGTTCGGCTATGGATTCAGCGGTGGCTGGCTGCACGCAAAAACCCTGCTCGTCGTCTTTTTGCTCGGTTACCACTTTTACTGTGGTCACCTCTACCGCCAGTTTGCTGCCGGAACAAACACGCACAGTCACATCTGGTATCGCTGGTTTAATGAAATCCCGGTACTCATTCTCACCATCATCACGTTTCTTGTTGTTCTCAAGCCGTTCTAACGAAAGTACCTCATGCACATTTTTGCCCCCTGCCCGCGCGGCCTAGAAGAACTCCTGGTTGCTGAGTTCAACCAATGCGGCCTGACCCAGGTAGAACAGGTGGGCGGCGGTGTGCGTGCACGCGCAACGCAAGAAAGCCTCTATCGCGCCAATCTGCATTCGCGTTATGCCTCACGCATCCTGGTACGCCTGGCCGTTGGCGCCTATCAGAAAGAAGAAGACCTCTATCAAATGGCGCGCAAGATCGCCTGGCACCAATGGTTTGATGTCAGCCAGAGCTTCAAAGTCAGTACCACGGCCGTTAAATCGCCACTGCGTAGCCTCGACTTCGCAACCCTGCGCATCAAAGATGCTGTGTGCGATCGCTTCCGCGCAGATCGCGGTGGCCGCCCGAACGTCAACACCGACCAACCCGATCAGCGTATCCAGCTCTTCCTCACCGAAACCTCTGCCACGCTTTATATCGACAGTTCGGGCAATCCGCTCTGGCAGCGCGGCTATCGCGGCGCAGCCGGACAAGCACCGCTGAAAGAAAATCTAGCCGCAGGGCTGCTAGCTCTGGCCGGCTGGAACAATACCGACGAAACTGGCAAACCTGTCTACGAAAATTTCCTCGACCCCATGTGCGGCAGCGGCACCATCGTTATTGAAGCTGCCTGGATGCGTGCCAACATGGCACCGGGACTCAACCGCCGCTTCTCTTGTGAGCGCTGGCAAGATGCCGACCGTTCGCTATGGACCAAGCTACGTGCCGAAGCGCGTGCGCAGATCCGCCCGATACCGCCGCAAACCATTTTTGCCAGCGACATGCACCCGGGAGCCATTGCCGCCACGCGTCGTCACCTGGAACAAGTCGGTTTATCGGATGCTGTCACTTTGGATCAGGCCGACTTCATCGGTAGAGGCGCACCGGCCACAACTGGCCTCTTAGTCAGCAACCCGCCCTACGGCGTACGCCTTTCCGAACAGGAAGAGCTGCAAGCCGAATACCCGGAATGGGGCCGCACGCTCAAACAGCAATTTAGCGGCTGGACAGCAGCGCTCTTCACTGCCGATCTGGAACTCACCAAAGGTCTCGGCCTCAAACCCCGCCGCCGCTTCCCGTTAAAGAACGGTGCGCTGGAATGCCGGTTGTTCGTGATTGATCTGGTGTCAGGGTTTCATCGGAAGCAGAAGCCTACGGACGGTTAATCCACAGATCCATAATTAGGCTCACAGGAGCATCGCCAGACCAAAAGCAAACCTCAACGAGGTTTGCTTTTACTTGTAGTTCACAGATGACCCCACCAAGTTCCCAGTAGTTGAGTAATAGTACGTTGTATTGATTGGCCAAGTCATTGCTAATGGCTGATTGTTGTAACGACCTATACCGCATCCGGTCAAAACAACCATAACCATCAAATACGAAGCCCGCCGAAGAACTCGATTCTTCAAAATGTTCATCGTTACCTCTCTTCCAAACATTAGGTAACGATGATGCTTGTGTGCGACAGGTGGCGTCGTTCTAAAACACAAATCCAATTTAATATTCAGGTATTGCACCAAGACATTATTCTTAGTCAGAGTTAATATCGACTCATACATTTGGGAAAGCGACACCACCTGTCGCCTAGGTTATGTACATTTGCTATCCAACAGATAGGCGCTAACCATGACAGATAGCAACCACGAAACCCTGGTTTACCGGCTTTCCCAGATATTGATCAAGCTCAACCAGGGTTTGAAACTTGACCCCAAGGCTCTGGCTGAAGAGTTCAAGGTCAACCTTCGAACCATCCAGCGGGATTTGAACGAGCGTTTCGCATACCTGCCTCTAGAGAGGCTCGATGGTTATTACCGACTCGACCCCACCTTTCTCGGAAAATTGAGCACCAAAGATATCGAACGCTTTGCCGGGCTGGCTGGCGTACGCGGACTCTTTCCTTCGTTATCTGATGACTTCCTTCGGGATATATTTGATGACCGTATGCAAGGTGCACTATTAGTTAAAGGCCATAACTACGAAGACCTGCGGGGCAAGGAAAAGCTATTCAGCGCTCTCGAAAAATCCATCAATGATCGCAAACAGATCCGCTTTGAATATGCCAAGGAAGGGACGCTCAAGACCTATGCAGGTGTAGCCCCCTACAAACTGATCAATCACAAAGGCATCTGGTATCTAACCGCTTTGGATGCCAATAAACTGAAATCGTTCAGCTTCAGCAAGATTCAAGATTTGAAGGTGTTGGACGAAGGTTTTACTTGGGACCCCAGTCTAGATAGTAAGATTTCTACTGATGATGGCATTTGGCACTCCGCGACCCAGCGAGAGGTCATTCTCAAGGCCAGCCCAGAGGTAGCGGGGTACTTTAAACGCCGAAAGCTCATCGGCAATCAGGTCATTGAAAAAGAACTGTCGGATGGCAGTCTGATCATTTCTGCCAAAGTTAGCCATGACAATCAGATCCTACCGATTGTGCGGTATTGGATACCCAATCTGACCATCATCAGCCCTGACTCTCTTCAAGCCGAACTGGAACAGGGTTTGAAGGCGTATTTGGAACGCTAGGCACCCATGACAGCTATCGACATTCAGATCATCGCCTACAGCCTATTGGGGCTAACTCTGATCTTTTGGGCCAAGAAGCGCCGCTTTGAACGCACAACGATGTATGGAACAGAGCAGTTCCATTCCTACAGACAAAAAGCTGGAGCCAAACTCATTGATGCCATTCTCTGGGGGCTAGGGCTGGGTGGACTAGCCAGTGCGAGCCTGCTGATCTTTATGGAACATGCTCCCGTCTGGGGCTTCTTAATGCTGCTGCTGGCCTTAGCGTTCTCATTTGAACGCGACTACTTTTCTAGAAACTACCGCAAATAAACCTAACGGAGTCGCATATGGCATTCAAAAAAATTCTTCAGATCTGTTCGTGTGTTGCAACCACTCTAATACTCATTACTGGCTGTACAACTACACACACAACACTAAGCGCTACGGAGGGCGTTGAAGCGGTGGCCCCCACGGAAATGTACCCGTTAACGGCTGAACAAGCAGACAAAGTGCTAATCAAATCGATGACAGACCAATTTAGTGATGCCGCATTAATTCGCGTTGACGCTCCTTACAAAGGCTACACAATTCACACGTACTTTCTTCTGGACTCCCATCGATTTACTGCAAGAATGATCCCGGCCAAGGGCCAGGGAGCCAACAGCAAACTTGTTGATGGTTACATCTTCGATGTAATTGATTCTGGCACTATGCTTATAAGTGGCCAAATTCGTGCAAAGAACTTGCTGAAACGCGTACTCGACAATGCGGCCGAAATCTCTAAGCCCATCCCTATCGTTGGCAATCCAAAATTGGCGCAATGAGTGATAAACGCCAAGCCATTCCATAATGGATTAAAATAAACAAGTTGGTGTTTTTATACAGTGCGGCATTCTTTACAGCAGTAAGCAGCTTTTGATGGAGCATGGATTGCCGAAAAAAATCTTCTCTTGGGTGCTACACAAATGGATCTGGTTTGCGCTGATATTAGTTACCATCATTGCTGTTAGAAAAGCGCCAGATTTCATCACGGACTCCACAATAAAATGGAATCAAGCAGCTCAGGCGCAGGAACTTGCTAAGAAAGCTGATTCCAGCATTTCCAAAGCGTACGAAATAACTCATGATTTACTGGAAAAGGCAGAAAGCGCGCCAGCTGAAAAAATTGACGAGTTGGTTGCCAATGCAAATGCTGACATCTCCAGCCTTAAAAATGAACGAGCGGCTATAAAGCCTCGCTCCTTAGAAAGTTTTCTTTCCATCAAAGTTTTAGACTGGAAAATTGACATCTCTAAGGCTTATCTAGACTACTTAGAAAATTGTCAGCGTTATTGGAAAGCGATCAATAACGAAAAAAATCGACAAACTAAGCTCGTAGAATTAAACGCTAAAAAAGCAGAAACAGAAAGACTGTGGGCAATCGATTGGAATCGTTATCAACGGCTTGAAAAAGTAGGCAATGATTACGCAAACATTCGACCGGCCAAGAGTGCGCTGATTTCCGTACTTAATGATGGACTAGAGATAGCGGGCGTTTCGCCAATAGATAACTCAGCAGAACTTCGTAATCGACTTGATTTGCACAGAGAAAGCATTATCAAAACCGAAAACGACATTAAAAATTTGCAGATGCCCATTCCGATCCCACAAAAAATCATTAAGCAAACTCTACCTAGCAATTGGAAGGGCGACATTAATGAGTTGGTCGAAAAATCCCGCTACTGGTACATAGAGGGCATAAAAGATAATTGGCTTATAGCCGCAATGTGCGTGGTTACGGCCATCTTTTTTGCACCTTTGTCCCGTTTGATATGTTTTTTTGCGCTGGCACCTATTGCAGTTAGACAAAAGCCAATTCTGCTTGTGGCAAAGTCTGAAAGATCAAAGGAGCCAATGGCTATTCAACCCGATTCAGCTCTAGCGTTGCCGATCCAGCTGATGCCCGGACAAGCACTGTTAGCTCACCACGATTACGTCAAGACAGTTCCTAGCGAATGCAAAACCAGCACCCAATTTCTGGGCAGTGCATTAATGCCATTTACATCGCTAGCAGCAGGGCTTTATAACCTGGTACGTGTTGAGCCAGACAAGACAGAGACAGTTGTGCTTTCATCTGGTCATGATGGGTTAAATGAGCTGGTACAGATTGATTTGCCATCAAACGGCTCTCTTGCTGTAGAGCCAAGAAATCTAGTGGGATTTGTCGTTGATCAGAACGGTGGTGTCAAATTACGCCGCAAATGGGTGTTGTTAAAAATGCAGTCCTGGCTAAAGCTCCAGTTCAGGCATGTCCTTGTCGAAGGCCCGGTTACGCTCATTATGAAAGGCGGCAGAGGCGCTGTTGTGACGCCCGTTCAAGATGAACTGCTGATATCGCCTGAATATGTTTTGGCATTCAGTGCCAACTTGGGTTACGGCACCTCCAGAACAGAAACTTTTGGTGGGTATTTCAGCAGAAAGAAGTCACTATTAAAAGACAGGTTTACTGGCAAGAGTGGGTTCGTTGTGCACCAAGAGGCAACTAGTGAATCCAGTTCAAAACTGGTCAAGAAAAGCGGGCTTGAAGGTTTAATGGATGGAGTGCTTAAAGCCTTTGGCATATGAATAGAATGCCGCTTCTGCCATATCGTACGGCCAAGTGGCTTTGACTTCCGCTAGCAAATCCGGGTGGCGTTCCAGAACTTTAAACAGTTTGACTAATGTAAGCGGTGGTTTGGTTTTTCATTCTCGTTGATCTATATCGAGCCTTCTTACTAAAGTTTGCGATCTAGTCTGGATCAACACAGTTCGAGTTAATCTGCCGCTGGAAATGCCCGACTAGATCACTGAATCTGTCTCCTTGTTCACGATTAAGCACGACCTCATGACAAGCAGGGCAGAAGTCCCCAACAACCTCGGGAATCGTTGTTGTTTCACCCTTGTAGGTATAAGACACGTCACGCGTATCGTGAATCAGTTTGGCTGTGCTACAGATAGGACACTTCATATTCACCACTCCCTAAAACCTACGGCGCAAATTTAAACCAAACCAGCCTGGGTTAGCTTTTCAAGACATTGCGCCATAGTCTGCATACCCTGCTGTTGCCCTGTCTGCATTACTGAGACGAGTTGAGCGGTTTTGTTCTCTCTAATGAGATTACGAACGGCTGGGGTGCCGACCAGAATTTCGTGAGCGGCTACCCGGCCTTGCCCATCGCTACGCGCCAATAACTGCTGCGCGACGACGGCACGAAGCACATCGGCCAATAAAGTGCGGGCCAGATCCCGTTCCTCGCCCGGGAAGACGTCCACAATGCGTTCGATTGCCTGAGGGGCTGTCGCCGTATGCAGCGTTGCCAGAACGAGGTGACCTGTTTCTGCGGCGGTTAGCGCCAGGCGAATGGTTTCCAGATCCCGCATTTCGCCCAGCAAGATAACGTCCGGATCTTCACGCAACGCCGCTTTGAGCGCATCGGCAAAGCTTGGTGTGTCTCGGCCCACTTCTCGCTGCGTCACCAGGCACTGCCGTGCTTCGTAAACAAACTCCACCGGGTCTTCGATGGTCAGTATGTGTTTTGCCGCCGTCTTATTGATGTGCTCCGTCATAGCGGCCAGCGTTGTGCTCTTACCAGAACCGGTTGGCCCTACGACCAATACTAAACCATGGTCGATGCCTGCAAGCTGCTTGAAGATAGCGGGTGCCGCAATGCTTTCCAGTGATGGCACCTGTTCGGGAATTGGCCTTAGGGCCAGCGCCACACCCCGTTGCTGTCGGTAGGCATTGGCCCGATAGCGACCCAAGCCTTCTGCCGGCGAAGCAAATGCAAAGTCACAAGCCGCACCTTCGCTAAACAATCGGCGCTGCGTTTCTGGCAATACGCTATCGATCATGCCGCGTACCTGGGCATTGCCTAAGGCGGGCTGATCCAGCGCCTTAAGGTCACCGTTAATACGAACCATAGGAGGCATGCCCGCCGACAGGTGAATATCCGAAGCGTTCAAGTCACGTGCGATCAAGAGTAGCGATTCGAGCATGTTGTTGTCTTCCCGTTCAGATATGCGCTGCGTGCGTTGATATACTTCGCTAGCCTAACAGGTTGTTACCTCTTTTAAACACGCCTCACCCATGTCTGCTAACGAATCCACTGCCCTGACCCATAAAGATGCTGCCCAGCGACTTGCTGCGGTTCAGCAACGGATTGATCATGCGCAGGCGGCATCTGGCAGACCTGCAGGCAGTGTCATGCTGCTGGCCGTTTCCAAGACTTTTCCGATTGAAGCCGTAGATGCCATTGTCGCTTGCGGCCAGCGCGCCTTCGGTGAGAATTACGCTCAGGAAGGGGTTGAAAAGGCTAGTGCCAGGCCAGCCCTGGAATGGCACTTTATCGGCCCCATACAGAGCAATAAAACGCGAGGCATTGCTGAGCATTTCAGCTGGGTACATACGATAGACCGGCTGAAGATTGCCGAGCGCCTCTCTGCACAAAGACCCCAACACCTTGAACCGCTACAAGTCTGTGTACAAATCAATGTATCGGGTGAAGCGAGTAAAAGCGGTTGCGCGCCTAATGAGGCGCTAGCACTCTGCAAAGCGGTGGCGCAATTGCCGAACCTGAAACTACGTGGTCTGATGGCCATACCCGAAGCCACCCAGGACGTTACTACACAGCATCGGCAATTTGCACGGCTGCGCGAATTACAGGCTAAGCTCAATCAACAGGGCTTGACCCTCGACACGCTGTCGATGGGCATGAGCGATGATCTTGAAGCGGCTATAAGCGAAGGCGCCACCCTGGTGCGTGTTGGCTCCGCGATTTTTGGCCGACGCACTTATACGAATTCTGACGGAGCAAGCACATGAAAATTACATTCCTTGGCGGCGGCAACATGGCAATTGCGCTTGTTGGCGGTTTAATCCAGCGCGGTTTTGAGCCACATAACCTGGGCGTGATTGAGATTCTGCCCGAGGCCAGAGCACGGCTAAGCGAGCAGTTTTCAATCAACATCTACGAGGCAGCAACGGCCGAGGCGCTGCAGTGTGATGTGCTTGTGCTGGCTGTTAAACCCCAGCAAATGCGCGCCGCTTTGGCGAGCCTGCCTGCTGGCGACAACAAGCCGCTGATTGTGAGCATTGCTGCTGGCCTGCTGGTGGACGATCTTGCCCGCTGGATGGGTGGCTATCGTCGCATTGTGCGTGCCATGCCAAACACGCCGGCACTCATTGGTGCGGGCATGACCGGGCTTTATGCAGACCCCTCTGTCGATGCCGCCGATAAAGACCGTGCTGAAGCCATTCTGGGTGCCGTGGGTGAAACCGCCTGGGTTGATACCGAGCAGCTGATTGATTCCGTGACGGCAATTTCCGGCAGCGGCCCGGCCTATGTGTTTCTATTTCTCGAAGCCATGCAAGAAGCCGCTCGCGAACTGGGTCTTTCTCCAGAGACCGCCCGCACCTTGGCCATTCAAACGGTTCTCGGCTCCGCACAACTTGCCGAACAGTCTACGGACCCTGTGAGCGTGCTACGTGAGCGTGTCACCTCTAAGGGCGGCACAACCGAGGCGGCGCTCAAGAAGAAAGCCGAGATGGGTGTGAAGGAAGGCCTCATTGCTGGCATGCATGCAGCGGCTGAACGTAGCCGTGAACTCGGGATCGAGCTGGGGCGTGACTGACTTGCCCTGCTGGTTGCAGATTACCGGCAAGGGCGATCTGCAAATTAACGTGCACGTGCAACCCGGAGCCAAGACCACTTCTTGCTCTGGCGTGCATGGTGATGCATTAAAGATTCGTCTGCATGCGCCGCCAGTAGACGGCAAGGCCAATCAAGCACTGATTGCCTGGCTGGCTAAAACCCTGGGCTGTCCGCAAAGCGCCATTGAACTGATTCGCGGACAGACCAGCCGACGCAAGACCCTATCTATCAGCACCGACAACGCTGAATCAATAAGCCGCCAACTACGTGCGTTAGCGGCTGACTGATTAACTGCGCTGATACACCGGCTGGCCACCAGCCAGCGTGGTGACCACACGACCTTGCAGCGTCCGACCCAGGAATGGCGTTAGTTTGCCGGCACTGCGTAGATCTTCCTCGCGCACTGTCCAGCTGGCTTCCGGATCAAAGAGGCACAGATCAGCGCGCTGACCAACAGCAACCTGACCGGCTTCGATGCCCAGAATTGCGGCAGCCTGGGAAGTCACCGGCAGCAACGAACGGCGCAGCGGCAAGCTCAACGCTTCGCCCCATGCCAACGTTAGTGGCAACAGCAGCTCGATGCCCGTTGCACCCGGTGCAGCTTCGGCAAAAGGTACGCGCTTCACATCCAGACCCAGCGGGGTGTGTGCAGATACCGCTGCACCAATGGTGCCTTCGGCCAGACCTAAACGCAGGGCTTCGCGATCACCATAACCTCGCAGCGGCGGATCAAATCGAGTGAGCGGATCAAAGTAGCCAATATCCTGTTCGTACAGGTGGAGCGCATGGACAGCCACATCACCGGTCACGGGCAAACCGGCATAGCGCGCTTCGCGCAGCAACGCCACGCCTTCCGCTGAACTGATCTGGGTGAAGTGCACACGCGCACCGGTTGCTTTGGCGAGTGCCAGAACGGTTTGCATGGCAAGTGTTTCCGCGGCTACCGGAATAGCCGACAAACCAAGACGAGAAGCCAGCGCACTATCGTGCGCGATGCCGTCTTTACTCAGATGGAACTCCGCAGGCTGCAACCACACCGGCACATCACACGAAGCAGCGTACTGTAGCGCGCGCCAGAGCACACGGGTATCGGATGGCAGACCCCGACCTTGCGATACGGCAATACAACCTGCATCACGTAACAGGCTCATTTCGGCGAGCATGTTGCCAGCCAGACCTTGGGTCATGGCACCTACGGGCAGCACGCGCACTTGCGACACATCTTCCGCGTGGCGCACGAGTCGCTCTGCCAGCTCGGGTTCATCCAGAATCGGATCGACATCCGGTGGGCATGCCAGCGTGGTGACGCCACCTGCTACTGCAGCTGCCAGTTCGGCATCAATGTTGCCGGCAATGCGTGCCGATAAATCGACCAAGCCTGGTGCCACGACCAGACCCTGAGCATCAATCACCTGATCGACTTTAAAGCCTGCCGGTG
>JACCDN010289336.1_pt1 | contig 10480 bp, 11 predicted proteins | sample 7441691 | NCBI WGS metagenome assembly JACCDN01 (sample SAMN15323439, study PRJNA562643) | freshwater metagenome | isolation source: river surface water | place: USA:Blue River Watershed | collected 2017-08-16
AGTGCTTTTGAACTTGATCAGGCTACGGAGAGTTTTTATAATGCTACTTTGTTAGTATTTAGTGGATATAAAGGTAAAATGCACGATATTTTGACCCTTGGCAGTTTAGCTGCCAACTATAGCAAGGAACTATTAAAAATATTTCCTCGTGATACTAAAGAACGTAATGAATGTTTTATTTTATTACAAAAAGCATATATTGATGCTCGTTATGATAAAAAATATAAAATTACCCAAGAGCAATTGGTTTATTTGATCAAACGAGTTGAGAAATTAAAACTAGTTACCGAAGAAATATGTCAAGCTTGGATTAATCGCTAAAGCAGAAAAACAATTTTAATTGACAAATTTTTATTAGCTGTATATAAATTTTGCTAGATTGAATGTACCTAATTCAAATTAAAAAGCTATGTCCTTAAAATGCCATAGTGCCTCTGTGGTGGAATTGGTAGACACGATAGATTCAAAATCTGTTGCTCTTTGAGTGTGCCGGTTCGAGTCCGGCCAGAGGTACCATAATTGTCAATGCTATAATAAGTACAGTCTTTTGTATCATGGTAGCTTTTGCTTCTAGTACTTAGCACTGAATCTGGTGCAAGCTGATTATATAGAAAAAATTTTATAAAACCCTTAAGTCTTGAAATATCGTGGTTGACAGCTGTAGATTTAATTAATAACATCAGGCTAGGACTTGATCCGATAATTATTGTCTAAATTTGCTATGAAATCTCAACATCAATGCTTAAATTTTACTACATATTTTTATGACAAAAAACAAACTCCTAGATACTGTGAAGTTCGAGCAAAACAGACAAGATTTAATCAAGCTGTTAGGTAAAATAGGGATTATTGGTGCAGAAAGATGCGTAATCCTACAGAAGTTGCTCATTGTTTTTAAAGTATGAATAGTATGTGTATATATGGATCTTAAATTTTCAAATATTTATGTAGGTACTGGTTCTAGTCCAGTAGGAGATTGCTTTGTTGCCTGGGTAACTGATAATGATGCTACTCCTTTGATTTGTTTTTTAGCATTCATTGAAGATCTAATTAGCTTGGAAAATGCTAAATCTGAACTCTCAGAGCTGCTGCCAGCTAGTTTCTTCACGGAAAATAATCAAGAAGCAAAAAATTTAATTGCAATGATTTTTGATAAAGAATTTAACGATCAAATTAAATTATTAATAAAGGGAACGCAATTCCAGCAACAAGTATGGCATGCTTTAACTGAAGTAAATTTTGGAAGAGTAGCTTCTTACCAAGAATTAGCTGAGCTGATCGGTAATAAGGATCTTACCAGAGCCGTTGCTTCAGCATTAGCTAAAAATAATATTTCATATCTTATTCCCTGCCATAGGATAATTAGAAAATCGGGTGATATTAATGAATATCGCTGGGGAAAATCCATAAAGAAAAAGCTGCTAGATTGGGAAAAATCAAAATTGCCAAATAAAAAAGATTTTCAAAGAAAAATTACGATCATTAAAATACCAAATTAACTGCTTTTCTGTGAAACTTGTGGGAGATGCTTGCAAAAATTTACAAATTTTTTCTACTCACGGATGTTTGTTGCTCGCTGTGTCAAGGATTTAAGAGGGGTCTATTTAGAATTTACACACTTAAAAAGACAGAGCCTACAAAACCAAAGAAGGGAAAAATATTCATTCCTTTTCTTTTTTCCAAATTTTAATTGTTCACAGTAGACTAGTTCAAAAGACTCAATTAAACCCCGCAAAAACTATTATTTGCAAAGCAAACTAATTTTTTGACGGATGAACTTATGTAGCTAGTCTCTGATGTAAAATGCCACAAATATTTCTATCTATGGCATTTTTTATAATCGGCTAGAGAATTTCTTAGAAGCCCATTCCTCCCATTCCTCCCATTCCTCCCATGCCTCCCATTCCTCCACCAGCAGGTGGGGTGTCGTCTTTGATAGTTGGGTCAGCAGTAATGATAGATTCTGTGGTAATTATTAATGAAGCCACAGAAGCTGCATCTTGAAGAGCCGTTCTAACTACCTTAGTAGGATCAATAATACCAGCTTTAAACATGTCAACATATTCCATATCTTGAGCATTAAAGCCAAAAGTTATCGATTTACTTTCACCAAGTTTGCCAGCAACGATAGCACCATCAACACCAGAGTTTTCAGTAATCTGTCTTACAGGAGATTGTAGAGCTTTTTTAACAATGTTAATGCCAGCTTGTTGGTCATCATTTGCTCCTTTTAGATCTTCAAGATCTCTTGCTGCGTAAAATAGAGTAACGCCACCACCGGGAACAATACCTTCCTCAACAGCTGCTCTTGTTGCGTGCAAAGCATCATCGACACGATCTTTTCTTTCTTTTACTTCTATTTCTGTTGCACCGCCAACTTTAAGAACAGCAACCCCACCAACAAGTTTTGCTAATCTTTCTTGTAGCTTTTCTTTGTCATAATCAGAGGTTGTTTCTTCTATTTGTTTACGGATTTGCAAGCATCTTGACTCTAGATCTGCTTTGCTGCCTGAACCATCAACAATTACAGTGTTTTCTTTAGAGATTTTAATTTTTTTAGCGCTACCTAGCATTGAAAGATTTACGTTATCAAGCTTCATACCAAGATCATCGCTAATTAGCTGTCCACCAGTTAATATTGCAATATCTTCAAGCATTGATTTTCTTCTATCACCGAAACCAGGCGCTTTTACAGCTGCTACTTTTAAACCACCACGAAGTTTGTTGACTACTAACGCAGCAAGTGCTTCGCCTTCGACATCTTCGGCAATTATCAATAATGGTTTAGAAGATTGAACAACTGCTTCAAGAACTGGTAACATCGGTTGTAATGAGGAGAGTTTTTTCTCAAAAATAAGAATATATGGATTATCAAGCTCAGCTATCATTTTCTCAGAATTTGTTACAAAATAAGGAGATAAATAACCTCTATCAAACATCATTCCTTCTACAACATCTACTTCGAAGCCGAAATTTTTTGCTTCTTCTACTGTGATAACTCCTTCTTTACCAACTTTTTTCATAGCAAGTGCTATTTGCTCTCCTATTTCTTTATCGCCATTAGCTGAAATAGTTCCAACTTGAGCTATCTCGTCATGACTGCTGATAGGTTTGCTAGATTTTTTTATTGATTCAAGCACAGTTGTCACTGCTATATCTATGCCTCTTTTAAGATCCATAGGGTTAAATCCAGCAGCTACTGCTTTGTTACCTTCTTTAACTATTGCTTGTGTTAGAATAGTTGCTGTTGTAGTACCATCACCAGCTACATCTGCTGTTTTACTCGCGACAGATTTTACTAGCTGTGCTCCTAAATTTTGTTCTGGATCTTTTAGTTCAATAGCTTTGGCAACAGTTACCCCGTCTTTGGTCACTCTTGGAGCCCCAAAAGACTGTTCTATCGCTACATGACGCCCCTTAGGACCCAAAGTGACTTTCACAGCATTTGCTAAGAAATCAACTCCCTTAATCATCTCTTCACGAGCTTTTGACCCGTATTTTATTTGTTTTGCCATAATATTATTACTCCTTGTAAAATATATTAATTACTTAATTTACTATTCCCATAATATCACTTTCTTTCATGATAAGGAATTCTTGATCGCCAACCTTTACTTCAGTTCCGCTCCATTTGCCGTAAAGTACTTTATCACCAACCTTTACTTCAAGAGGAATAAGATTACCGTTTTTGTCTTTAATCCCTTTGCCAACGGCGATAATTTTTCCTTCTACAGGCTTTTCTTTTGCGTTATCAGGAATAATTATGCCACCAACCGTTTTTTCTTCTTGGTCTATAGGTTTAACTGCAACGCGGTCATGCAATGGTGTAAAATTCATTTTGAACCTCATTATTTTAAGTTTACTAAAAACACTCAGCTTCACTTCTATATTGTTATAAGTTGACGTGTTACTGAATCAGTCTGTGTTTGTCTATATATGATTTAAAAAATAGAGTTCAAGTGTCTATATTAAATATTTTTTAAAATATATTTTTCATATTTAATCTATGTACTATAGCAAAAACAGTTGGATTGTGATAAGCTCCGAATTGGATTAGTGTGTATTTATAAAAATGATCAAAGTAAGCTGTTACAAAACCGTACAAGGAAAGCTCTCGAGAGCTTTTTGTACACTCGCAGAAAAGTGTTATAGTAACGTTGTTAAGGTATTTGTATATACAAACAGTAAAGAACAAGCTCTAGAGCTAGATAAGGTTCTGTGGACATACTCCAGAAAACAGTTTATTCCGCATGGAACTATATATGACCCACTGCCGGAAAAACAACCTATTTTAATTGGTTCAGAGCTTAAAAATCTGAATAATTCATCAAGTATAATAATGGTTAATCTAGACGAAAGTAAAATATTGTCTGCTCTCTCATCGAATGAAATTTTTGATACTAGCAAATGTGAGCGTCTGTTTTTTTTGCATGATAATTCTAGTTCAGTATCTAGTCAAGACATTAATAGTCTAATTACTAGATCCTCGATTTGTAATTTTAGGTTTAATTCTTATTTGCAAGCAAGTGATAATAGTTGGGAAATACAAAACATAGTTGAGTAATTTGGGCTTGATAGCAATAAAGTAACATTAGGAATTAAAAAATCAGTTTGTATGCTACGAAACGAATATAAGTTGATAATTTAAATATCATAATATGTTACAATGAAGCTAGGCTAGGCGCGAAAGACGTCAAGAAATATTGGTTATTAGTGGTAAAATCTTGAATTTATTTAGGTATTAGTTTTTATTTGTTGTTATAATAACAATTAACTAACAGTTTGAGATGTTGACTTCCCAACCCTTAGTTAATTTAATTAAAATTATGTTGTTGTATGGCAAAAGTTCTGGTAGTAGAAGATAATGAGTTAAATCTAAAGTTGTTCTGTGATTTGTTGGTTGTAAAAAATCACGAGGTTCTAGTATCAAAAGATGGGTTGAGGGTGTTGGAAATGGTTATAGAGCATAAACCAGATCTTATATTAATGGATATACAGCTGACTGAGGCATCTGGTATAGATTTGACAAGAATGTTGAAAGAACATCCACAGACAAAAAAGATTCCCATTATAGTCATAACAGCATTTGCTATGAAAAATGAGGAGATACAGATTATAAATTCTGGGTGTGACTTGTATCTTTCAAAGCCTGTGTCTATTAGTAATTTTTTTATTTCTGTAGAAAATTTTATAAATAAAAATACTATAACTAACAATACAAATATTTGAATAATAATTATGACCGCAACAGTACTAGTAGTAGATGATTTAGAACCGAATGTTAAGTTGCTAGAAGCTAAGTTGTTATCGGAATACTACATTGTGCTTACCGCAAGTAGCGGGTTAGAAGCGCTTAACGTTTTAGCTCGCAACAAAGTAGATATAGTACTTCTTGATGTCATGATGCCAGGAATAGACGGGTTTACTACCTGCAGAAAAATCAAAGAAAACCCTGAAACCACTCATATACCAGTGGTTATGGTAACAGCTTTGTCAGATCTTGAGGATCGGATTAAAGGTTTAGAATCTGGAGCTGACGAGTTTTTAACAAAACCAATCAATGATACGGCTCTTTTTGCTAGGGTGGGGTCTTTAGCGCGCATGAAAACAGTGATTGATGAATTAGAACTTAGAAATAATGTTAACGCTGAACTTGGTGTAGCTCTTATAGAATTAGAAGATAATTTTTCAGATAGTAAAATATTGCTACTTGATGACGATGTAGTTCAAACAAAAAATATCAAGGAAAATCTTTCTGATAGTTTTTTACAAATTAAAGTTTTAACATCTCCGGATGGAATAAATGCTCTTGGAGCTTTTATTCCAGACCTTATAATTATAAGTTGCCAAATGAGCGCTGTAGACCCTCTTAGAGTTGCTGTAATGTTACGTTCAAACCCAACTTTCAAAAACGCAGTTATTATGATGCTGGCAGAAGAAGAAACTGTACCAATGGTTATTAAAGGTATAGCACTGGGAGTTAATGACTATTTTATATATCCTGTTGATAAAAGTGAGTTAAACGCAAGGATTCGAACTCAACTTAGGCGCAAGCAGTATCAAGATAATTTGCGAGCAGAACTTGAGGAAAGTGTCGATTTGTCAACAAAAGATGGATTAACTAATTTATTTAACAGAAGATATTTTGATATTCATATTAGGCAGATGGTTGCAAAAAGCAAAGAAACAAACAAACAACTTTGTCTTATGATGCTTGATATAGACCATTTTAAGCATGTGAATGATAATTATGGTCATCCTGCTGGTGATGCTGTTCTTAAAACCTTTGCAGCTGTTTTGAAATCATCTTTCAGAGTTACAGATTTAATTGCAAGATATGGTGGAGAGGAATTTGTAATATTGTTAAATGATACAGAATTAGAAACATGCATACAAATTGCTGAAAAAACATGTAGTTTAATAGAAGCAACAGAGTTTGTTGTTCCAGCCCCAATAGGTGTGATACATAAAACTGTTTCTATAGGAGTAACAAAATACAACTGCGATGATACCATAGAGGAATTTATCAGCAAAACTGACAGAGCTTTGTATCAAGCAAAAGAAACAGGAAGAAATAAAGTAGTTGTTGGTCAATGAGCTTTGATGTATAGCTTATTCCCACGAAAACTAAAAATTATAATATGAATGTTACTTAAATCTGGAATTATTGTTGCTTTTTTTACGATGCTTTCTAGAGTCTTTGGTTTAGCAAGAGAATTGTTTATTGCGGCAACTTTTGGCTCAAGTGCCACTGCGGACTGTGTAAATGTTGCATTTAAGTTTCCTAACTTGTTTAGGAGAATTTTTGGTGAAGGGGCTTTATCAGTTGTTTTTGTTCCTATTTTCAGCCACAAACTATTAGAATCCGAAGAATCAGCTAGTAAATTTAGTGGTCAAGTATTAAGTTTGTTATTTGTCGTTCTTATTTTATTGTCGGTGGGGATGCAAATGATTATGCCATATCTTATGGTACTTATTGCACCAGGGTTTTATGAAAATGCAGAAAAATACGATCTTGCAATCTTATTATGTAGAATAACAACTCCTTATTTAATCTTTATCTCAATTACGGCAATATTTGGCGGTATGTTAAATTCAGTCAAAAAATTCGCTGCTTTTGCTATTACGCCAATCATCATGAATATTTGTGTAATATTATTTACTTATTTTCTTCAAACTAGTCTATCTGCGCATTTTGCGATATCTTATTCGCTGATTCTTGCTGGAATTTTGCAGGTTGCTTTCATGTGGGTTTGTTTGGTTAAAGCAAAATTGACATTTTCTCTTTCGTCAAATTTTCGTGATGACGCTGATGTCAAAAAATTACTTAAGAATATGGGGCCAGCAACAATGAGTTCTGGTGTGCAGCAGATTAATTTGTTTATATCGCAATCTATTGCTAGTTTTATTCCTGGTGCTGTATCGATTTTATCTTATGCCGAAAGGTTATATCAGTTACCGCTTGCTATTATTGGCGTAACTTTTGGAACTATTTTACTACCTGAATTATCGCGGATTTACAAAAAGAAGGATATTGAAGGGGCTAATAAACTGCAAAATAATGCTATAATTATAGCCCTTGTTCTTTCGGTTCCATCTACAATAGGGTTATTTTTGCTAGCAAATCCTATTATCTGTCTAATATACGAGAGGGGAGCCTTTCTTGCGGAAGATACAAATAAAACAGCAAATGCACTTGCTGCATTCTCGTTGGGATTGCCTGCTTTTGTTATGGCAAAAATATTAACCCCTATTTTTTATGCTAATGGCGACACTAAAACTCCGATGCGCATAACTATTTACTCTTTGGTCGCTAACAGCTTTATTAATGTTGTTTTAATGATTCCTTTTAGTCACGTAGGTATTGCGATCGGTTCTAGCCTAGCTGCTTGGTACAATGTCTGGTTATTAAATAAGCATGCAAAAATTCATGGAGATTTTAAGATTACTAAACAGACTAAAGAATCTATTTGTAAAATAATTATCAGTGCTTTCGTGATGATGTTAATTTTAGTGATTTGTGATTATTTTTATCATGCTTTATATTATTCTGGCAGCCTTTTGGTTAAGAGTTTAGCTTTATTCTCTAGTATAATTATGGCTGCTATGGTTTACTTATTAATGCTATATTTTTTTAAAATACATTTAATTTTTGTCAAAAAAGCTGATGGTTAAGAATTCGAATTATCAGGATTTATTAAAACTGGCTGCAATATCGGCTATGATTCTTGATCATTTAGGAGTTTATTTTTTTCCAGAACTACTCAAATTGAGAGTTATAGGTAGATATGCTATGCCTATTTTTGCGTTTTTTGTCGGTTATAATTTTAAGGGAGTGCCAAATTTTTCGATACTAATTTATGGGTTGATATTATATTTGATATCTATAATTTTTGTATATCATAATTTTGTTGCCGCAAATATTCTAATATCGCTTTTTGCCGGCCAATTCTACCTTTATTTGTTTCAAGACCATTTTAAGAAACTAATAACAGGCTGGGTGCATTTTATCATTCTAGTTAGTTTATACCCATTTACTTTTTATTTCTTTGATTATGGTTCATTAATTATAGGAATAATAGTCATAGCCTATATGGTCAGAGTGAAGTCTATAAATGTCAAAATAGCAGCTTTTGTCATTACTATTACTTCTTTACTACATATAGCTGCTAGCTTCTCTAATTTTAGTAATGTAGATTGGGTTTTTTCTTTTGTTGTTGGAGTGTTTATTTATCTATCACTTGCTCATAATGATTTCGCAAAAAAAATTTTTCTTGATGTAAGAATAATTAGTCGTCACTCAATGTTAATTTATTTTATTCATCTATTAATCATTCAATTTACTTGGAGATATTATATAGCTTAAGCTGTTTAATTTGAGTGAGTCAATTTAGCAGGTCTCGCCTTGGACTCACGTGTTTATATACGCTACGTCAGGCTCGCTCTAAAATTAACGTACTCAAATTAAACAGCCTTTGCTATAATTAATCACTCAAGTTCAAAATGTTTGATTATATTAGCTAATTTATTCTTGACTAATGCAGAATTATGGCTATATTTTGCTAGATAAGTGTTTTATGTAGAAATTATTTTTAATAAGGTTTTTGGTTTGTGTCTAAAAAAAGAAATAAAAATCTTTTGGTGAAGCTTGTTAGTACTGCTGGTACAGGGTATTTTTTAGTAAAAAAGCGTAATCCAAAAACTGTGACAGAAAAACTTGCTTTTAAGAAATACGATCCAAAAATTCGTAAGCATGTTGAATTTAAAGAAGAAAAAATTAAGTAATTTAGAGTTTTGAAATTATGGCAGTTAAAATTCGTTTAGCTAGAGGTGGAGCAAAAAAAGTTCCTTATTATAGGGTAGTAGTTGCTGATGCTCGCGCTCCAAGAGACGGGGATTTTATTGAAAAAGTTGGTACTTATAATCCTCTCCTAAAAAAAGACGATGAAAACCGCGTGACCTTCAAAAAAGATCGTATAGAATACTGGTTAGGGCAGGGTGCGCAACCTACAGAGCGTGTTGCTAAGTTTATGCACGCATCTGGTATCAAATTGCCTTCTGGTATCATGAAAAAGATTGCTGCTAAAGTTAAGGGGCAGGTAAAAAAGCCTTCTAAAAAAGAATTGAAAAATGCTGTGTAAAAATAGTGAATCACCACGTATTTTCTAGGCTTTTGTAAGATAAATATAGTCGTTCAGTTTGAATTATAGCCTTTTAAATTGAATTAGATACTAGGCGCAAGAAGCGAAGCTTATGGACAATACGTAAGCGACGGGTAACAACGCAGATAATTCAAAGTGAATGACTATAGTCAACATAATTGCTTAAAAATGCTACTTTCTGGGTTGCTATTTTTTTTCAATATTGCCGGATTAGCTCAGTGGTAGAGCAACCGCCTTGTAAGCGGTCGGTCGTCAGTTCAAATCCGACATCCGGCACCACCTATATTGTTGCGAATAATTGCAATTACTAATCGCGATTTCAAATAATTTTTGTACAAAAAGCCATCAGATGGTCGTTGCTTTAAGCTTTGAGTGTTAAGCTGTGCCATAGTTTTTTAGGTTGGATTAGCAACATTGTTACGTCTCGCTTTCGTATTTTTATAGGCTCTGCTCGGTTTGCGCCTAGCATATATTCAAATTGATTCACTATAACGCTAATACTGGATAAAGAAAGATTAGAAGGTAGATTATATAAGGGTTGCAAGGCAAGAGTGCCTATAGAGCATACAAGGCATAGATCGCCCATGAATGCTTTTGTAATACCAAATCAGTTTCATAGCGATTAATTATAAAAAATTTCGGACTCGCTTATGCTCAAGTAGTTATCTACATTCCGTGCGGCTCGCCTCATTTTTTTATATTATACCAAATCTCATTTTAAATCAGACTAATGAATTTCAAGACGAGGGCTTGAGCAGCGTAGTAATCTACGAAAGCAGTAGCCGAGATCTGCAAAATTCGTTTGTATCATTTAAAAT
>JACCDN010497035.1_pt1 | contig 10479 bp, 9 predicted proteins | sample 7441691 | NCBI WGS metagenome assembly JACCDN01 (sample SAMN15323439, study PRJNA562643) | freshwater metagenome | isolation source: river surface water | place: USA:Blue River Watershed | collected 2017-08-16
AAGACCGGGGCTGGTGTAGACCAGTTACTCGAGACAATCCTCCTCCTCTCCGAGCTAGAAGAACTAAAAAATGACGATAAATCTCCATTAGTTGCCCCCATTATCGAGTCCAAACTAGATATGAAGCGGGGAGTCCTAGTCTCAGCAATCGTCAAAGAGGGCACGCTCAAAACTAGTGATACTGTCTACGTGGGTGAAGTGGCGACCAAAATCCGCTCGATCATCAGCTATGCCGGGCTCCAGATCCCGGTCGCTACACCTGGTACCCCAGTCCAGCTCTTGGGCTTTAACACAGCCCCAAAAGTTGGTGAGATCATCACTTCTCAAGCTGTTGTATCTGATCCAGAAGGTGTCCAGGCTGCAGGACTGGCCGACGCTGCAGTTATGCCAGTCAATAGACTAAAGCTTATTGTCCGAGCCGATAGCTTGGGCTCACTCGAGGCCCTACGAGGTAGCTTTACCGATGAGATTCATGTGATCGAAGCAGGTACAGGCGATGTCTCAGAGAGTGATGTACTCCTCGCTCGCACCACAGGCTCACTCATCCTCGCTTTTGCGGTCCGTATTCCGACTAGTGTCGCCAAGCTAGCCGAACTCGAGGGGGTAGTGATCAAATCCTACAAAATCATCTACGAACTACTCGAATACATTGAGAAAAAGATCCTCAGGCTCATGGAGCCAACAATCGACGAAGATCAGTTAGGATCAGGCGTAATAATCAAGGTTTTTGATATCAATGGCGATCACATCGGCGGAACCAGAGTAGATTCTGGCAAATTGAGCGTCGGCGATACCGTTCATATCAAAAGGGGTACCGACGTCAACAAAGAAGCCAGGATCAAAAATATCAGAACTGGCAAAACCGAACTCAAAGAAATCGAAGCAGGCAAAGAATGTGGCATCCTCTTCTCACCCAATCTTGACATCCGAGAAAAGGACGTTATAATAGCCTATAAGAAAATTAAGACTGAAGATTAGTCTAAATTTCTTATAAATATGCAAGATCAACTTAACGCGCTCAAAGCCAAAATCCAAGAAGTTAACTCAGTTCTCATCACTTTTGCGGCTAACCCCAATCAGGATAGTATCGCTGCCGCACTCGCTTTTTATCTATCGCTAAAAAGTAGCGGCAAAAAAGTCGCTGTCGTTGCTAGTAACCCAGTCACTGTCCGCGACTCCCATCTAGTCGGGCTCGATAAAGTGAGCACAGATCTCGGTGGCAACAACCTGGTAATAACTTTAAATGTTCCCGAAGATAGGGTCGACAAAGTAACCAGTAACACCGAAGGTGGTCACCTAAACCTCATTATTAACCCTAGAGAAGGTGCAGACCCAGTCACCGAAAAAGATATCGTCTTTGGTTACACTGGTGCCGTTGCTGACCTAATAATCGTGATAGGTGCCGCCGACCTCAAAGATGTCGGTAGTCTCGCCGAAAAAGAAGTCGAGCTCTTTAGCAAATCAACTATCGCTAACGTGAGTAATCAAGTGAGTAATTTTGGTGCCATCAATATCGCTGACCCCTCTAGTAGCAATAGCGAGCTAGTCACAGCACTCCTCAAAGAGTTAGCTCTCCCCATGGATGTCGACATCGCCAACAACCTAATGATCGGTATCGAAGCAGGTACCGACAATCTTAGTAGTCCCAACATGACCGCAGACACTTTTGAAGCCTTAGCCGTTCTCTATCGTACCGGCGCCCGTCGTCAGGTTAAGACCATCGTTCCACAGCAGGCCAAGATTGTCGCCGACATGCCAATAGTTGATAACGGACCAGTAATCGAAGAAACTCCCACCCAACCTGTAGCTGAGCCACAGGCTGATTGGCTCAAGCCAAAGATTTATAAGGGCGGAAATAACTAGAGTATGGGTAATCCCGAGTTAATATCCTTTATTAGATTACTACCAAAACTTTCCACTATAGACATCTTACAGAGGGTGGAAGGAGATGTCATAATCAAACCTGAGAAACAAGCGAGTTTTGATCAACTTTATCAATTCATAAAACTAATTAACGTAGCAATGTTTGATCCATCAATCACACTAAATGATAGGGTAAAGAAACTTAAGGAAATGCACGCACTTGGAAGCAATCTCTTTGAAAAAGAACCGTTATTGTTTCCAAATGACATAGTTGGAACACTACTCATCAAATCCACAATCCCTAATCAAGGAGTTATTACATTCACAAAAGAGCAGCCAGGATTATCTCCGGAACAACTGTCAAAAATGCCAATTTGGAACGGAGTACAGTTTACTAAACATATTCAAGAAAAAGTACTCCCAGATTGGAAAATATAAATGAAAACATGTTGTAAGAATATGCCAGACTTATCCGATTGCAGGACAAATATTCTATTCCCATTGCCAGATTGCCCCTCGTAAGTTACAATACACCAATATTAATCATAATTTGATCAACAAAAACCATGCTAAAAGACGACAACAAATCCAAAATTATTAAAAAATTTGCAACAACGAAAGGAGACACTGGATCTCCCGAGGTGCAGATTGCCCTCTTGACTGAGCGGATCAAGGAGCTCACTGAGCACTTGAAGGTTCACAAAAAGGACAATCATTCTCGCCGCGGATTACTGAAAATGGTCTCTAAACGTCGTCGTCTTCTCAATTATTTGAGAACTAGCGTCGAAGACCGTTATCGTGCCCTGGTCAAGACCCTCAACCTCGCCAAATAACGAGGGGTCCGGTTAAAAAATCTCATGCAGTCTACAAAAGTCGTCGCCCAGGTGGGTGGCCAAGATCTTATACTCGAATACGGGAAATTTTCCGAGCAGGCTAACGCCGCTATTCTCGTAACTTATGGTGATACTGTTGTCCACGTCACAACTGTGATGGGCAAGAGTGATACCACCCTCTCATATTTCCCACTCTCTGTGGACTTTGCCGAAAAGCTCTATGCTGGTGGCAAAATCAAGGGTAGTCGCTGGGTAAAGCGTGATGGTCGTCCTAGTGATGACGCCGTCCTCAAGGGCCGCATTATCGACCGCTCAATCAGACCACTATTTCCTAAGAACGTCAAACGTGATGTTCAGGTTATCGCAACCGTCCTCTCTGCCGATGGTAGTAACGACGCCGATATGCCAGGGCTAGTCGCAACCAGTGCCGCTCTCCATGTGAGTAATATTCCCTGGGAAGGTCCTATTGCTGGCGTCCGCGTTGGTATGATCGATGGCGCTTTTGTCGCCAATCCTACCTACGAGCAGCGCGCTACCTCCAAGCTAGATCTAGTCGTTTCTGGTTCAAAGGAAGCGATCGTCATGGTCGAAGCAGGTGCTAACGAAGTAACCGAAGAAGATACCCTCAAAGCCCTAGCTTTTGCTCACGAGGAGATCAAAAAGATCATTGTTTCTATCGAAGAACTACGTAAGTTGGTAGGAAAAGAAAAATTGGTCTTCGAAACAAAAGTTACTATTCCTCAAGAGCTCAGGGACGAAGTTAGCAGAAAAATAAGCAAAGACGTTCGTGCCAAACTAGGCGTTCCTCAGGCTGAGGATGGTCTTATCGAAGAATTTGTCGGTAAACTCAAAGAAGAATACACCGACAAACTAGATGGCAAGCAACTAGGTGAGATCGTTCACGATGTCCTAGCCGAGCAGACACGCGCGATGACTATCAACGAAGAGATTCGTGTCGATGGTCGTAAGACTGTCGAGATCCGCCCACTAGAGGCGGAAGTAGATATACTTCCTCGCCCTCACGGAAGCGCCATGTTTAAACGTGGTCAGACTCAGGTCTTATCCATTGCCACTCTCGGCGCCCCTTCACTCGGTCAGATCATCGAGTCCATGGAGACAGAGACGGTTAAGCGCTACATCCATCACTATGCCATGCCACCATACGCTTCGGGCGAAACTGGTCGTTTTGGTGCTCCAGGTAGGAGAGAGATTGGTCACGGCGCCCTCGCAGAGCGTGCCATTGTCCCAATGCTCCCCTCCGAACTAGAGTTCCCTTACACCATTCACGTCGTCTCCGAGGTGATGAGTAGTAATGGTAGTACTAGCCAGGCTAGTGTCTGTGGCTCCTGTATGGCTTTGATGGCCGCAGGTGTCCCACTCAAAAAACCAGTAGCCGGTATCGCCATGGGTCTTATGACCGATGGAAAAAAGAGTGTTGTCTTAACTGACATTGCTGGTATCGAAGATCACGTCGGCGACATGGACTTTAAGGTAGCCGGTACCCGCGATGGTATCACCGCCCTCCAGATGGATATCAAGGTCAGTGGCATCAGTTTTGAAGTCTTGACCCAGGCACTCGCTCAGGCCAAAGACGCTCGTATGCAGATCATGGACGTCATGCTCAAAGCTATTCCTGAACCAAGGAAAGAGATGAGTAAATATGCGCCCAAGATCGTCCAGTTCGAGATCCCAACCGACAAAATCGGTGAGATCATCGGTCCTGGAGGCAAAAACATCAAACTCATCATGAGTGAGACTGGTGCAGATGTCGATATCGACGATGCAACAGGCGTCGGCAAAGTCACAGTCAGCGGTGTCGATCCCGACGGGATGGACAAAGCCGTTAACTGGATCAAAGGCATGGTACATGTCCCAGAGGCTGGCGAAGAATACGAAGGCAAAGTTACCCGCGTCGAAGGTTATGGCTGCTTTGTGCAGTTTGCCCCAGGCAAGCAGGGTCTCGTCCACGTCTCTCGCATGAGTACAGAATACGTTCAAGACGCTAGTAGTCTAGTCAAAGAAGGCGATTCAGTACACGTTTGGGTCAAAGGAGTAGACGACCAAGGCAGAGTAGATCTCTCCATGGTCCCACTCGATCAGCTCAAACCCGAGGCACCCCGCGAAGATCGCGGTGGTAGGGGTGGCTTTGGTGGCCCACGCAGAAGCGGTGGCTTTGGCGGTGGATCACGCGGTGGAGATAGAGGCGGATTCCGACCTCGTCGCTAAAAATTGTAATCAGTTAATTACAAAGTAAAAAGAAAAGCTCTCTGGGAAACCTGGGGAGCTTTTCTGTAAGTTCTGCTACACTAAAATGATAATGATGCTATCACGCAATTTTTTAATTGGAGCAGGAGTCGCATTACTGATATCAACTGCAGTTGGCTACGGATCCTATCAACTCTACGAGCCGACAAGTGTGACAGTAGATCCATCGCCCTCTCCCATAACTAATACAGTCCAAGATGATCTTGTAGCTGTGCCTAGTACAGCTCCCGTTACTAGTGTCATTCCTGTGGTTATATCATCACCAAAACCTTCCTCTAAATCAACCCAAGTAAAAACTCCAACACCAACACCCACACCAACACCCAAACCTCTCCATGATTACTACCTCAAATCTCAATATCAATACTACGAACCAGATAATCGAGCAGATGTCTCTGAGTTTGTCGAGAACCAGAGCTATCCTCAGATGAAGTTCGCAGCTGAGTTTGGGGTCAATAATGCAGCGGTTGGAGATACTGTAGAAGTGAAAATATACGAGAACGGCTCACTCCAACAAACCAAGACCCAACAGGTATATGCTACGACCAACTTCCATTTTGCTGAGACTTATTATGCCAAAACTAGGAATATCGGGACTCACACCATCAAGTTCGTCTACAACGAAAACAGGGGAGTGGCAGAGAGCAATTATGGCAATAACGAAGCAACTTTTACTTTTAAGATCCTGCCCGAAAATACCCCACCAACTTTTACTATCGATGGGCCTCTAATGATTAATGGTCAGACTTGCATGCGCTGGATCAATCTAGTAGACAATGTCTCTGTCTATACTGATGTCTGGGGTAAATGGAAGATTGATGACGGGCCGTGGTCTAATCGCACCTCCGAAAATCCCTATGGGTGTATTACCGCTGAGCTAGGTAGTACTCACACATATACTGTCCACGCCGAAGACTTGCGTGGTAATGTTAAAGAAGAAACCAGGGTTTTTACCATTTATTAGTAGGTAATATGAAAATAAAAATTATTATTATTCTCATTATTTCCATACTTACTACTGTTATGTTAGTAACATACACTCAGTACCGTTCGCTCAGGTCGATCAGCACCTACGAAGATTGTCTTAGCTCTAGAGGAAGTGTTATTCAAGAATCTTACCCATCTTCATGCATCACTTCCATTGGCACCAGGTTTACTGAGCCAATATCTACTAATGACTCAACTCCAGGAGTAATTTCCGAACCAATTCTAACTATTCCAGTTAAGAATACATTTATTAAAAGTCCAACACTGGTTATCGGTTTTGCGCCCTCAGGCTGGATGTTTGAAGGCGTGATGCCTATCAAATTAGTCGACGACCACGGAAACATTCTCGTTAGTACTCAAGCACAAGAAAATTATCCTGGAACCTGGCAAAGCGGAAACCCAGTCGGCTTCTCCGCGAGCCTTGTCTTTACTCCAACCACTACATCAGGAAAGATTGTTATCTCCAAGGATAATCCTAGTGGGCTGCCTGAAAATGACGCGTCTTATGAGTTTCCAGTCAAATTTACCGATTAATCTGTAGTACAATTTTGCTATGACCGAAAATAATCCAGTTCAAAATTCTACTGCGCCAATCCTCGAAACCACCACGGTCCTACCAGTAGCTACCGCCAAAAAACCAAACAGGCTCCCATACATTTTGGGTGGGGTGGCCGCTATTCTCGTCTCTTTAGCTCTCGGAATAACCTTTTTTGGTCGAGGTAGTACCGATCAGACTGGCAGCTCAAACAATGAAAGTGTTCCTGATGCTCCACCCGGTTACGTAAGCTACACCAACACTCCCCATTTCTATACCATCGCCTTGCCACCAAAGTGGCACGTCGTCGAAACCAGTCCCGATCAATCTGGCAAGCTCATCATCGAGACCAACGAGCCTGCCCTAGTCGAGATCGAAAGTTTCAAAGCCACAACTAGTAATCTCGAAGAATATTTTGGGACCCTCCAGGATGGCCGGACTAGCAGCAAGAGCAGTCCTGTCAAAGTAGGGGATTATGACGCGATCGAACGTTTTGAGAGTTGGCCGAAAACCAGCGTTCAGCCCGTCATTACTTACTCTCAAATCCAAGACAAAATCTACATCTTTAGACTACTCCCAGCTGGTGGCAAAAACGCGATCAGTAGCGAGAGCTTGCTCAAAGAATACAGGAGCATCCTCGCTACCTTTAAGTTGACCACCACTTCTGAGCTTGGGACTGATTGGCGGACCTACAAAACCAGTGAGGTAGAGGGGATCGCGTTCAAATCCTTTACCTTTACCCATCCTCAATCTTGGGCTGTCACCGAGAAATCTGAGAACAAGAACCTAATTGTTAGTATCTATAGAAACAATTATGAGATCACGATCACTCAGGCTGCGATCGGAGGGGCGGTATGTCTCTTCAAAGATAGCCCAGATTTTACCGGTAGCTCAGGGGACCTAAGAACCAAAGAATACACCGAGTTTGAGACGACCACAAAGGGAGTGATGCGTCGCTACTTTAACCTCAACCAGGGTGAAAAATCTACTTTTTACTTCTGTCAAAAAGAGAGCAACTCACCCTACTTTGCGACCCCAACCCTGTTTGGTGGTATCGTCTACTACGTACCCGCCAAATACGACATCAACATCATCAAAGAGATGGATGAAATAGTGAAAACTTTTGTAAGTAGTGAGGGTGTTGCACCTACTCCCACGCCGGCTACTAGCTCAGCTACTACTCCATGAGACTAACCAATCTGCCTTTGATCCTTGGTACTTTTTTTGGCACTATCTTTGTCTCTGCTCTGACGTATGTGCTAGTCAAAACCTGGAACGTGCAAGCTGATATGCCGATAGATCCCGAGGTAACCTTTGAGCTACCTGATGTTACAACCACCTACAAAGTTAGAGACCTACCAGTAGAAGAAGACTCGATCATTATCCCGAGCACTGACCAGGGTGAGCCATCCTTTAGCTATGATGCAAAGTCCGGTAGTGTCACTCTCACTAGCTCTCCCTCAGATTATCAAATTGCGCTCTCCTCACTCCCAAACCTCCGGGGGACACTAGAGCCGCATCAAACTCTGACCCCGAACTACACTCTCGTCCCACGCTACCAGAGCCGAGTCGAGCTCTACAACAAACGACTCAATATCGTCCACAGGTCATCACTACCAATTCTGCTCAAAGACGGTAGTCGCGGGACAGAGCTAGAGCTCCCACCTGAGCTGCTCCGCAACATGATCATGCCAACTTCATTAGACCTTTCAGTCCCTCTCGGAGTGGATGAACCCATGCTACTAAGCTACATTCTGCCTCGTCTCACCCCCAAGCAAAAAGAGTACTTTAGTCTGACCTCAACTACTAGTAATGTCAGAAACGCACTCTTTGAGCGTCTTAAACTCCAGACAACTCCGGTAGTCCTCGGCGTAGACGATGGACCGACTAGTAGTGGTGAACACGCAGCCAAATATATCGAGGTCGACATCTCTCAGCAAAAGCTCTATTTTTTTGCGAGTGGTCAACTCGCCAAAACCTACACAATTTCAACCGGACTAGATTATCCGACTCCAGTAGGGGAGTTTCATATCATGAACAAAGCACCTCTCGCTTTTTCCGGCATCTACAATGCTTGGATGCCTTATTGGATGGCATTTGAATATGCCAATGACGTAGGTGCTTATCTTGGCTTTCACGAAAAAGCTTACACAAGTTTGGTCAAAGGTAAAAAAATATATAGTCATGATCGTGAGATCGGGGACAAGCTAACCGGTGGTTGTATCGCGCTCTCAGCGAGTAACGCCAAAGAAGTTTATGATCACAGTGATGTTGGCATGCTGGTTAGGATCGTGCCATAGGGTATACTAAAAATATGGATGCTATTGCCCAAACAGATTTTGCCGACGAACTAGTCAAACTAAAAGCCAAAGTAGATGCTACCAAACTCCCCGAAGATCTGGGTGTCAAAGCCATCGAAATGCTCGGCCGGCTCAATCGAATGATCAACACTGGTGTTTATTCTGCTGAATACGATCGCATCAGTCACTACATCGACTGGATCACTAGTATTCCATGGGGCGAGACCACAACAGACAAGCTCGACATCGTCGCTGCAGCCACCAACATGAACAAGAGTCACTATGGCATGCAAGAGACCAAAGATCGCATCCTCGAATACTTGGCAACGATCAAACTCCGCATGGATCAAGGTGGGGAAAAAGTAGTTAGAGCACCAGCCATCTTCCTCGTTGGTTTGGTTGGTACCGGCAAAACGACTTTTGCCTATAGTCTTGCCGAGACACTCGGTCGCAAGTTTGCTCGTATCCCGTTTGGTGGACTAGGTAGCGCGCAGGATCTACGGGGCAAGTCTAGACTATTCGCCGAGGCTGAGCCAGGACACATTGTCAAAGCCTTAAGGGATGCGGGTAGTATGAACCCGATCATCCTCCTCGACGAAATAGATCGTGTGGGTGCCGAGGAACGCGCGGACATCATGGGTGTACTAGTCGAACTCTTGGATCCTACCCAGAACAATCGCTTCCTCGATCACTATCTCGATTTTCCTCTCGATTTGTCTCAGGTCTTATTTGTCGCAACTGCCAACAACACAACAAATGTCGCAACCGCTGTCCTAGACCGTCTCGAGCTCATCCAGATGCCTAGTTATACCGACGAAGAAAAGATTCATATCAGTCGCGAGTATCTGCTCCCCAAAGCCCTCAAAGAATCTGGTCTCCTCTCGTCCCAACTAGTTATCGACGAATCGGTTTGGCCCGTTGTTGCTAGACCACTCGGTTATGATGCTGGTATACGTACCCTCCAGAGAACCTTAGCCGCCTTAACACGTCGGGTTGCCCGCGAGATAGTAGAGGGCAAAACTGCAATAGTCAAAGTCGACATAAGCAATTACAAACAATATATGAAAGCGTATTAAAAGCGCTAAAGAAAGAAAAAAATGCTTAACTCTCCAATCAAAATGATCCCACTCGGTGGGATGCCCAATGTTCATGACAATATGTATGTCTACGAGTCCGAGTCCGATATCTTTATCGTCGACTGTGGTATGGGCTTCCCCGAAGAAGGGGTTCCAGGTGTTGATTTAACAATTCCTGATATTACCTATCTCAAAGACAAAATCAGTCGTATCCGCGGCTTTGTCGTGACCCACGGTCACGAAGACCATATCGGCGGCTTTCCCTTTGTCATCCCACAGCTCGGTGGCCAGATCCCAATCTATGCGAGCAAGCTAACTGCAGGCTTCTTACGCGAAAAATTCAAAGACTACGGTATCGATCCCAAAATGATAAATGTCGTTGGCGATCGTCAGCCGATCCAGCTCGGTGTTTTTGAAGTTAAGATGATCCCAGTCACTCACTCTGTCCCAGACACCAAACATCTAATCATCAAAACTCCTCATGGTAATGTCTATCATGGCTCAGACTTTAAGTTTGACTGGACTCCTGTCGGTCAGGAGCTGCCGGATGTCTCTAGTATGACAAGAGCTGGTGCCGAAGGGGTAACACTCCTCCTCTCTGACTGTTTAAGGTCAGAAAA
>JACCDN010272672.1_pt1 | contig 10477 bp, 10 predicted proteins | sample 7441691 | NCBI WGS metagenome assembly JACCDN01 (sample SAMN15323439, study PRJNA562643) | freshwater metagenome | isolation source: river surface water | place: USA:Blue River Watershed | collected 2017-08-16
TGCATGGCGGAAAGCGCATTGAAAACCTCGAAGAAGTCATGAAGGTTGGCGACAAGATTCAGGTTGAGATCGGTGAAATCGATCCAAAGGGCAAGCTCTCACTTGTTCCAGTTCTCGAAGATGGATCAACCCCGAGCGCTGAGTAAGTAGAGAACAGACTCTAAATGTCAGTTCGTCGCACAGTTTTACCTAGCGGTCTGCGTATCGTCACGGAAGAAGTTCCGTCGGTACGCAGCGCCGCGATCGGTATCTGGGTAAATGTTGGTTCACGTGATGAAACCCCGGCCGTTGCTGGGGCTTCTCACTTTCTAGAGCATCTCTTATTAAAAGGCACCACACGCCGCAACGCTTTAGAAATCTCGGCAACGATCGAAGCGGTCGGCGGCGAGATGAACGCATTTACAAGCAAGGAGTACACCTGCTTCTATGCGCGCGTAATTGATACCGATCTGCCAATGGCGATCGATGTTATTTCAGATTTAATTACCTCATCCATTGTGTCTGCCTTAGATGTTGATGCAGAGCGCAAAGTCGTTCTCGAAGAAATAGCGATGCGCGATGATGATCCGAGCGATCTAGTACACGATCTTTATGCCGAAACTTACTACGGAGATACCCAGCTAGGTCGGCCAATTCTCGGAACAATTAAATCGATTTCGGAAATGACCCGTAGCAGTGTTTTTAACTATTACAAGAAGAAGTACTTGCCACAGGATCTCGTCGTTGCGGTCGCTGGAAATATTAAACATAAGCGCGTAGTCGCGATGGTTGAAGAAGCCCTTTCCCGCGATAACTTCCTCGACGTAAAGGGATCACCGCAGATTCGCCCAAATTCACCCGTGAAGACCAAACCGATGCAGAGCGTTGGACTTCTAACTCGCAAGACAGAACAAGCACATATGTTCTACGGAATGGAAGGCGTTTCGCGTAGCGATGAACGCCGCTTTGCGATGGGCGTATTAGCTTCGGCACTCGGTGGCGGAATGTCATCTCGTTTATTCCAAGAGATCCGTGAAAAACGTGGTCTGGCTTATTCGGTTTACGCCTACGCGCAACAATTCGCTGGCTCTGGTCAGATCGGTTTCTATGCTGGCTGCAATCCAACCAAGGCGATCGAAGTTGTTGAAATTATTCGCGAGGTATTGGCAGATGTTGCCGAAAATGGCATGAGCCATGAAGAAATTGAACGCGCCAAGGGTGCGGTTCGCGGCTCGCTCGTTTTAAGCCAAGAAGATTCAGGTTCGCGGATGAGCCGAATCGGCAAGAATGAAATTGTTTACGGCCAAGTTATGGGCTTTGACGATATTTTGAAGGCTATTGCACGCGTAAATCCAACTGATGTACGCGAAATTGCCAGCGAATTTCTCACAAAATCGCCTACCCTTGCTCTAGTCGGACCATTTAAGAGCGAAGCGAAATTCGAAAAGGTGTTGAAGTCATGATCAAAGTGGGAGTTCTCGGTGCGCGTGGTCGCATGGGCGCTGAGGTTGTGAAGGCTGTTACTGAAGCTGCCGATCTCGAACTCGTTGCAGCCATTGATCTCGGTGACTCACTTGAAACGCTTAAGAGCTCTGGTGCTCAAGTAGTCGTTGATTTCACGACACCGGATTCTGTTATGTCTAACCTTGAATTTCTCGCAAATAATGGAATCCACGCCGTGGTCGGCACAACAGGATTTGATGCCGCGCGTATCGCAACTTTAGAAAAGCTAATTGCCGCTAACCCATCAGTTGGCATCTTGATCGCACCAAACTTCGCAATCGGTGCAGTATTGATGATGGAGTTTGCAACCAAGGCGGCAAAGTACTTCGAATCTGCCGAAATCATCGAACTTCACCACCCAAATAAAGTTGATGCGCCATCCGGCACAGCAGCGCGTACTGCAGAGCTAATGACTAAGGCACGTAAAGATTCGGGACTTTCAGCGATGCCAGATGCAACAACAACTTCTCTTGACGGTGCACGCGGTGCAACAGTTGGCGAAATTCCAGTTCACTCGGTGCGCCTTCGCGGGTTAATCGCACACCAAGAAGTTTTACTAGGTGGATTAGGCGAGACCCTGACGATTCGTCATGATTCGCTAGATCGCGCCGGATTTATGCCAGGTGTATTACTTGGCGTGCGCAGCATTATCAATAAGCCAGGGCTGACCTTCGGCCTTGAGAAATTTATGTAAGGAGCAAGCAAATGGCTAAAGCAGATATCACTATGTACGGTGCTGACTGGTGCGGAGATTGCCGTCGCTCAAAGCGCTTATTTGAAGAACTAGATATTCAGGTTAACCACATCGATGTCGAAGCAGATGCCAGCGCTGCCGAAAAGGTAATTGAAATTAACGGGGGAGCGAAGTCGATCCCTGTAATCGTATTCTCAGATGGAACTCATCTAACTGAGCCTTCAGATAACGATCTAAAGGCGAAGCTCGAAGCCTTAAATATCATTTAATTTAATATTTAATTTAAATGGAATAGCGCTGCCGAGGTTGCTGCAGCCGAAATAACCACGACAGGAAACGGTGCTCGCAGAATTAGCGCCAGCACGGCCACACCAACACCAGCCATTCGTTGGTCGGCGATTATCCGTGAATCTTTGGTAAATGTTTGAACTGCTACCAATGCGCTCAATAGCGCGATCGGTATCAGCGAATTAATCTTCAAGATACGTGGATGCGATAAGAATTTCTTGGGAACGCTATGGCCCAAAATCTTCAAAAGGAATGCGAAGAGGCTAGTTCCTATGACGGCAAGCCAGAACGGCTCAATCAAATTTATTTCCATATTCTGGCTCGCAATCCAAAGATGACCGCAAGCAGCGCAGTTGAAATAATCGGAACGCCAGGTACGAAGTAAGGCGTCATGGCTAAAGCCAGCGCGCATGCTGCAACAGCCAGTAAACGTTCGCTCTTATTTGTTAAACGCGGCCAAAGTAGACCCAGAAACGCTGCTGGTACTGCGGCATCAAGTCCCCAAGCTGCGGGATTTCCCATCGCTTGCGCACCAAGTGCACCGGCCAAGGTGAAGAGATTCCAGAAAATATAAACACCGATACCGGTTAGCCAGAAACCTTGACGTGCTTCGCGCACGCCTAAATGTTCTTGCGAAAGTGCAACGCCGGTTGATTCATCGATAGTTATTTGGGCGGCTACCAAACGTTTTAAGCCTCGCACATGTAAAACAGGGGCCATACGTAATCCATAAAGAGTATTTCGGACTCCAAGCAAAGTTGCGGTCGCGATTCCACTTAGCGCGCTTCCTCCAGCACCAAGTACTCCAACGACTGCGAATTGTGACGCTCCCGTAAATGTTAGAAGAGAGAGTAAACAGCTCTGCAAAACTGAGAAGCCCGCAGCGACTGAAGCGGCGCCAAAAGCGATTCCGTAAGCGCCAACAGTGAGCGAAACGCTCAGCGATTGCGCGGCGGTGGCGCGGTTCACTCTAGACACGGGTGCATTCTGCCCTAGATATCCGCGGGCTCCTAGCGCGCTCTATATAAGGTGACGCCCATGAGCCAAGAAGTAATTTTCCGCGACGATGTAACCGTTGAACTCGTAAAAGCCAGCGCAAGCGATGCCGATGTCATTTGGGCAGCGCGCGTATCTACCGCCGGTGAGCAGTCAATGGATGAGATCGGGGAAGACCCTGCACGTTCTGCGGGGTTGATTAATTACTTAGCGCGCGAACGCCACGGCTCGCCATTTGAGCACACCTCAATGACATTCTTCATAAGCGCACCAATTTTTGTTTTCCGCGAATTTATGCGCCACCGCATCGCTTCCTATAACGAAGAGTCCGGTCGCTACCGCGAACTAAAACCAGTTTTCTATATCCCATCTAAAGAGCGCAAGTTAATTCAAGTTGGAAAAACTGGCGCATACACATTTGAAGATGGCACCCAAGAACAATTTGATATTTCAGTTTCAGCGATGAAGGAAGCATATTTAGTTGCTTATGACAGCTACCAGAAAATGTTGGATGCCGGAGTCGCTCGCGAAGTAGCGCGCGTGGTCTTGCCGGTTGCAACTTATTCGTCGATGTACGTAACCATGAACGCCCGCGCGTTAATGAATTTCCTTTCACTTCGCACCGCCCGCGAAGGTTCACATTTCCCTAGCTACCCACAACGCGAAATCGAGATGGTTGCTGAAAAAATGGAAGCCGAATTCGCAAAATTAATGCCGCTTACATACGGAGCATTTGAGAAATCTGGACGAATCGCACCGTAAAACGGTAGGTTTCACCCATGACAATCGAGGCGCCATTCGGACGTATGCTCACCGCAATGGTGACCCCGTTCGATAAGAACGGCAAAATCGATTGGCCCGGCGTTGAAAAACTTGCAGCGCACCTAGTCGCAAGCGGCCATGACGGAATCGCGGTAAATGGCACAACTGGTGAGGCGCCAACCACCAAGTCATCTGAAAAAGAAGAGATTATCCGCGTCGTAAAAGATGTAGTCGGTCCAAAGATTTTTGTGGTTTCAGGTGCGGGCGATAACGAAACTGAATATTCAATCAACCAAGCAAAGCGCACTGAAAAAGCCGGCGCAGATGGTTTGCTAATTGTTGCTCCGTACTACAACAAACCTCCACAAGCGGGCGTTGCAGCGCACTTTAAAGCAATAGCTAGCGCAACAGATCTTCCAGTGATGATGTATGACATCCCTGGCCGTTGTGGAATCGAAATCGAACCAGACACAATTGTTGATCTTTACGAGCATCCACAGATCGTTGCCTTAAAGGATGCCAAAGGAAATGTCGCTTCAACTTCTTGGGTAATTAAGCGTTGCGGAATCCCTGTTTACTCAGGCGATGACATTCTTAACCTGCCACTACTTTCAGTCGGCGCCGTCGGAATGGTCTCAGTCTGCGGCCACACAGTTGGTAAAGATTTAAAGGCGATGCTTGATGCGTGGTTTGCAGGTAACGCAGCTAAAGCTCTAGAAATTCATCAAAAACTACTTCCAATCTTTACCGGCACCTTCCGCACGCAAGGTGCGATCTTGACCAAGGCAGCGCTAAATATGATGGGCCTACCTGGTGGTTACACACGTCTTCCTCTAGTTGATGCAACCGAAGATCAGATCGCGCAACTGCGCAAAGATCTAATCGCCGGCGGTATCTCTTTATAGTTTTTGATTAATATCGCATGACGCATCCCCATCCCGAACTCGGTACACCCAGCAAATTAGTTGCCGGCGGGCTCCGCATCGTCGCACTTGGTGGACTTGCCGAAATTGGTCGCAATATGACCGTCTTTGAAACTAATGGAAAGCTCTTAATTGTTGACTGCGGTGTTCTTTTCCCGGAAGAGAATCAACCAGGCATTGATTTAATTCTTCCTGATTTTAGTTATATTCGTGATCGCCTAGATGATGTTATTGGGCTGGTTCTAACTCATGGCCACGAAGATCACATTGGCGCGACTCCATATTTACTTCGCGAACGTGGCGATATCGCCATTTACGGTTCGGCGCTTACGCTGGCACTGGTTACTGCAAAGCTAAAAGAACATCGCATTTCTCCACTTACTCGTGAAGTAAAAGAAGGAATGCGTGAAGATATCGGTCCCTTTGAGGTCGAATTTGTTGCAGTTAACCACTCAATTCCTGATGCACTTGCAGTGGCGATCCACACTAAGGCTGGAACAGTTCTTCACACCGGCGATTTTAAAATGGATCAATTGCCACTTGATGGACGGATCACTGATCTGCGCACCTTCGCTCGCTTAGGTGATGAAGGCGTAGATCTCTTTCTCGTGGATTCAACGAACGCCGATGTTCCTGGTTTTACCCCTGCTGAACGCGAAATCATGCCGGCGTTAAACAGAGTCATTGCGGCAACTAAAAAGCGCGTTATCGTCGCATCTTTTTCTTCGCACGTGCATCGCGTGCAGCAAGTTATCGACACAGCAGCGATGCATAATCGCAAAGTTGTCTTCATTGGCCGTTCCATGGTTCGCAATATGAAGATCGCTGAAGATATGGGCTACCTAAATGTTCCAGCCGGCCTTGTGATCGATGCCAAGGATCTTGATAACTACGACGATCGCGTTGTGCTTATCTGCACGGGCTCACAAGGCGAGCCAATGGCTGCGCTATCTCGCATGGCCAACGGAGATCACCAGATTCGAGTTGGCGAGGGCGATACAGTTATTTTGGCATCATCGCTAATTCCAGGAAATGAAAATTCAGTATTTCGAGTTATCAACGAACTGACCCGATTTGGCGCGAAGGTTGTCCATAAAGCCAATGCGATGGTTCACGTTTCCGGGCATGCTGCAGCTGGGGAGTTGCTCTACTGCTACAACATTGTTAAACCCAAATATGCGATGCCGGTTCACGGTGAATGGCGCCATTTGAAGGCCAATGCTGAGTTAGCAATCCAGGCAGGCGTTCCACGAGAAAATACTCTAGTGATTGAAAATGGAATTGTCGTAGATCTAGTTGATCACGTAGCTGAAGTAGCAGGTTCGGTTCCCTGCGGTTTTGTCTATGTAGATGGTGGAAGTATCGGTGATATCACCGAGTCCTCGTTAAAAGATCGCCGCATATTGGGTGAAGAAGGCTTCATTTCCGTGGTCGTGGTTATTGAATCGCAGAGCGGAAAAATTATTGCTGGCCCCGATATTCATGCCCGTGGATTTAATGAAGATGAAGCGCTCTTTGATGAAGTTAAAGGTCAGATCGAAAAGGCCTTAAAGCACGCCGTCTCTGAAGGCGTAAATGGCACGCATCAACTTTCACAAGTTGTTCGTCGCACAATCGGCAGTTGGGTTGGCGGAAAACATCGCCGCCGTCCGATGATTGTTCCCGTAGTTATTGAGGTCTGACCGCTAAGATAAAAGGTGTGGCTAAGAAAAAACGCACAACTTCGCGCAAATCAAGTGGCGCCGGTCAATCCGCGCTCTCATTTGTGGGGCGTTCAATTAGCGCCCTCTGGCGCACGCTAGCCAAAGCCCTCGGTTCAACTGTTCGATTCCTGGCTCGCGGAGCCCGTGATCTCGATCCTGCGCACCATCGAGATGGCCTCGCCTTTCTTCTCCTAATTCTCGCGTTAGCCGCATTTGCCGGAACTTGGTTTGCCGCCGATAACTTTGTTGGTCGCAATCTCTATGCAGTTATCTACGGCGCATTTGGTCGCATCGGTTTCTTCGCACCTTTGCTTGCCCTTTATTTTGCGTTTCGTTTATTTCGCACACCAGATGATCACAAAGCAACATCTCGAATAGTTGTTGGCGTTTTAACTCTCGTAGTAAGCGCAACAGGACTCGCACATCTTCTTAATGGCTCGCTAGGTGCAGTAAATCCGACTGGTGCAACTGCGATGCGCCATGGCGGGGGATGGCTCGGGTACGCGGTATCTATGCCACTGGAAGCTTTGATGACATCGCTTCTGGCATATCCATTCTTGATCGCACTCTTTTTCTTTGGAGTGCTGGTAACAACCGCAACTCCACTTTCTTCTGTTGCAATCCGCATTAAAAATACTTCGGTGTGGATGTGGTCAAAGCGCCCACAACGTGAAGAGACTGAATTCGAGATTACAGACACACCACCATTTGAAACCCCAGTGGTTGCCTGGAATAAACACGATGATGAAGAAGAGATTGACGAAGAGTCTTTCGATGAAGAATTCACAGTCGAAGTGCCACGGGAAGTTCAGGCTCCAGCAGCGTCATCCACCGCTTCTGCCACTTCAGGCAAGCGACCAGAACAATTGCTGCTGAGTGCGGATTCTCAATACACGCTTCCACCACAAGATTTACTGCGTACCGGTCCGGCCGCGAAGGCAAAATCAAAGGCCAATGACACTGTTGTTGCCGCGCTAACTGAAGTCTTTTTGCAATTTGAAATTGATGCTCAAGTCACTGGCTTTATGCGCGGACCAACCGTTACGCGTTATGAGGTTGAACTTGGAAATGCCGTAAAGGTTGAGCGAATAACTGCGCTGGCAAAGAATATTTCTTATGCAGTTGCATCAAGTGATGTGCGAATCCTTTCCCCAATTCCAGGAAAATCCGCTGTAGGTATCGAAATCCCAAATACCGATCGTGAAATCGTGGCCCTCGGCGATGTAATGCGCTCATCGGTTGCCGGCCAGGACCACCACCCAATGTTGGTGGCCCTCGGGAAAGATGTTGAAGGAAACTTTGTTTGTGCCAACCTGGCAAAGATGCCGCACTTGTTAGTTGCTGGTGCTACTGGCGCAGGTAAATCATCGATGATCAACGCAATGATTACTTCAATATTGATGCGCGCGACTCCGGATGATGTTCGTTTAGTTTTGATCGATCCGAAGCGCGTTGAGCTAACTGCATATGAAGGTATTCCACATTTAATTACTCCAATCATTACCAACCCCAAGAAGGCTGCAGATGCGCTCACGTGGGTAGTGCGTGAAATGGATCTACGTTACGAAGATCTTTCAACTTTCGGCTTTAGACATATCGATGACTTCAATAAGGCGGTACGTGCCGGAAAAGTTATCCCACCTCCTGGCAGCGATCGCGTAGTGGAGCCATACCCATACCTACTCGTAATCATTGATGAGCTTGCAGATTTGATGATGGTCGCCGCACGTGAAGTAGAAGAATCGGTTGTACGAATTACGCAGCTGGCACGTTCTGCGGGTATCCACTTAGTTCTGGCTACGCAACGTCCATCGGTAGATGTTGTTACTGGACTTATCAAGGCCAACGTTCCATCTCGTCTTTCTTTTGCAACTAGTTCGCTCGCCGACAGCCGCGTTATCTTAGATAGCCCAGGTGCTGAAAAGTTAGTTGGCCAGGGTGATGGTTTATTTATTCCTATGGGCGCATCTCGTGCGATCCGTATTCAAGGCGCATATGTTTCCGAACGCGAAATTGAAGCAGTAACAAACCATGTTAAGAAACAGCTTTCACCGCGTTATCGTGAAGATGTAACCGCTCCACCTCAGTCATCCAAGATGATCGACAAGGAAATCGGCGATGATCTAGATTTGTTGTTGCAGGCAATCGAATTAGTTGTCGGAACACAATTTGGTTCAACCTCTATGTTGCAGCGAAAACTTCGAGTCGGTTTTGCTAAAGCTGGTCGCTTGATGGATTTGATGGAGTCGCGTGGAATCGTTGGACCTTCTGAAGGATCTAAAGCGAGAGTAGTAATGGTTAAGCCAGATGAACTCGATTCGGTTCTTGCCACGCTCCGTGATAATTGATTTCCGGCCCTAACCTCTGAATGGGGGACTAGGTCAAGGGGTGATTTCTGCAGTTCCTCGCCAGGAAGGCTTTCGCTAAGGCTATGACGGTTCTAGACTTTCCCCATTACGATCACGACTAATCTGTATTGCGAGCAAACATGACGCTGGGCCAATTTATCAAGGGAGCGCGCGAAAGCGCCGGCCTTAGCCTTGACGAACTCGCATCCCGCGTAAGTATTCGAATCGGTCTCCTGATGGAGATGGAAGAAAATGATTTTGTAAATTGCGGTGGAGACACCTATGCGCGTGGACACCTACGTAATATCGCATCACATATTTTCGTAGATCCTCAGACGCTTATAGATTTATACAACGAAGAACACTCGAGTGAATCTCGCAAGATTCATGACATGCTGGTTGAAAATAATGTGACACGCATTCCAACTGAGCGAAAAACCATTTCACCTAAAAAGTTGGCAGTTGCATCTGTCTCCGTGTTAGTTGCGATAGCCCTTGGTCAAATAATTCTTTCAAACTCGACAACAACAGTAATTCCCGTCGCGACAAACTCACCTTCTCTAACTGCTTCTCCTTCGCCTTCTGTTGTCGAAGCGGTTCCAACACCCGATGAAATAGCAACTGCTTCCGTAAATGGTGAGATGACTTTGACGATCGCTGCAACACGTGGAAGTTCAAATATTCATGTAGTAGCTGGCGGAAAAACGCTCTTTCAAGATCCAATTTTTCAGGGCGATACTAAGACCTTTAGCGCCCCAACATCGATCAGTATTTATCTGAGCAATGCCGGAGATCTTGACCTGACGTTAAATGGAGAACAATTAGCCCCTCTCGGTATGCGTAATCAGGAGATTCGTAAGACATTTAGATCCAAGTAATCTCTCCACGCTGTACCATCTGACAAATGAGTCGGACAGTCGCAATCGTCACCATGGGCTGCGCCCGAAACGAAGTCGACTCCGAAGAACTTGCCGGTCGCTTAGCAGCTGATGGTTGGACACTCGTAAGCGAAGTTGAAGATGCCGAAGTTGCGGTTGTAAACACCTGCGGTTTCATTGAATCTGCTAAAAAAGATTCCATTGATGCGCTACTTGAGGCGAATTCACTCAAAGGGCACGGAACCACGCGTGCTGTTGTAGCCGTCGGATGTATGGCAGAACGTTACGGCCAGGAGCTCGCAAAGGCGTTACCCGAGGCAGATGGAATCTTAGGCTTTGATGACTACCAAGATATCTCTGCACGTTTGCAATCAATAGTTTCTGGAAATGCACACACTCCACA
>JACCDN011008270.1_pt1 | contig 10476 bp, 8 predicted proteins | sample 7441691 | NCBI WGS metagenome assembly JACCDN01 (sample SAMN15323439, study PRJNA562643) | freshwater metagenome | isolation source: river surface water | place: USA:Blue River Watershed | collected 2017-08-16
AGGGATCTGTTTTTGCCAATCGCGCAGGCTTCCTAAAATACGTTTGTCGCCCTCCAGTAGTTTGGCGAAACCCTGCTCAGAGGCCTGCTGTAATTGTTCCTGCATCCAGGTACGCCGATACTGCAGGTCCTGTAATTTCGGCTCCCTCAGTTGAGCAGTCTTCAGTTCCTGAAAGAAATTACGCAAGATCTGATGAAGTGTTTGACCGAGCAGAGTAGCATCGAGCTCTTCATCCAGCCCTTTACGCTTACGCAAACCCAATAGGCTTCGTACGTAGTACTGATAGGGGCAGGAACGCAAGGCTCGGTAGGCACTGGGGCTCATGCGAATTGGCATTGGCAACTCTGGCAAGCGGCTGGCGCTCGCCATCGTGCTTGGACGCGCCTCTCCTGTGCGCTTCCCTGCCTTTGCGGAGCTTGTGCTTAATGTTGGTAATTGATTTTGTAGTCGCTCAATCCATGGGGAGGCCCGTAATGGCTCACCACCAGCCCCTTCACTCTGCCATAGGAGATCAACGTGTGAATAGCTTGCCAATAACTGGGAGAGATCTCGTGCTTGTTGACGAAATTGCCATGGAATACTCGAGCCGCCCAAGGCCTGACAGAGAGACTCAGAAAAAAATAATGGTGGCTCTGAAAATGATGGTAGCTGACGCTCATCACAACCGACCATCACCACTGCATCAAAGTAACGCAGGCGTGTCGCGCTAAGTGGCAGGATCGAGACGCGAGCTTTGGCCTGAGTACCCTCTTCGCGATATACCTCCTCTTCCATGACGGTCTTCAGTAGAATGATCCACTCATTAATCGGCATCTGCAAATGCGCTAATGAACTGTGGTGCAACTCCAGCCTTTGTAACATCGCTGATACCTGTAAACCAGCTGCATCCTGTTCAAAGCGTTGTTGCATTCCGAAAGCAAGGAGATCCTCGCGCAATTGCTTGAGCGCTTCGCTACAAGGCGGTCTTTGCAAAGGTTTGCTGTGCCAGCGCAAAACACGTTCGCGAATACGATGTAATAAGGTGTGAAGGCGCGGATCGTATTGTGGGCTAGCACCTGCTTCAATGGCGAGAAAAAAACTGACCCATGATGATCGCGCTTGGGCAATCAGGAGTGCACTCTCCAACTCTGTGACCAATAGATCACAATTCGTATCGCTAGTATTGAGAAGGCGGGCTAGATCCAAAAATGGGTTTTTCAGAAACTCAAGCAATGTGGTCGCACTTGGTCCCTCACGCGGAGAGCGTAGCAACTCCAGCCACGCATGCAGTGCCGCTGCTGCACGTGTGGTTGATAGCTTCCAGCCAGTCTCATCATGGATACTCAAGCCGGGCCCAAGACGAGCTAACAAGGCTCTTGTTCTTCTGGCCAATAAGCGATCCTGCGCCACCAAGGCAATATGTTTACGACCCTCCAATAGATGGGCTTGAATGCAGCGGGTCGCCTCCCATGCAAGGTCTTCAAAACGATTTGCATTAATGCATTGAATGGATCCCGCAGTCAGGTCCTCTATATTGCGTTTAACCTGTGTCTCATCATCCAAGTCAGGTTCAGCAGTAATCGCCTCTGGCCACAGGGCAACCGAGCGCCAATCCATAGTAATACGGTAAACCGGCAGATACTGCGCACAAGCCTCTAGAAACTGGCTTTGCGCATTCGCTTGTGCTGGCTGCGGCTCAACTGTTTCGATCCAGATCATGGGTCTGCGCGTCTGCTCTTGGTGCGCAAACTGCTGCAGGTAAGACGCCAAGGCAAGATGTCTTCGGAATACCGGATCCCGCACAGAGCCTAGATATTTCCAGAATGCAAATAAGACACTAGCCTCTTTGCTTACTAACTCCTGGGCGAGTCTTGGGTAGGCCTGATCAATTGCTGTTTGTAGAACGGCCTCTAATTGCTGCATATCGCCCTTCAGATCCAGCGTGCTGGGATCCCATGACAAATGGGGGGCGATGCTTTGTGAGAGGAGGTCGCATGCACTCACAATCGCTTGGGCCAAACTCCATACGCCGCCCTCACCCTCCGCGGCAAACCAGCTTTGCAACTCTGGGTGCGCATCAATCGATGCATAGGTTTGTAAGATGCGCTCCGTTTGCGATTGCTCATCCGGAATTAAAAAGAGATCGGGCGCCAACTCCAGCCAATCTGTCAGACTGTGCACCTCTGGCAAAAATGGGGTGGCATGACTATCCATGATGGGCCGCATGCGCTCGAGAGCCTGACGCAAACTTGCATTGGGTCCCGCTGTGGGCAAGATTACAAGCGGTCGGGCCTTACTTTCAAGAGCAATATCCCAAATGTGCTGCGCCATTTGCGCTAAGGCATCCTGATTGGGGGTGATGGCTAGTGTGTACATCGATGGTGCTAATTTTGGAATCAATCTTCGAGGTTTAGGCATTAATCACAGCTTATTGATAATATAAGGGGATGGATCGCTTTCCAATGAGAGTTGTTCCAACCATTTAAACCAATAAGGAATTTTCATGAGTGCCGGCATTAAACATGTAAGTGATGCATCTTTCGAGCAAGACGTTCTTAAGGCAGACAAACCCGTTCTCCTCGATTTTTGGGCAGAATGGTGTGGGCCCTGCAAGATGATTGGCCCTATCCTGGAAGAGCTTTCTACCGAATATGGCGATCGCATCCAAATAGCCAAAATGAACGTGGATGAGAACCAGGGCATTCCTGCCCAGTTCAATATTCGGGGTATTCCTACCCTCATTTTGTTCAAAAATGGGACTGTGGCAGCCCAAAAGGTTGGCGCCTTAGCAAAATCACAGTTAGCAGCATTCATTGATAGCAATATCTAAGTAGTTTGTAGGATGATGGATATCAGGCTCAAGAACTGAGCCTGATGTTGTTTTTAAGCGATGTCTCGACCGGTATTCTAGTTTTCGGCTTTTTTGGTGTAATATTCAGTCTCAATACAGCCTTTGTTAAGGCCCAACCCCAATTCCCCATTTATCCCCTTTAGTTATCTCCTCAATTACCTAATACCAATCTCGATTTAATCCGATCTCGTTTGTCCTTGTTTTGCATTGTCTTTACGACAATTCCAAAACCCCCTCAATTTCCTCTTCTTTCCTTTTCCTGTTTGATAGAACCATAAGCACACCATGCAACTGACTGAACTAAAAGTACTCCACGTATCCCAACTCCTCGAGATGGCAGCTAGCCTCGAGATTGAAAACACCCAGCGTATGCGCAAGCAAGAACTAATGTTTGCCATCCTTAAAAAGCGGGCCAAAGCGGGTGAACAGGTGTTTGGTGATGGGGTTCTTGAAGTTCTACCTGACGGCTTTGGATTCTTACGGTCCCCCGAGTCCTCCTACATGGCCTCACCCGATGATATTTATATCTCTCCCGCACAAATTCGTCGCTTTAACCTCCATACAGGTGACAGCATTGAGGGCGAAGTACGCACTCCAAAAGAAGGTGAACGTTACTTTGCCTTAGTGAAGGTTGACAAGATTAATGGCATGGCGCCTGAGGATCTCAAAAACCGCATCATGTTTGAGAACTTAACGCCGCTCCACCCCAATCGCAATATCGCCTTGGAGCGTGATATCAAGGCTGAAGAGAATCTCACCGGCCGCATTATTGACATGATCTCGCCGATTGGCTTTGGCCAGCGCGGTCTGATTGTTGCTTCTCCGAAATCCGGTAAGACGGTGATGATGCAACACGTTGCTCATGCAATCTCCCAAAACTATCCCGATGCCATTCTGATTGTTCTGCTCGTTGATGAGCGTCCTGAGGAAGTAACCGAAATGCAGCGCTCGGTGCGCGGTGAAGTTGTGGCTTCAACCTTTGATGAGCCTGCTGTTCGCCATGTGCAAGTTGCCGAAATGGTGATTGAGAAAGCCAAGCGTCTCGTTGAAATGAAAAAAGATGTGATTATTCTGCTTGACTCCATTACACGCCTTGCCCGCGCCTACAACACAGTTGTGCCCTCTTCCGGTAAGGTGCTTTCTGGTGGTGTTGACGCAAATGCATTGCAACGTCCCAAGCGCTTCTTTGGTGCCGCTCGCAATATTGAGGAAGGCGGCTCACTCACCATCCTGGCAACTGCGCTGATTGAAACCGGTAGCCGTATGGATGACCTGATCTATGAAGAGTTCAAGGGTACTGGCAATATGGAAGTTCACTTAGAGCGTCGCTTGGCTGAGCGCCGCGTTTATCCTGCGATCAACCTCAATAAATCTGGCACACGCCGTGAGGAACTTCTGGTCAAGCCCGAGAATCTCCAGAAAATTTGGGTATTACGCAAGCTTCTGGCTGACATGGACGAGATTGAGGCTATGAACTTTATTGTCGATAAGCTCAAATCCACCAAGAACAACTCCGAGTTCTTTGAACTCATGCGCCGCGGCGGTTAAAGACTGGGGGAAGGCAAATTGGTGCTTTCCCATTGATTTTGTGGCATAATTTCGCTTTTGCTGTATTGACACCCCCTGGGAAAGTATTGAGGGATTAGATTTAGACCCACAACGGCTACCCGTTTAAAGGATATGAACGATGAAACAAGGCATTCACCCCGATTACCGCGAAGTTGTTTTTGTTGATGTTTCGAACAACTTTAGCTTCAAAACCCGCTCCACCATCATCACCAAAGAAACCATTAAGTGGGAAGATGGTAACGAGTATCCATTAGCCAAGATTGAGACTTCCTCTGAGTCCCACCCTTTCTTTACCGGTACCCAGAAGATTATTGACACTGCAGGTCGTGTTGAGAAGTTCCGTCAGAAATTTGGTGGTAAGGCTGCTGCAAAGGCAAGCGGTGATGGCGCTGCTAAAACTGCTGAGAAACGCGCTGCTGCTGCAGAAGCTAAAAAGGCTGAGAAACCTGCTGCAAAGAAAGCAACTGCCAAGAAGGCTTAATTGCTGGTGTGCTCTCCTGGTAATTGATTGATCAAAGGCAGCATTTGCTGCCTTTTTTCTTTCTGCTTACTTGGATCACTGTAGTATTAATGAATACGATGAATTAGCATGGTTAAACTCACTGCAGCCGCTACCGTCTCGATTCCACGCATTGTGATCTTTGCGCTAACTCTGGTTTATGGTTTAGCGGGACTCTTTGGTCGCGATCCCTGGAAGAATGAGGATTCCATTGGTTTTGGAGTCATGTGGCATTTGCATACAGGGTCGTGGCAAGACTGGTTAGTACCAGGACTTGCTGGCCGTGATTTATCCATGGGCGCCCCATTACCCTACTGGTTGGGTGCCGGCTTCATTGAACTTTTTGGCTCATGGATCGGCGATGCAAATGCGGCTCGCTTGTATTCCGCCCTCTGCTTCTTTGCCACTGCACTAGCAATTTGGTATGCCACCTATTTATTAGGACGACGGAAAGAAGTTCAACCGATGAGTTTTGCTTTGGGAGGTCAACCCAACTCGCGGGACTACGGGATGACTCTGGCTGATGGTGCGCTCCTCATTTTTTTAGCCTGCGTTGGTTTGGCACAGCGTACGCATGAGACCACCCCCATGATGGCCCAACTCATGGGTCTTTCGATTGTTCTTTATGGAACTGTACGCGGCCTTGATAAACCCTGGCAAGGAGGCGCATGGACTGGACTGGGTTTGGCTATTTTGGGCCTTTCCAGCAATTGGGTCCTAACTGCCCTAATCACTGTCGCAACTGGTCTCGCTGTTCTCTTATGCCATGTTCGATTACGTTTTCGTTGGACCCTAAGCTCTGTACTCATTGCCATCCTTGGCATTGGTATTTGGCCAATGCTATGGCATCTCTTTCATATGAGTCCCGCCCTACAAGAATCCACTCTTGAAGCTTGGATGAATACCCCACCGATGCATCGGTATATCGCATGGAACTCCTTGCAATTTATGGGTATTAACTTCTGGGCCTATGCATGGCCAGTATGGCCCCTAGCACTGGTCTCTTTGGTTCATTGGGTTCGTAATAAAGATGCAGGCTCATGGCGTGCACCCCATTTATGCATTCCACTGGGCTTACTGATCGCTGGATTGGTTTATGTTCTTTTTAGAGTCGATGCAAATGAGCATGATTTAATTGTTTTGATCCCGCCGATGGCGATCATTGCCGCTTTTAGCTTACCCATCTTGCGACGCAGTGTCATTAGCTTCATTGATTGGTTTGCAATGCTGAGCTTTACGATCATTGCGATAGCCATTTGGGTTATCTGGTTTCCAAAGACCACGGGCTATCCTGCCGGGACCGCGGCCAATGTGGCTCGCTACATACCTGGCTTTGAAGTGCAATTTAGTTGGCTTACCCTAATCATTGCACTAACGATTACTGGATTATGGTTGTGGGTGGTGCAATGGCGCACCTCACGTGCACCCAAAGTTATCTGGCGTTGCCTCATTATTTCTGCTGCAGGTACAACCCTGATGTGGGTTCTGCTAATGACACTGTGGCTTCCAACCATTAACTATGCAAAAACCTATCGTTTTGTAGCGCAACGTTTAGTACAAGCAGCTCCTGCAGATGCCAAATGCATTGACAGCAGTAATTTAGGATTAGCGCAATTAGCCTCGTTTAGTTATTTCACGAAACTGCCCCTAGCCGACAATCCGAATTGCCCTTATATGTTGACGCACAATGCTCGCACCGCATCTGCATTCTCAGCTCTCAATGATAAGAAACTGAAGCTCCTATGGGAGGATCGGCGTGCAGCTGACCGCGATGAACGCTTGCGTCTATACCAAGTGTTGCCAGAGTAGTAATTCATAATGGCTTTTTATCGAATCTCGCGCTTGCGAGAAGATGTTCCTGAGCTGATCAAATTGGCCGGTCCTCTTTTGGTAGGACAGCTCGCTGTGATTGCCTTCGGGGTGTTGGATACGGCAATGACCGCACGCTACTCCTCGGAAGATTTAGCTGCGTTGGCGATGTCTACTGCTATCTATATCAGTATCTATGTCGGGCTTACTGGTGTGATTGCTGCCCTCACCCCAATTGCTGGTCAGCTATTTGGGGCTAAGCGTTATTCCGAGATTGGTGAAGAAGTGCGCCAAGCGGGATGGTTGGCAGTAGGTCTAACCATTATTGGTACGGTAATTCTGTTAAATGCAGATTTGTTATTGGCTATCTCCCAAGTCAACATAGAGCTTGAGAATAAGGCTCGCCTGTATTTACAAATCTTAGCTCTGGGCTTACCCGCCAGCATGGGAATGCGGGTTCTGATGTCCTTTCATAACTCAGTATCGCGACCAGGCATCATTACCATCGTGCAGTTGATAGGCTTAGCTGCAAAGTTTCCCCTCAACGCTCTGTTTATCTATGGCGGATTTGGCATCGAAGAAATGGGTGGGCCAGGATGTGCAGTTGCCACTGTAATCATTAATTGGCTTTGGTTTTTCTCAACCTTAATGATTGTTGTATGGGGCCGCTTTTATAAACCTTTTCATATTTTTGAGCGCTTTAGCTGGCCAAATTGGCAGCGGATTTGGACTTTATTGCGCTTAGGTGCGCCGATTGGTTTGAGTTATTTCATTGAAGTAACGTCATTTACCTTTATGTCACTATTCATTGCGCGTTTTGGCACCACCACCCTAGCCGGCCACCAAATCGTTGCAAATTTAGGTACAGTGATTTACATGGTGCCACTTTCTTTATCAATTGCCACCATGACTTTGGTAGCTCAATCGATTGGGGCAGGCAAACAACATCGTGCTGAAGATATCGGCTGGTCCTCAGTGATATTCACCAGTAGCCTATGTATCGCAATTGGCTTATGTGTTTGGGTATTTCGGTTTGAGCTACTCGATTTGTATGACCCAACCCCCGATGTCAAATTACTCGCAGCACCTTTGTTTCTGTTTATTTGCTTTTACCAATTGGTCGACTCTGTCCAAGTGGTTGCGGCATTTATCTTGCGGGCCTACCGAATTTCATTTTTACCAATGGTGGTATATGCCGGTTCACTGTGGTGTATTGGCCTAGGTGGAGGCTATATTCTTGGGTTTAATATCTTTGGGAACACGCCAACAATCCTACAAGGCGTCAATGGATTCTGGATTGCAAACAGCTTAAGTCTTGCTGTGGCAGCAGCGCTACTGTTATGGATCTTTAGAAAAACTGCAGTCTATTATGAGAAAAATAATCCGCCAGTAACGGTTTAAATTTCTTTACTGCTTTTTGATCAATAACATACCAAGCTCTTTATAGAGCTTAATGGCTTTTTCAGTAGGCACAAGCTTCTTAACCCGTGCGTCTTTTGCACATGGCTTGTTTTCAATCAATTTTTTCTCGATCAAGGCTTTCAATGATGCATGAGATGTTGCTGGTGAGGCAATCGATTTCATTTGAATCACATCCGAGACAGTTAACTTATGACCTTCGTGATAGGCGCTCGTCACTATACGGAGAATGATGCACTCTCGATGATTGACTTTGTACTTTGCATGAATCTTGTCCCGATCGCTGGCAAATTCGAAGTAATTAGATAGAACGTCCATAAAAATCCCTTTAATAATAATTTTTGGGAAGAATGCCGTTGGACAGCCAAATTGCGACTATTCAGCAGACTGTCAAAGTGTATATGCCTTTTGGATAATAAAAAAGTGTATTTTGCTGCAGAGCAATCAAGCAAGCCCCCAACAGGCCCTATTTCAACCTCATGATATGTAAGGGTAATTAAGTATTCATCTATAAGAATATATTTTTTATAAACTTATAACTATTAAATAAAAATAAGATAAGTTTATGTTGGAATGCTTTTTCAAAAAAGCAAGTTCATTCGAAATTCAGTCGATTGATCCTGCTCAGAAGTTAGTCATTGTTGAGGACAAAGACTTAGGCCTTATGATTGAAGTTCCCTATGGCCCAAAGATCTTGAAGAAGGCTGAAATAGTGAGTCAATATGAAATACAGTTCCTCTATGAGGATGGTAGCTCACGAATATCTAAAATCTTAAGTTAACGAACCAATCAATGAAAACAGTTATTTGATTAACTTAAATTCATTGACTGGCTTAAAACCAGGAACCTGATTGCCCTTGGTGTACATACATTGCTGATAAGCAGTGTTGTATTGGGTTTGAGCCTGTGACTCTTTATTGGATGCGCCCATCGCGCCTACGGCAGCACCCCCCACCATACCAATCGCTGCTCCGGTTCCAACGTTTTGGCTACTGCCCCCCTGATACAAAGCTCCTGCGGCAGCTCCAATAGCCGCGCCAGTTGCAGCGCTAATAGCCCCCTCTTTTAAGGCAGCCGCATTCCCGTCTTTCACGGACTTCGCAGCAAAGGCACGGCACTCCTCATCATCCTTTTTAAACTCCTCAAACGATTTACCCTCTCTGGGCATAATCGTGATGGTCGGGCCCGTTGGGGCTGAGACGCAAGCAGTCAAAATGATGGAAGCCATTAAGGCCAAAAGGTAATTATTAGATCGAAGTGATTTGCCTTGCATCGTGCATTCCTTTATTGAGCCATTGGCTTGTAATGTCTTCAGATACTACTGTAACGCTTGACCCAGCCATTAGGCTGACATCACTGCTCTTTTGCGCCCGACTGTTGAACAATCTTGCGCCATTTGGCGGCCTCTAATTGAATATACCGAGCCAGATCCTCAGGGCTCGCCGGATTAGGCTCAAGCCCTCCACTCAGGAGACGAGACCGAATCTCTGGTTTTGATAAGGTCTGAATCGTTAATTGATTAAGTCGGGTTTGAATGTCTTTTGGCAATTTGGCTGGTGCCATTAGCGAGAACCATGAAACTGCCTCAAAACCCTTGAGGCCCTGCTCTGCCAAACTGGGAATATCGGGCGCTGAGGGTGAGCGCTTGAGGGTGGTTACACCCAGAGCGGTAACCTCATTTGCTTTAATGAGTGGCAGAGCTGATGCGAGGTTGTCAAAGAGCATCGAAATACGTCCGCTCACTAAGTCGGGAAGCGACTGTGCTCTTCCTTTATATGGAATATGGCGTATTTGAACTCCAGCAAGATCCTTAAAGAGTTCGCCTGACATATGAATAGAGGTTCCGGTTCCAGAGGAACCAAAGGTTAGCTCGTTTGGTTTTGACTTAGCCAGGGCAATAAGCTCTTTGAGTGATTGAACGCCCAACTGCTTGTTCACAATCAGAACATTTGGCGTGCTAGCAAGAAAACTAATGGGCGTGAAATCATTAATTGGGTCATAGGATAATTTTTCATATAAGGCGCCATTAATTGCATGAATCCCCACAGTACCAATTAACAAGGTATAACCATCGGGATTACTTTTTGCTACAAAGTCTGCACCAATATTGCCACCATGGCCCGGGCGATTCTCCACCATCACTGGAATGGATAAAGTCTTTTGCCAATCCTCCGCCAAAACACGTGCCAAGGTATCGGGCGCACCTCCCGGGGTAAAGCTCACCACGATGCGGATGGTCTCCCGTGGCCAAGCCGAATTGGATTGGGCCTGCGCCACAAAACTGGCCAATAAAAGGCTTAAAAATGCAATCCAGTTGCGCATCAACTTACTTCGCAAGCCATTGACGAAG
>JACCDN010460644.1_pt1 | contig 10475 bp, 10 predicted proteins | sample 7441691 | NCBI WGS metagenome assembly JACCDN01 (sample SAMN15323439, study PRJNA562643) | freshwater metagenome | isolation source: river surface water | place: USA:Blue River Watershed | collected 2017-08-16
AAAGAAGATACAGTTGCTATTACAGTAGGTAAAATACTGATAACCCATATTGCTGCTAATGTACCAACTAATCCAACAATGGTAGCCATTATAGGCCCCATTTCTTGTAATTTTTTCACCATTCCTCCAAACCCTTCATTCACTAATGCTTTTATAGTTTCAAACAAATATCCTATTGGAGAAAATACAGTTTTAATAAGAGAACCAACAAATTGAAGAGTTGGTATTAATAATCCTGCTATCAATTTAACAGCCTGAAATAATCCCATTACTAAAAAACTTCCTATTGGAGCAAATAAATCAGAAAATGCAGTACCTATTGCGGATAATCTTTCACTAATACCCCCCATCATATCCTGCATTTTTTGTTGCTTTGCCATTCTAGCAGTTTGAGCCTCTAACTCATCTTTACCAACTTTTGTTATATCTTTACCACTTTCAATCAACGCGTTTGCCGCAGCTAATCTTTCTTCATCCAAATCACCAAACTGATTATAAATTCTTTGGGTATTCAATAAAGTATCTAATTCCTGTCCGGTTGCATCAACTAATGCTTGCTTTTCATATGAAGATAATTTATTTATATCACCTACATTCGCTAATTCTTTTGTTAGCTCTTTTTGCATTCCCAATAAATCTCCGGTATATGCTAATTCTCTTGCTTTTGAAAAATCTAAATTAGTTCCTAATAAAGCAGATGCTTCTAATTCTTTAGAAATACTTTCTTCGAAATCAAGCAATTTATTAGCACTTGCCGTCATATCTTTAATCGAAGAACCCATTTTAGCTGCATAAACGGCCGCCTTTGCCAACTCTTCCGGAGAACCTCTAAAGAATTCATATGCTTCTCCGGCATTATCAGCCATATCTTTCATTACTCTTTCAGGAGAAACGCCTACCATTGCAGACATTTCTACTACCGAATTAGCTAAATATTGAGCCTGGTCTTCACTTAAACTACCCATATTTTGGAATAGTTTGTTTACTTCTCCTGCTGATTTTGCAGTAACTCCGAAGTTCTTATTTAATACAGCAATCGATGCCACAGTACTTTCAGCGGGAATAACTGTTCCCTCAAACGCTTCAGTAAAATCCGACATGTATTTTGATACATCTGCTACACTAGCTCCTAAATAACCAAACTTATTACTTACACCCTGAACAGTATGTTCAATATCATGAATATCAGCAGCAGCTAAACCAGTTGTAGTTTTAAAGTCATGTGCAGCTTCTTCAATTGCGTGGAATCTTGCAAAACCAATTGATAAAGCCGCTCCTATTCCAATTATAGCTATTCCAACTGGCCCTAACATACCCGCTAATCTAGCCGCCATTCCGGCTGCAGATTTAAATCCTCCTCCTATACCACCAATAACTGATTTTTGAAAACTTTGTCCATTTTTAATACCGTCTAAAAATGCTCTTCCAAATCCCATTTTAAATTTTTCGGCTACAATACCAAACATTCTTTTGGTTTTTTCAGCAAAAGGATGAAAAACATCGGATAACATACCTCCAATAAGTGGTATGTGATGAAGCCCATGTGCTATATTATCTACTACTCCTGCAAATTTATCTTTTACACCATCTACAACTCCATAAACTTTTTCCAATATTTTATGTGCAGCTTTGTGTTTTTCTAAAATACCCTGCAATGCATCACTTTGTGCCAAAAAGGTTTTCACCAATTTTTGGTTTACACCAAAATTTTGAGATGATACTGCAACATTGTTTTTATTAATAAGATTTATAGCAGCTTGCAAATCCTTTTCATTCTCAATACTATCAATTATTGATTTTGTAAGTGATATTTGAGTAGAAAGTTTTTTATTTCTTTTATCAGTTTTATCATCTAATTCTGACATGGCGTCACTTATTTTACCTAACATAGATTTTGTCATGTTAAGTAATTCATTATACTCTTGCTGCGATTGACCCTGATGTGCGTGTGAGTGTTCTGCCATTTATCGATACTAAATTTTAATAATCAAAACCTAAGTATTTTCTTACATCTTTTGGGATAGCATCTTTTACTGCTTCCTTATCTCCATCAAATCTACTTTCAATACTTTTTTTAGTTTTTTCTAAAGATAAATCCGCATCCTTTACTGCCTGTTGAATATCTTTATCGTTTTCAACTGCATGTTTTACTCTCATTGCAAACAATTTGGCCAAAAAATTACTTTCGTTTAACCACTTATTATGAGTTTCCTTAAACAATACAGATTCTTTTTTTGAAATTTTCATTTTTCGTATGTTTTACCGAATATAAATATTATATAAACTAAAATGAGAGTTATCTCTTAACTCTCACTTTAGATGGTGTTTTAGGAACTGACGATACTTTAGCTTTATTATTAGCTTCGTTTTCTTTCTTTTTTGCATCTACTAATCTATTATAGTAGAAATTTCTCAAATGTATCGGCATATTGTATATTTCGGATTGAGTGAATCCACCATTTCCATAATAACATATATCAAAAATTTGAGTGTGTAGTAAAACGGAATAATTAGATGGAAGGGTAAAAAAACCCTACGCCCATTGGAATCGGGCGTACCTCCTTTTCTCCACTTTCTGGGTCTTCGTATTCGTATTCCATTACTACATCTGGCTGAAAGGTTTTTATAAACTCTCTCAATGCTCTTGTATCTCTTGTTACGAATTTGTTATTAATAAAATCTACAATACTTTTTGTATCGGATTTTCCATCCACTTCAACTATGATAAATCTATATCTAGTTGTTAATTCAGCACTCACTCCACTTTTATTAAATTTAGAAAGTGCTTTGATTTCTTCATCAATTTTTTGTTCATCTCCATGTGATAATAATTTTATTACCAAATCATAGCCAGATGGTGTTCTGAAATTATATCGGTTATCTCTTCTTAAAACAGATGTATCTATTTCTTTTGTTTGAACTTTCGATAAATCAATTTTTACCGTTTCCTTTTCATCTCTACTATTATAAACTTCAACTTCATATGAAGGACCATATGCTAAAATTCTAGTTGCTAACATAATAGCATTTTTATCACCAACTATAATATCAGATGGATTAATAGTCTTATCAACTATAATTGATTCGAATAGTTTATCTAAAACTATTCCTTTTTTAATTAAGTTTTGTGAAGCTAAGATTTCTTCTTCTTTAGCAGTCATATACTTAATTTCAATCGTTCCCTTTGAAAGAGGGTTTGATTCTGGATAAACCTTCCCTTCGGATGGCAATGTTATAACTTCCGTTGGATAATCGTATTTTTGTTCTTGCATAATAAAACTATATTTTGTATATAGATATATATAATACTTTTTGAAAATAAAAAAATAGTAGAGATTTCTCTCTACCATTTTATATATTTACTATCTCATTTAAATATTAAGCAACTTCAATCATAGAAATCGGAACAACATAACAAGCACCACTCTTTACACTTAGAGTAGCTTTGGTTCGGTTAATCTTATTAATAGATAACTCTTTACCAAACAACTTAGGATGATTTACTTTTACATTCATACCAACACGCAATCCCACTTTCTTTTCTAAAGATTGAATAGTACGCTTTTGTTTGATTAAGTCAACAACTAATGAATTGATGTTTCTTAATTCTTCTACTGATAATTTTGATAATTCTGAATAGTTCATAATATTTTATATTTTAAAGTTTAATAATTAAAGATACATTTTAGCTTCTTCTGCCCAATTTTCATTTACTAAATACCAATATTCGGTATTCAAATCAATAATATCATAACCACTATCATTTGTATTAATAGTAACAAAACCTTTCTTAACCAACGAACCCAACGCTCCTCTAATAATCTTAGTACTGATACCCAATTCTTCACTCAAATCATTCACATCCACATCGGAGAAACCTGGTTCAGCATACAAACAATCAATAAAAGTTGAAAGGGTTTTTGATTCTAATTCCGTTAAATTTAATTCATTAATATTCATAACTTATCTCTTTTGATTACATAATAAAGGTATGAAATAAGTTTGGAAAAAACAAGCCTTTTTGAAAATATTTTTAAAATTTTTTTATTGAAAATCAATGAGTTATGACAAAAAAAAAAGGATACCATTTCTGATATCCTTTTGTAATGTATATTGGGAGTAATTAGAATTCTAAAATTGCGTAATCATATGTAAGAGTTACAGTGATTGTTGCAGGATCCGTAGCATTTGACCAATCTAATTCACCAAAGTTAGCTTGAGAGATAAATGCTCCTTTTAATTTCCATTGTTCAATTTTATCACCAACTGGCCCTAACATATAGAAATCTACATCTTTTTTATAAAACTCTGCATATCCATCTCTACCTGTCAAAGATTCATGAGAAGTTCTAACCCATTCCATTACTGCCTGAGCTCCTGATGGAACGATTGGGTCGTAAAGAGTGATTTCTAAATCTTGCCACTCTCCTTTACCTTTCAATTGTCTTTTGATATTGATGTGATCCAAAGTTACCTTTTCAAATTGAATAGTAGGTCTGTTACCAGCCTTAACTAAATATGAAGGGATACCGTCAACTTCGAAGATGAAACGGTTTTTCATCTTTGGTTCGAAGTTCGTATAGAACATCTCATTAAATTCTAATACTTCTGCCATGTTATGTTAATCTTTTATATAAATATTACTTAATTCAAATTATACATTAAATGTTGCTCCTGTTGGAAGAATGTTGAAATCAATTGTAATGAATTCAGCAGTCTTTGCAGGTTGTAAGAAGATAGCTCCAGCTAAAATGTTTCTATCAATTACATCTGGTGTATTATTTGTTTCATCCATAACCACTCTAAACGCATATAAACCTTGTCTTTGTTGAACACTCTCTAAATAAGGGTTTACAGTGTTTAAAAATTTACTTCTAGTTTGTGCAGTATTTTGTTCGAATACTAAGAATCTTGAAGTAGATGCAACGAACTTTTTCAAGTTAATTAACAATCTTCTAACATTGATTCTATCTAATGCAGATGCTTTATCTTGTAAAGTTTTCTGTCCAAATGCACTAATACCTTGTCCAGGGAATGTTGCAATTGGATTTACTTTTCCTTCGTATAAAGTATCTCTCTCTGATTGAGTTAATCTATTTACTACTTGTACAGCACCACTAATACCACCTCTATTCAAACCTGCTGGTGCGAACCATTCTGCTCCTAATCTATCGTTTTGTGCGAATGTACCTACCATTAATACTGAAGGTGGTACTGATACCAATTTATTTGTAGTTACATCGATTGTTTTAACCCAAGGGTAGTAAGTTCCAGCATAGTTAGTATCTTCTCCTGCTGCTTGCTCAACTGCTTCAGCAATAGTAGCACTTGCTCCTACAAAATCTGCAATGTAGAATACATCTTCTCTAGTTTCACATACATCAATTGCCTTAGTTGTTACATAAGGATGATATTGTCTCACAATACCAGGAGTTATTAATAAGTTAATATCAAATTCATCCTGATTAGAAATTGTATTTAATGCTTTTGCATAAGCTACTGAACCTTCTGAAGTTGAAGTTGAACAATTAAATCCTTGTGTATTGTTTGCAACAATATCAACTCCTTTATTAATAGTTTTTGAAGGGTCTGAACCTTTATATCCACCTTGTAATGCAATTACAAAGTTTCTCTTAGCAATATCAGTTGAACTTGTAGTTTCAGCAGAACTTAAATTTACGTTATATTCATTAGTTACTGAATTTGAACCACTGCCATCTAATGCAAATACTTTGTTTGAACCATTAGCAGCACCAGCTGGTATTGGTTTTAAGTAGTTTTTATTATTAGCAGAATCAAAATCAAATCCACTTGAGAAAACTGAACCATCCGCAGCAGAATCATTAGTGAAAACTACTGAAGGGAATGCGTTTAATGCACCTGCTACTAATTTATAAGGAATAGTGTATTTATCATGTCCGAATGGAATTGCAGTTAAAGGATATGTTCCTTCTTCAGCTACTTCAATTCTAATGTATTTACTTCTATTTGAATAGTTACCATTTTCAGTTATTTTACCAGCAGCATCTATTGAAATGCTTCTGTCACCAATTCTTCTAGCAATAAAGTTAGGAGAAGCAGGGTCTAAGTTCAAATTATTATATTGTTCTAACACACTCTTTCTCTTATCAGTATCACTATATCCTCTAACCGATAAAGAGAATGTTCCAAAATCAGTTCCATTAGATGATTTGATTGAAGAGATTTGAATCTTATATCTTGTATTCTCTTCTTCACCATGTGATAATGTATGAATTTTGAAAAGATTATATCTAGTACCACTATATGTTTGAGATTTAACCCAAGGTGTAGATGCTTCACTATATGCAGGTGCCTCACTTGTTCCTGTGAAATCCTGAGGATCCAAAGTTACAATGCTTGCACTTAATGATGATAAAGTTGAGCCACTTAAAGGTGAACCCGCTTCATCTAAGTTGAAAAAAGAATCAGCATATACTAATTTTCCAAAACTAGGTGTTCTACCTACAATATCATCTATTGTATTATCAGAACTTACCTTAACACTCGCACTATAAATGCTACTACTTACGTTCAATGCAAATAATCCACTTCCACTATCACTTAATGAGATAGAAGAACTGAAATTTGATGAAGAATGGAATAATACGGCAACGATACTTTCGGTAACACCATTACTTACCTTAATAGCCGCTGAACCCGTTTTTGCATATCCATTTACCCCAGTCACTCTTACTACCGTTACTGCACCAGCATCTCTTAAATAATTCTGAACTGCGTATCCAGTATAATAATCTTTAGGAGTTCCAAAGATAGCCTCATATTCAGCCTGTGTTTGGATTAGGGTAGGAAGGAATGCTGGCCCTTTTTCTGTAGGTCCAACTACCGCTGCACCTATTTGTGATATACCTTGTGGTAAGAAAGAAAGGTCATTTTCTCTCGTAAAAACACCAGGTGATACAATTTTTTCTGCCATATTAATTCTAATTTAATTTCTAAGTTAATCTTATAATAAATATTAAAATCAACAGCGAAACATTATTTATTCCGCAGTTGCTTTAAATTCTCCAGTTTCTAAATCTATCGTTCCATTACCATAAATCGATTTTAATTTCTCAAATACTTCGATTTCTTTTTGCTTTAGTAATTCTAAAGTTTCGTAATACGATAAACTTTCACTTTCCAATTCTTTGATTTTAACCTGAATCAAACCGATATTTGCATACGCAGTGGTATATTCACTTCTGATTTGATTGATTTCTTGTAACTCTTCTTGAGATAACTTTTTAACTTCCATTTTTGTACGTGTTTATATATAAAATGTATATCTATAAATATTAAGTTTTTTTCATAACCTCATATTTATAGTGTTTTTCCAAAAAATATTTATAGTAATTATTTAAGCAGTTGCACCACTACCATATGAGGTTTGTAATCCCGCAAAATTTAATCTAGCTCTCGCCCAAATTGCAGTTCCACTCTTATAATCATATGTAGTTCCACTAAATCCAGTTGGTGCTACTAATATATTTGAGAATCCACTATCCGATGCAATTTGAATATCGAATGAGAAGTTTGCCGAAATAGCAGTTGAACCAGGTGAAGTTACCGCACTATTTGTTGAAAGAGTTAATCTTCTATAAGTTTCATCTCCAATTGTTACAGTAGAAACTGAAACGGTTGGTGCAGCTGAAATAGAATATCCTGCAAATGAATTTGATCCTTTATTGTGTGTTACAAATCCATTAACTAAATAAGTATCCACTTCCTCAACGTCAATTGAAACAACTTCTATTGTTGTATTTTGAACATCGTTTGTAAGAACTTCAACTTCTTCTATCGAACCATCTAATGCAACTTTAATAAATTTATCACCTACTTGAACTAATCCCAATGGTTTAAATTTATAAACTTCTTCATTAACATCCCAAACCATCATTGGATGTTCACCATTACCTCTAACCGAACCACTATCAGTAGTTACTATATTCCATCTATCAACAAATGTATATGCTACATCTTTAACATATGAATCTACCATTATTCCTCCTGGAGTATGGTATGTCCAATCATAGAAATTAAAATCAGTTAAAGTATCAACATGAGGAGGATAATAAGAACGAACTATATCACCTTCAACTAAATCACCCGCTTTTTTTGTAGTACCATCTGCCATTAAAACATCTTCATCCAAATGTAAACACAATCCACTAGCACCGGCATAATCATCTACATTATAAACGGTTTTAGTTCTATTAACATTATATCCAGATGCATGATCATTAAATCCATCTGCAAATTTAACTCCTATTGTTCTTGCAGCAGGTGCACTTAATGTTGATGAATTACCAATAGCCTGTGCAGTAACAGTTGGATTATATGGGGCTGAACTTTGAATACTAAATTCAGAAGGTGCATCAATTGACCAACTAAAATTTGTACTAACTGAACCAACTCTACTTAAAAAACGGCTTCCAGCATTTCCAAACCCCAACGTAAAAGTTTCAGTAGTAGATTCTTTCACATATGTAAATCCACTAATCGAATCAACCGAATCAATACTAAATTGAGACATTGCTATCGGTCCAGTTGTTGTTCCGGCAGCCGATGATAATGATTTTGCCGCAGCTCCTGTTGCTCCTTGCAAACTATTTAACGATAGGGTATCTCCAGATGTTCTAGGCATTATATATTTTTATTAATTTTTCTTTCCAAATATCCTTATTATCAAAGTTATCAATGAGTTGAGTTTTTAAATTTTGAAACTCTATTTTCTTTTCTTCATATGATAACTCTGTAATACCTTTATAAATATTTAGAAATTCCTTTTTATTACTAGCTCTAAATTTATAACTTATAGATGGATACCAATCATTACTTAAAATCGGTAATTTACCCCAATCTACATTTTGAAATATTGAATAACCAAATGGTTCAGCATTAAAAGCGGAATGAGAAATTCCCCAATCCATCTCATAATATTTTTCACTATATTCACTTTCAAATTGTATTTTTTTTAATTTTGAAAAGTCTATATTTTTATCTAATTTCCAAGTCTTTTGAAATGGTCTAATATTAGTAAACATATATCCTTCTAAACCATCTAAATAATATGGATTTTTTCTACTTTCACATCTACTGGTAAATCCTATTTTATTTGATTCCGAAAGTGGTTTATTTTGAATAAAATTAAAATAAGATGGTATAGATTGATATCCATTAAACACATCTTCATATAATTCATATAACCCTACCCAAATTTTATTTTTTGCATTTATCAATATTTTATTTTCCCACTCTTTAGAATAATGAGGTATCCATCCAAATTCATATTCCGATAATCCACTTTGAATATAAACTCTACTTAAATCATTATGAATTACATAACTCCATAACTTATCTAAGTTTTCCTCAATTAATTCAAACGGAGTATAATGAGCGTGTAAAATATTTACTCTCCTACATTCATTAAATTTTTCTTCAAAAATATCTTTGTGATTTCCATTCTCATCATTATACCAATAGTGTTCAATTGGTATTTCAAAATTAAAATCAGAGGGTTTGTTTCTATATATAAGTAAAACCGGTTGAGTGTCTAAGTTATTACTTATTTCACTCAACCAATTATTTACCCAAATATCTACTCCCGTATTGATTTTACCTAAACCGGTGGTAAAATATACATCAAACATTTATTATAAACCTTTTTGTCTTTTCAAATTTTCAATTTCAACTTTCATATCGTTGATTTGAATTTGTTGTTCTTTTATACCTTCAATTAATAAGGCAACTAACTTATCATATTTAACAGCCTTATATCCACTTTCTCTCGTCTGAACTAATTGTGGCAATACTGCTTCAATTTCTTGAGCGATAACTCCCACATCATTTCCTTCATATCCATGCTCAATTTTATTTTCTTCTTTCCAATCAAATGTGTTACCACTAATTTTAGAAATTTTCTCTAAAGGATTTTCAATAGGTTTAATATTATCTTTAAATCTTTTATCTGAAGAAGAATAAGCTACGATATCGTTTGTAGCATCAATTCTACCAGCAGTTGCACTAGCTGCCATTCCAACTCCTAATGAGTTAAATTGAACATTTGATGAAGTAGCAACCGCTTGTCCGATTGAAATTGTTACCGCTCCCGTTGCACCACTTACTCCAACACCTGTTCCAGCTACTGCTGAAGTTACACCGGTATTTGTGATTGTTACCGCACCGGTTGCACCACTTACACTAATACCAGTTCCCGCTACGTTTGAAGTCACACCGGTATTCGCAATCGTTACTCCGGTTGAACCATTATATGAAGTTCCACTTAATCCCGTTCCAATTGTTAAGGTTGCTAAGTTAGAACCTAATGATATACCACTAATTGTAGAGTTAGCCAACATTGCGTTACTTACTCCACCATTTGGTATAGAAAGTGTATGTGAAATTCCTTCACCGGTTGTTGCACCTGTCGATGATAATCCACTTCCAGCAGTAAT
>JACCDN010384347.1_pt1 | contig 10471 bp, 10 predicted proteins | sample 7441691 | NCBI WGS metagenome assembly JACCDN01 (sample SAMN15323439, study PRJNA562643) | freshwater metagenome | isolation source: river surface water | place: USA:Blue River Watershed | collected 2017-08-16
ATTCTGTTACGTGGCAGGCTTGTAACCTGTTTTCCAGTTACAACGCTAGGAACAACTGTTGAACCTAAAACAGAAAAATTCAAGGCGCTATTTACCGGAACCACTGCAAGAGGAATTGCATCTTGCGAGTCTGCGATATCACCAACATAAATTTGCATTAATGCATCAGGTGTTGCAGTAGAAATTCGAGCGGTGCTCAGCAAGTGCCCGACATTTACACGAAGAATCTTCGAGTCATCTACAGGCTGAACTGCTACATCCTTATAGTAATAATTTAAAATTGCAGTTGCGGTGTCACCTTGTAACGCCATTGAACGTGCACCAATTTGGCTCAGCCCAACTCCATGTCCATAACCCGAACCTGTTATTGCAAATGTTGCAGGCACCTCTGTTGCGCTGACCGGAAATGGAATTGAAATGGCAAAGGCCAGTATGACGATGAGAGCTTTATACATCCTCATCAATTGCAGCACTCTTTCCTAGATCCAAGAACTTTTGGTAGGCATCGATTACTTGATTCGGCTCACCACGTTGTACAACTTTGCCTTTATGTAACCAGACAACATCATTGCAAGTCTCGCGAAGTGTCTTCATCGCATGGCTTACTAAAATCAAGGCACGATCATCGCTTCGTAACTCTTTAATTCTATTAAGGCTCTTTTCCTTGAACTTGGCATCACCTGTGCTCAAAGCCTCATCAATAATCAAAATATCTGGACGAACAGTAGCCGCCACTGAAAATGCCAAACGTGCAAACATGCCCGATGAATATGTACGCATAGGAGCATCGATTGCATCACCTAGCTCTGAAAACTCTGCAATCTCATCAAAATGTCCCTCTATCTCTTCGCGAGACATTCCTGCAGCTAAGCCACCCAGATAAACATTGTCACGCCCTGACATTGATGGGTTAAAGCCAACACCTAATGCCAACAAGGTGCTGACTGAACCATTAACTTCGATCCGGCCTTGGCTTGGAGGCAAAATTCCTGCGATGCAACGCATCAAAGAGGATTTACCAGCACCGTTTGTTCCGATTACACCAAGAACTTGGCCGTACTCAACATCAAGATTGACTTCATCTAATGCGCGCACAACTCTGGTTTGCTTAGAGCCGCGACCCAAAGCCTTTACGCGTGCCTTTAAAGTTGGTCGGCTATCAATCGCAGTTGTATATGTCAGTCCAACATTGCGAACTGAAACTGCGATCTCATGTGTCAGGTGCTTGCTAGAGGCGGACAGCGAACTCACGCTCCCTCGACAAGAAGAAGTAGGTGCCTATGAAGAATATCGCTGTTGCCCAACCAAGGCCTTGCAACATATTTGAAACTTCAGGCATCCGACCATGAACCAAGGCGGAAGACCAAGAGTCAAGGATTGGAAATAAAGGGTTAACAATTTCAAGAACTCGAAGCTTGGGATCTAGTTCAGAGGCTTCATACAAAACGGGAGAAAGGTATAAGAAGGTTCTGGTTAGGTAAGGAAGAAAACTGGCGATATCTCTGAAATAAACATTGATACAAGAGATCGTGATCGCTAAACCTAGTCCCAAGAAGACTGTGATCAGTAGGACAGGAATTGCCCACAACATCTCAAAGCTAAACTCTGAACCAACTACAGCTTTGATGATCAAGAAGACAAAGATTGTTGGCAGAAACTTAAAGATTGCAATTACTACCGCTGAGATCGGAAGCATCACTCTTGGGAAGGCGGTGTTTAAAATCAATCTTTGTCCAGCGGTAATCGATTTAACTCCGCCAGTAAGTGAGTTTGAAATCAAGTAAAAGAGAAAGAGTGTGGCGGTCAGATGCAGATAACGGGTGCTATCGCTACCGCCCCTAATAATCACGATCAGAATGAAGTAAACACCTGAAAGTAAAAGTGGATTTATTACGAGCCACAGCTGCCCAAAGACCGAGTCGAAGTGCTGCTCTCGTAGCTCGGATTTTGAGTACTCGGCGATAAATGTTCGTCGCGACCACAGGGATTTCCAGTACTTGCCCAGCTTAGGTAGGCCAGCCTTGAATGGCTCATAAACCTGCAGTGGGGTGCTCACGGATGCAAGGTTACCGCAGGGGCAAGCGAGTTCGGCGATGTAAGAAATCCAAGCCCCCATGAAATGTGCATTGTGAGCAAGATAGTTGGCAAACAAAGAACTTCACCCGCACTCTTACCAATAATTAATGAGGCTCCCAGGATAAATACTGAATAAACAAGCGCTGGAATTAAGAACAAGGGCGAGGCAATAGCACCTAAAAGGAGAGAAAGAGTTGTCGCGACAACGGTAAAGGGAGGTGCTAGATATCTGTAATTAATTGTTCCCTGATGTCTACGGGATACAACTCGTCTCCAACGCCCATACTCAAAGTACTGCTTTGCCAGCGCTTTTACTGTGGATCGTGGACGATAAGTAACTGTTAAACGTGGATCGAAGTAAATCAACCCACCCTTTTCACGTAAACGAAAATTCAACTCCCAATCTTGTGCGCGTGTAAATCTCTCATCAAAACCACCGACTTCAAGGATCGCTTCTTTTCTAAAACATCCTAGGTACACGGTGTCTGATGCACCTGCACCGCCTCCAGTGTGAAAACGAGAAGCTCCGACTCCCAGTGGGCTGCGCATCGCTCTGGCAACTGTTCGTTGAAACAATGTGATTCCTTCAGCTGCCATAACTCCACCGACATTGACTGCGCCTGTCTCGCTCAAAAGATTAAAGGCTAATTCGCAGTAATTTTTTGGCAGCTGGGAGTGACCATCTACGCGAACAATGATTGAGTACTTAGATGCTGCAATCGCACGGTTTAATCCTGCAGCGGTTTTTCCAGTTGGATTATCGACCACAACAACACGTGAATCTTTGGCTTGCAAAGCTTGAGCAATCTGCAAAGTTGCATCCTGTGATGGCCCGACCGCAAGAATTACCTCAATCAAACCTGAGAACTCCTGGGACAGGATCGAATTCACAGAATCGGCTAAATACTTCTCCTCATTGAGGACTGGCAGGATGACCGAGATTTCTCTCTTCGGTGAGCCATATAACGTGTTTGCTGATGTCGACATAACACGTACACGCTATCGCTCAAGTACTCTCAGACAGTGAAATCAACGCGGGCAATTCGGATTATTACCTCACTATCTGTGGGTGTAGTACTTGTTTCCGCTTTTTCCTGGCTTGGACTGGGTCAAATCAGCGGTGCCATAGATCGCATCGATGCCTTCGGCAATGTCTCATCTCGACCAGATAAGCCAAACAAAGCTCTTAACTATTTATTAGTTGGCTCTGACACCCGCGAAGGTCTAACTAAAGAGCAGTTGAAGTTGCTTCGAGTTGGAAGTACCAAGACTGCGGCTGGATCTCGTTCAGACACCATGCTGATTGTTCATATCTCCAAGGCCCGCGATAAGGCAACAATTATTTCGATTCCGCGAGATTCATTGGTGACAATTCCTGAGCATCCATCATCTCTCGATAAGACCAAGATAATCCCTGCAGCAAAGGGAAAGATTAATGCTGCCTTTGCTTTTGGTGGTCCATCACTTTTAATTCAAACCCTTGAAGATGAAACTGGCATTCGCATCGACCATTACATCGAAATTGGTTTTGCTGGCTTTGCTGGAATGGTTGATGCTTTAGGTGGAATTGAAGTCTGTACCAAACGAGATATCGATGATCCCGGAAGTCACTTAGTGCTGCCAGCAGGTGTGCACACTCTTAATGGTGTTGAGGCGCTGAAGTATGTTCGTACTCGCGACTTTGATGGCATGGGTGATTTAGGCCGTATGCAACGTCAACAACAGTTTATGAGTGCGGTACTTCGTAAAGTTACAAGCACTGGAGTTTTGCTCAACCCAATCAAACTAGTTAACTTCTTTAACGCCGCTATCGCAACGGTAAAAACAGATTCAGAGCTCAATAAGAGCGATCTGCTGACCCTTGCAAAGCAGATGAAAAACCTTTCCTCAAGCAATGTTCGTACTCTCACAATTCCACTAGGAAATGTGAATGCCCGCGTGCCTGGTATTGGTTCAGTTGTGACTTGGGACAAAGAACTTGCTCCAGAGTTGTTTAATCGAATTCGCGAGGATTTACCGCTTATTGACGAGGTAACCCCATCTCCATCGGCTTCTTCGACAGCCAAGGCGAAGCCAACTGTGATCGATAAATTTAAGACTCGTACCGCTGATGAAAATCCTTGCGGGGCTCTGAAGTAAACTCTCCCGCATGACTTTAACTCTTTCGGTAGTTGGCTGCGGTTATCTTGGAGCCACCCACGCTGCATGTATGTCCTCTCTAGGTTTCACCGTCGTTGGCGTAGACACAGATCCCGAAAAGGTTGCGCTGCTACAAAGCGGCAAGTTGCCCTTTTATGAGCCAGGTTTGGACACCTTGCTTGAACAGGAAATGAAAACTGGGCGACTTTCCTTTACAACAGATTTTTCAGCGGTTAAGGATGCAGATGTTCACTTTGTTTGCGTTGGAACACCACAGAGTAAAGATGGACTTGCTGCAGATCTAACATATGTGAAGTCAGCAGTTGCTGCTATCGCTCCGCATTTAAAGGATGGCGCACTTGTTGTCGGTAAATCAACTGTTCCAGTTGGAACTGCGCAAGGCTTGCGCGAAGAGTTAGCCAAGATTGCACCTCAAGCAGATCTTGCCTGGAACCCAGAGTTTTTGCGTGAAGGTTTTGCGGTTGAAGATACTTTGACTCCAAATCGTTTGGTTGTCGGTGTTGCAAATGATCGTGCAGAAGAAATCCTTAAAGAAGTTTATGAGCCAGTCATTGCTCTAGGAACACCATGGATCCGTGCAGATCTACCAACCTCAGAGTTAGTCAAGGTTGCTGCAAACTCATTCCTTGCAACAAAGATTTCATTTATCAATGCAATGGCTGAGGTTTGTGAAGCAGCAGGTGGAGATGTCACTGTTTTAGCAAAGGCAATTGGATATGACCCACGTATCGGAAACCGTTTCTTGCAAGCAGGAATCGGTTTTGGTGGAGGATGTCTTCCAAAGGATATTCGTGCATTTATGGCTCGCGCCGAAGAGCTCGGCGCTAAGCAAGCACTGGAGTTCTTGCGTGAGATCGATGCCATCAACCTTCGTGCACGTCAACGTGTCATCGATGTGGTCCGCGGTGAACTTTCAGAGGATCTAACTAAGTACAAGATCGCTGTTTTGGGTGCAACCTTCAAACCGGATAGCGATGATGTGCGTGACTCCCCTGCACTTGATATCGCTGCACAGTTACAAGCAGCTGGTGCAATTGTTGTTGTTCATGATCCCCAGGGCATCGAACCTGCTCGTAAGCGCTTCCCTAATCTTCAGTATCAAGAGGTTGTTACAGATGCACTAAAGGATGCTGATCTGATCCTGCACTTAACTGAGTGGAAGGAGTACCGACAGATTGATCCTGCCGCTATCGCTCCACTTGTTAAGGGAAAGATCATTATTGATGGTCGCAATATGTTGGATCGCAACCTTTGGCGCAAGGCGGGTTGGAAGTTTCACGCCCTAGGTCGTACCGATTAATACCAAGGAAACAATTGATGCGGTTCTGGCCTTAAAAACCTGGGCCGTAGTTGGACTTGGTAACAATCCGGATCGTGCAGCCTTTGGCGTAGCTGCGTTACTACAAGATAAAGGTCATCGCATTATTCCGGTGCATCCAAAGGCTGAATCAGTCCACGGAGAAACTGGTTACAAAAGTTTGGCTGAGATTCCAGAATCGGTTGATGTTGTTGACTGTTTTGTGAACTCTCAATTAGTTGGTTCGGTAGTAGATGAAGCGATTGCAATTGGTGCTAAAGCGGTTTGGCTTCAGCTGGATGTAATCGATGAAGCAGCGATTAAACGTGCCCATGCTGCAGGTTTGTTAACTGTGATGGATCGTTGCCCAGCGATTGAGTACGGAGTTCGAACTTAAAAACCTGTTTTGTGATTGCGGCGAGAGTTCAAATTTTCACCTTTTTCCTTTGCAATTCGATTAATCTCTTTCAAACCCTGAACAACCTTCGAGGATATTTCTGAATCCGAAATACCTAAGATTCTTGCTGCAAGCAGCGCTGCATTCTTTGCATTTCCGACACCAACCGTTGCCACTGGAACACCTGCAGGCATTTGAACAATAGAGAGCAATGAATCCATTCCATCAAGATGTTTTAATGCAACAGGAACTCCTATAACTGGAAGTGCCGTTAATGATGCAACCATTCCAGGGAGATGCGCTGCTCCTCCTGCACCAGCAATTATTACTTTATAGCCATTTAATTGGGCGGCTTGTGAAAACTCAACCATTTCAAGTGGCATTCGATGGGCTGAAATTACATCGGCGGTGTAGGAGACTCCTAATTCATCTAGGATTTTTGCCGCATCCTCCATTGTTGGCCAATCAGAATCTGACCCCATGATGATCGCTACATCACTCATCTACTACTCCGCTCATGTAGTCCAAGGCGTGCTGAACTTCTTGGGTTAATTCTACGAGGTTCTCGCCCACCATCGTGACATGTCCAATCTTGCGGCCAAGACGAACCTCTTTCTTGTAATGGTGGAATTTAAGAGCAGGTGTACGTGCCATCAGATGCAGGTAGGGACGATACATATCTGGCTTATCTCCCCCAAGCACATTTCCCATCACCGCTATGGGGGCGGTCATAGAAGGATCTCCTAATGGAAGATCTAATACGGCACGGATATGTTGTTCAAATTGGCTTGTCTGAGAGCCTTCAATTGTCCAGTGTCCAGAGTTATGTGGACGCATCGCCAATTCATTTATGTACAGCACTTCACTCTTTACAAACATTTCGACGGCCATAACACCTACGACTCCAACGGTTGCGGCAACCTCTAGCGCTAATTTCTGCGCCTTCTCAGTGAGATCTTGAGACAGCTGCGGTGCCGGTGAGATCGTCATGGTGCAGATTCCATTATTTTGAATTGTCTGGGTTGGCGCCCAAGTTGTGGCTTGACCATGAGGAGAACGTGCAACCATTACAGCGATTTCAAAATCAAAATCAATTATCTCTTCAATTAATAGTTTTCCTTGCTCTTTCAAGAGTAAATCAAGTTCATTTACATTAGATATCTTCCATACCCCGCGACCGTCATACCCTCCAGAGATCGCCTTTGCGATAACCGGATACTCTCGAACTTGACTTGATGAATTTACTACCTGCCAAAGTGGCGATGGGAAAGTGATTAGTTTCTCTCGCATTGCAGATTTATCCTGAGAATAAATGAAGGAGGAAGATGAAGGACGTACAACTACTCCATCAGCTTCAAGCGCTTTAACAATGCTCAAAGGGATTAATTCATGTTCAAATGTCACTACATCGCACCGTTGCGCAAATGCTCGAACGGTTTCTAAATCTCGGAAGTCGCCTATAACGTGACTGGTAATTTGCGCCCCGGAGTCTTGCGCATCAGAGGCGAGAAGTAAAAGATCCACACCTAATGCTGTTGCGGGGGCAATACTCATGCGTGCAAGTTGCCCAGCGCCGATGACTCCGACGACTGGAAAGGTTTTGGTCACTGCCCTATCGTAGATGTATCACAGCCCGCTTTGTACAGATAGTGTGGGATACCTTCCAAGAGATGCAAGAAATATTGAGCCAGAAAGCATGAGCAAAGATGACAACAATTGTTTTAGCTTCACAATCAACGAGCCGACGTCGCCTGTTGGAGTCTGCAGGTCTTTCGCCAAAAATCATCGTCAGCCATGTGGACGAGGAAACTGAGTTTTTCAACTCTTTATCTCCCGCCGATATGGTCATCGCATTAGCAATTACAAAAGCACATACCGTTCGCGAGCAGATTGATTACCCGGCGATCATCATCGGCTGTGATTCCACCTTTGAGTTTGATGGCCAATCCCTAGGAAAGCCTGGAACACCAGAAATTGCTACAGAACGGGCTATGAGGGTGCGTGGTAATTCTGGACTGTTGCACACTGGCCACTGCATTATCGATACAACTAAAGATATTGAAATCACAGATCGAGTTACTACGCGAGTCACCTTCGATCACATGAGCGATGAAGAGATTGCAGATTACGTTGCCACAGAAGAGCCATTGCACGTTGCAGGTGGATTTACTTTGGATGGTTTTAGTTCTCCATTTATCCCTTCAATTGAGGGCGACTACACAAATGTTGTTGGAATCTCAATGCCTTTTGTCCGCAAAGCCTTTGCCTCACTTGGATACTCCTGGCCCGAAGTAAAGGGCATGAGGTAGGAGCGGCATACGGCTTGTTTGTGACATTATTACCGCATGACACAGACCGAACTTCTTTATAAAGACCCTCTAGCTGCAGCTGAAAAGGCTGCACAAGAAATTGCTACCAAGACCGGCTTTGCACAGCATGATGTTGCGCTGGTTATGGGCTCAGGTTGGGTCAGTGCGGTTGATGCGCTCGGCACGCCAGTATTTGAGTGCAACGCAGAAGAGTTCACCGGATTTTTTGCACCAGCTGTCGAAGGTCACTCTGGCAAGGTCCGCTCTTATGAAATTGAAAGCGATGGCAAAAAACTTCGTGCACTTGTTTTCTTAGGAAGAACACATCTATACGAGGGCAAGGGAATCGAACCCGTAGTACACAGTGTTCGCACCGCAGTTAAAGCTGGATGCAAGGTTGTTATTTTGACCAATGCTTGCGGTGGCATTAATACCGCTTACTCAGTTGGTCAACCTGTTTTGATTCGGGATCACATCTCATTAACCGCGGTTTCACCATTATCGGGTGCAACCTTTGTTGATTTAACTGATCTTTACAGTAAGCGAATTCGTGAGATTGTTAAGAAAGAGGATGCATCATTGCAAGAAGGCGTTTATGTGCATTGGCGCGGCCCAACATATGAAACACCTGCTGAGATTTTGATGATGCGAACAATGGGCGCAGATTTAGTTGGTATGTCAACGGTGCCTGAAGCGATCGCAGCACATGCATTGGGAGCTGAAGTTCTAGGTATATCTTTGGTCACAAATGCTGCAGCGGGTGTAACCGGTGAGAAGCTCAACCATGAAGAGGTAATTGCAGCAGGTAAAGCAGCGGCGGATCGAATGGGCGCACTTCTCAAAGGGGTTATCCCGAAGTTACTCTAAGCACATGGATCTCTCATTAGAGCAGGAAGTTCTTGCCTGGATCGCAGATGATCCAGATCCAAAAACCGCTGCCCAGTTACAGCAGTGGCTCGATGCTGGCAACGAATCTGAACTGCGTGCATCCTTCAATGGTTTCTTGCAATTTGGCACTGCAGGTTTACGTGGACCAATTAGACCTGGGCCATCCGGTATGAATCGCGCAGTAGTCGGTCGCGCAGCTGCCGGAATCGTCGCTTACATGAAAGAGCGCAACCTAACTTCAGTGGTTATCGGTCGCGATGCGCGATATGGCTCTGAAGATTTCACCTTTGAAACCGCAGAAATCATGAACGGTGCTGGGATGAAGGTTTATGTACTTCCCCGCCCGCTTCCGACACCGGTTTTAGCTTTTGCGACCAATGAATTGAAATGTGATGTCGGAATCATGGTTACTGCTAGCCACAACCCTCCACAGGACAATGGCTACAAGGTTTACCTTGGTGGAACCGTTGATGGAATTCATTACAGAGGATCGCAAATCGTTTCACCAACTGATGAAGCGATTGCTCAAAAGATTGATTCCCTTGTTTCCCTAAAGGAACAACCTCGCGGAAAAGTATGGGAGGTTTTGGGCGAGGAGATCATTGTGAAGTACATTGATCGAACAGCTTCATTAGCCGGCAACCCTGGCTCGCTACGAATTGTTTATACCGCGATGCATGGTGTCGGAACTGAAACTATTCAAAGGGTCTTTCATAAAGCAGGTTTCCCAGCACCGATTCTTGTGCAATTACAAGCAGTACCAGATCCAGATTTTCCAACTGTTGCATTTCCGAATCCAGAAGAGCCAGGTGCTATCGATCTAGCTTTGGAAACTGCGAAAAGCTTTGATGCACACCTTGTGATTGCAAATGACCCTGATGCTGATCGATGTGCCGCAGCGGTTAATGATCCAAAAACAGGCTGGCGGATGCTTCGTGGAGATGAATTAGGAGCAATTTTCGCTGAATCTATTGCGCGAAAGATAGATTCTGGAATCTTTGCAAACTCAATTGTTTCCTCTTCAATAGTCAAGAAGATTTCCGCACATTACAACCTCGAGTTCAAAGAGACCCTAACTGGGTTTAAGTGGTTGGCAAAGATTGAAAATCTCACCTTCGGGTATGAAGAAGCACTTGGTTATGCAGTTGATGCAATTACAGTTAATGACAAAGACGGCATCTCTGCGGCAATTACTTTGGCGCAAATCGCTACAGATCTGGCCGCGGAAGGTAAGACACTTTTAGATTTGCTTGACGAGGTTTGGGCACGTCATGGCTTTCATGCAACAGAGCAGATCTCAATTCGATTGAGTGATCTATCAAAGGTCGGAGTAATTCTCGGTGG
>JACCDN010290948.1_pt1 | contig 10470 bp, 9 predicted proteins | sample 7441691 | NCBI WGS metagenome assembly JACCDN01 (sample SAMN15323439, study PRJNA562643) | freshwater metagenome | isolation source: river surface water | place: USA:Blue River Watershed | collected 2017-08-16
CTCAGTAACCTCAACTGAGGTTAAGGTAAAATAAATTGGATCATAAATGTAAATTTTTTTAATAGTATAGTGGTCCTCTTTGTCTAAATTTAGGGGATCATTATACTACTAAAGTTAAAAAATATATTATCTAGCTAGGAGTAAGAAGGTTTGTGATCTTATCTTGTAGCTTGGGTAGCTTGCTTACATCTGTAGCTCCTGCTTGAGCAATAGTCACTTGCCCGCCTCCCCCCGTGCCGCCTAAAAATAATGAGATTTTATTTGCTAAAATATTTGCCTGAAACTTATTGGTAATCTTACTGCTAACAGCCACAGTAATAGATAATTTAGATTTTAAATTACTGACATATACCACAATCAAATCATCTGCCTTATCAATAAGTTGCAGAGCAGCAGCACGAAGCAAGCTTGGCTCCATATCATCTAGCGTTTTATAAATAAGCTTAACTCCTAATAACTCCACGGACTGCTTAGCAATTTGTTCGTTATTTAAATTTAAAGCAGCAAGCTTAGTTTTTAGCAATTCTTTCTCAGTTTCTTTCTTGGCAGTTATAATCTCGCTTACTTTAGTAGGTATCTCATTCCTAGTAGTCTTGAGAATGTCAGCTATCGACTTCAGCAAATTATCATTTTCTCTAGCTAGCTTTAATGCCCAATGACCGCACACTGCCTCTATCCTTCGTACGCCAGCAGCTACCGCACTTTCGCTAACTATCTTAAAAGCTCCAATATCCCCCGTCCTGCTAGCATGCGTTCCGCCGCATAATTCAAAGGAATATGATTTATTATCAAGCGCTTGCCTGCCCATTGAAACTACCCTAACTTCGCGATCATATTTTTCGCCAAACAAAGCCATTGCACCACCATTTATTGCATCCTCAGCCAACATTATGACGGTGGAGACCGGAGAATTTTGAGTAATTAAATCATTGACTTTATCTTCTATTAAATTAATTTCACCAATTGATAAAGAGCTAGGATAACTAAAATCAAATCTTAATCGGTCACTAGCAACTAGCGAACCCTTTTGAGTGACATTTTGCCCAAGCATCTCCCTTAAGACAGCATGCAACAAATGAGTAGCAGAGTGATGCGCACGCAAGTCATGACGATATCTAGCATCAATTGCTAAGCAAACCTCATCACCTACGTTGATTGAACCTTGCTTTAAAACGCATACATGACCAATAATAGAGCCAAGGCGCTTAACGGTATCTATTACTTCAATTTTACAATTTTTAGAATTTATAAAGCCAGTATCTCCCTTTTGCCCTCCTGCTTCGCCGTAAAAAGGCGTCTGATTAGCAACTAAGATGAATTCCTCTTCTAAATTGCTCACTTCTTGTACGCAGTTGCCATTTTTTACTAAAGCAAGCACTTTCCCTTCGACTTGTTCTAAGCTGTATCCTAAAAACTCACTACTGACAAATTCGGCTTTTATATCGAACCAAACTTGCTCAATTTTTGCTTCCCCAGAGCCACCCCAAGAACTTCTAGCTCTTTCTCTCTGCTCTTGCATTTTTCGGTTAAATCCTTCAACTTCTACGGTAATTTTTTTGCTTTTTAAGATATCCTCAGTTAAATCTAGGGGAAACCCAAAAGTATCGTATAATTTAAACGCTACTTCTCCGGAAAAATTCTCGTTTTTATTAATCTTGCTTACCTCTTCTTCCAGCAAGCTTAAGCCTTTCTCTAAAGCAGACTTAAACCGTATTTCTTCGTGCTTCAATGCTTCGCTAATAAGGTTTTCAGCTCTTTGTAACTCTGGATAAGTACCTCCCATTAGCTCAATAAGCTTTGGCAATAACTTATACATTAATGGCTCTTTAGCTTCTAGATGCTGAGCATGTCTCATAGCTCTACGCATAATGCGCCTTAGGACATAACCTCTGCCTTCATTAGAAGGAGTGATGCCATCCGCAATTAAAAATGCACAAGATCGCAGATGGTCAGCAATAACTCGGTAAGAAAATCGCGCCTCTCCTTGTGCCTTAATTTTCACGATTGATTCAGTGTAATTGATTATTTCTTTAAATAAATCAATATCATAATTATCAGTGACACCTTGAATAACAGCGGCTATTCTTTCTAACCCCATGCCAGTATCTACAGACTTTGCCGCTAAGTTTCTTCTGCTACCTGCGCTAACTTGCTCAAATTGCATGAACACTAAGTTCCAAATTTCTACGTAGCGATCGCCATCTTCCTCGTCACTTCCAGGCAACCCCCCTTTGACTTTTTCGCCATGATCATAAAAAATTTCGGAACATGGTCCGCAAGGACCAGTATCTCCCATTGCCCAAAAATTATCTACTGTCTTAATCTTTATGATCCTATCATTTCCTAGCCCTGCAATTTTACCCCACAAGGCAGCAGCTTCTTCATCCGTATGGTATACCGTTACGTATAATTTATCTTTAGTTATGCCAAGCTCTTTAGTTAGCAAATCCCAAGCGTAGTATATCGCTTTTTCTTTAAAATAATCGCCAAAAGAAAAGTTGCCCAGCATTTCAAAGAAAGTATGATGCCTAGCTGTGTAACCCACATTATCAAGGTCATTATGTTTGCCACCAGCACGGATAGATTTTTGGCTGGTTACTGCTCTTTTATAGTCTCTTTTTTCTTGACCGGTAAAAACATTCTTAAATTGTACCATTCCTGAATTTACAAACATTAAGCTCGAATCATTATGAGGGATCAGCGAACTGGCTGGTACATGCGTGTGAGCATTTTTAACAAAATACTCAATAAATTTATTTCTAATTTCATCAAGGATAAGCAAAGGCATATTTAGGTTATATTTAATAAAATTATATTGTTACTGCTACAAACCTCCACAGCCTATCAACCGCCCGTTTTATTCCTATTCTGGGAGTAGCAATAAAGTCATTTACTATCTCACCCTTGGCGATGAAGAAATCTGGCTGAGTGATTATATCTATTTCATTGTGTTTACGGGTAATACCCATTTCCTTGCAAATCTTACCAGGACCATTTAGTAACTTTATATTAGGAGACAAAGTCTTTATTCCGCGTATTAGCACTGCGCTTGCCCTTCCCTCAGCTTCTGTCACTACATTTAAGCAGTGATACATACCATAAATAAGGTATACATAGCTTATTCCCGGGGATCCAAACATTACTTTTGCACGTGCGGTAGGACCCTTAAAGGCGTGCGAGGCAGGATCGTCTACCCCTCCATACGCTTCTGTCTCAATAATGAGACCTGAATGATTTTTAAAAACTAAAATTTTTCCTAGTAACTCTCTAGCTACATTAACTACAGACTGATTAAAAAAATCTCTATTTAATCTATCATACATTATTGGCTATAAATGTTGTTAATACCTTAACTTTAAGAGCTCGTAAAATTTTTGAATTGCCTGCTCTGAATTTATTCCCTCCAAAATAGCTAGCTCATTAGCTAACCTATTCAAGGCTAATTCATAAATTGCCCGCTCACTATAGGAACGATTGCAATCAGTTTCTTTATATAAGTCTCTTACCACTTCTGCTACTGCTAAAATATCACCCGAGTTTATTTTGCTTTCATATTCTTGTGCTCGTCTACTCCACATTTTATTGCCTTTTTTAGGCTTACTTTGTAATACCGAATAGATTTTTTGCACTTCACTTTCATTAACTAATTTTCTAAGACCCGCAGCAGCTGCTTTATTAACAGGCACTCTTAAAGTCATTTTATTTTGCGGAAATGATACTACGTAGACTTGTATCTCCGAATCACCTATTATCTGATTCTCTATGCCTTTAACTACTCCTACTCCGTGCGATGGATATACCACGCTTTGTCCTATCAAAAACTTACTGCTAGATTTCATGCTACTTTGCCTCACGCCTTTCCTAAATAGGATAACCACACTTATTGCGTAAGCCTTATGATAGCACAATCTTATAAAAATGTAAAATGCCCCTTAATTTATAGAGATAATTTGATTGACATTGTTGTTGCTAATTGCTAGCCTTATTGATTGATTCTACTGTGGATCGATGTTTAAGGGGATAGAAAGAAGGATGCGGAGGAAATTTGATGCACTATTACTTTCCTTAATGCTAATAATCTTGATTAGCTGCGGACTAAAAAAACCTCTAGAGCAAGCCAGTTATAACTTTAATTCTCCTAACGTTAATCATTAACTTTTACAATTTTCTCAAATGAGCGAACTATACATACCAGCCAAACAAGCAGCAGAAATAGCTGAGAAAGCTAAGGGACTATCCGAGCAATTGAAAGACTTGGCAGTCAGTAACTTAGAACAGATTAATTACGCAGTGGATCCTTTAGTGTTTGCCATCACAATCTTCACTTTATCATGCTTTATAGGTTACCATATAGTATGGAAAGTCACCCCTTCTTTACATACTCCTTTAATGTCAATTACTAACGCGATTTCAGGAATTATAATTATTGGTTCGCTCATTGCCAGCAGTTCAAAAGATCTTCATATATCCGGCATTTTAGGTTATCTAGCCACGTTTTTAGCTGCAATAAATATCTTTGGTGGTTTTGTAGTGACTGAGCGAATGCTAGAAATGTTTAAAAAGAAATAATAATTAGTTAGTAGTTTCTTAATGTGATAGCTTTATTATAGTGACAAAATAAATTAATGTAACCATCGCTATAAGGGAACAGAGCAAAATATATTTTTTTTGCTTATGGTGTTTTTTTGGCGATATCATAATTGTTTAATTACATTTTTAGCTTTTTCCTAGTATTTGCATTAGCTCTTGCCATTCTCTTTTACTCAACTTGCTTAATTCTTCCTTCACCTTCTTGCCATCAATTAGCTGCTTAACAATAGCTAATGCAGGAGCAGAAAGAGTAACGCTATTGAGTCTATATTTTTCAAATGCCTCAAAAGTTAATGGTACCCAAGCTTTGACTATATCAAGAATAGTCTCTGCATATACCCTTATCTCGTACTGGGCATGTTTGTCAGATCGCAGAGTTAAGAAATGCAAGAGATTATGCAAATTAATCTTCCAGTACCATTCAGTATAATAATTTAAAGTTAAATTCATCCTAGCAAGTTCCCTACTTATCCCCACGCTGCCTTCATCTATTACCTTGCCTTCCTCATCTTCATTCATCATTTCTAGGTAATGTTTATAACAGCTGAGCGCATCATTATTTAATATCTCAAGGACTCGATCGGCGAATTCTGCCGGTACTTCTTCTTCGCTCCTGCCTTGCTTGTTGCTTTTAGATTGACTAGCTAAGTTACTGCGATCAGGCAGATAAAATTCATTGCCTAAAATAGAATATCTAGCTGAATATTCATTAACGCTGGCAGTACGGTGACGAATCCATTGTCTAGCAATAAAGATGGGCAATTTTATATGGAACTTAATCTCACACATCTCGAAAGGAGTAGTATGACGGTGACGCATTAAATAGTTAATTAATCCTTGGTCTTGACTTAGCTGTTTAGTGCCTTTACCGTACGACACCCTAGCTGCTTGCACTATTGCGCTATCATTGCCCATATAATCGACCACCCTAATAAAGCCGTGATCTAATACCTGAATCGGATCATACAGAATTGCTTCCAATTCTGGTGCTATAACTCTACGCGTTGCTTCGGATAATGATTGCATATTTTTCAAGTAAAATAATAAATATATACTTACTGAGTAAAGACTCTTTCAATATTAACAATTATAGGCGGTGATTTATTTGTTTCGTTCTTTAGTACTTTGCGAAGAGTAGAACGTGCTAAACTTTCAAGCTGTTCATCAGAAATGCTGCCTTTTACGCTTTTTCTCTGCAGTTCAATGTTTTGTCTAAGTTCATTCTTAATTATATTGATTAGCTGAATATCCGCCTTATCATCCACTAACCCAGGCATTGATATAATAGGTTTAGCAGCAATATTACCCACCCTGTCTACTGCCAGGGAAACAATAACTATTCCAGCGTCTCTCATTTTTCTCCGCATTTTAAAAATAGGAGACTCGGCAGGTAGCAAGCAATTGCCATCAATCGCTAAATATCCTGTCTCTACTTTACCTATAATTCTTGGATTTACTGGGTCTAGAACAGCTATAGAGCCATTTTCAAGCTCTAAAATATTTTTTATGCCATTGCGTTTTGCAATTTTGGCATGCTCATGAATATGAGTTGGTTCTCCATGAACGGGAATGCAGATTTTAGGCTTAGTTAAAGCGTACATTTTTTCTAGATCCTCTACCCCCGGGTGTCCAGAGACATGCACAAAATGATCGCGCTCGGTGAAAACTTCAATACCTGCTTTAACTAGCATATTAAATAGACGAAATATCTTCTTCTCATTACCAGGAATAATTTTAGAAGAGAAGATAACAACGTCCTTGGGAGCAAGCTTTATAGTAGGGTGATTATTACTTACCATTTTGGTAGTTGCCGCTAACGGCTCTCCTTGGCAACCAGTAGCTATGATTAAGAGCTCTTCGCGTTTAAACTTTGCTACATCTCTTTCATCCACTAATGGTGCAATATCTCTTAAATAACCGCTTTCCTGAGCAGCTGTAAATATTCTATGCAAACTGCGTCCAACTAGCACAACTCTTCTGCCAGCTTGCTGTCCTGCATGAATTAAAGTATCAATTCTAGCTAGGTTTGAAGCAAATGTTGTAACTACCACCATTCTTTTGCAACCTGCTATTATATCCACTAAGCTTTTACGCAGGTCTCCTTCTGAACCGGACTTACCTAAATTAAAAACATTTGTAGAATCGCAAACTAATGCAAGTACCCCTTCGTCGCCATAAGCTTTCAATAGCTCTTCATCGGTTTTTTCTCCGATTACGGGATCGTGATCTAGCTTCCAATCACCAGTATGGAGTATATTGCCCATACTAGTGCGTATTACAATTGCTTGCATTTCAGGAGCAGAATGAGTAATAGGAACCATTTCTAAGGAAAATGGATCTAGATTGATTTTAGCGCCAGGCTTGACCTCATTTATCTTAATTTTTTGGGCAAAATCATATTCTGACAATCTAAGCTTTAAAAAATTAGCTGTAAACGTTGTAGCATAAATATCACATTTAAAATTGTTCCATAAATATTGGATGCCTCCCAAGTGATCCTCATGAGCATGAGTCAACACTAAGGCTACTAAGTTATCTTTATGTTTTTCAATGAATCTAACATCTGCTACCACCATATCTACGCCTGGTAGATAATCTTCTGCGAAACCGCTACCGCAGTCTATCATTAACCATTTTCCTTTGTAATGGTAAAGATTTATATTAATTCCGATTTCATTTACACCACCTAGCGGTATAAACAGCAAATAATCTTTATGTTTTTTTGGATCAAATGGCATTTTATAAGTTTATTTTACTACTAACTTTATAATTGATTTTAAAATTATAGTCTATAAATTAAAGCATACATCAATATTATTAAATCGTAGCATATCTAGATAAGTTTGACAAATTCTCCAAAAAGCCTATACTTTGGGCTATAATAATTAGCCAATTTAAAGAATATAAAGCAGCGTTTATGTCAAAATCAAAGGCAAAAGCCAAAACGGCTTCAAAAAACAATCCTACTGCTCGCGAACAAGCGAAAGAGTATTTTTATAATGGTCAAAAGATTAAACCAGTCAAGCTTATTTCTGGCAAATATTCATTTCTCGCAGCTGAGTATGAAAGCAATGGCGACCTAGTTACTGGCTTAGACGGCGCTGCTCTACCTTGGGATAGAGCAAAAAACTTCGGTTAATTCCATCTTATATCATCCATATTAATGCTCGATAAAACTTGTGAGTTTAATAATTAACATTACTTTTCCTGATAATTCTCAAAAAAAACTTAGCAAGGGTTGTACTGGCTTTGAGATTGCTGCTGGCATTTCTCCTACTTTGGCTAAGGAAGCATTAGTGCTAGAAGTAAATGGGGAATTAAAAGACCTATCTTATCCCATTCAAGAAGATACGAGAATTAGAATATTAACTTCTAAGGATCCAGAATGTTTAGAAATTATCAGGCATGATGCCGCCCATATTATGGCAGAAGCCACTAAAGAACTTTTTCCTGACGTGCAGATAACAATAGGACCAGCTATTGAAAATGGCTTTTATTATGATTTTGCCCGAGAAGTGCCTTTTACTCCGCAAGATCTTGCTAAAATAGAAGAGAAAATGCAGGAGATTGTTAAAAGAGATGAAAAAATCATCCGCGAATGTTGGGAGCGAGAAAAAGCTAGTGAGTTTTTTAAGTCGATAGGAGAATACTACAAAGCAGAAATTATCGATTCAATTGCGGCGGGCGAAAAAATAACGCTATATAGACAAGGCAATTTTATTGATTTATGCCGCGGTCCCCATAGCCCATCTACTGGCAAAATCAAATATTTTAAGCTAACTAAAATAGCTGGCGCTTATTGGCGCGGCGACAGCAAAAATGCAATGCTGCAAAGAATTTACGGTACTGCTTGGGCAACCAAGGAACAGCTTGATAGTTATCTACAAATGCTACAAGAAGCAGAAAAAAGAGATCACCGTCGGCTTGGCAAAGAGCTTGGATTGTTTCACTTTCAGCAGGAAGCACAAGGCATGCCTTTTTGGCATCATAAAGGCTGGAGCATATTTGCAAATCTTGAGAAATATATAAGGCTTAAAACCCAAAAAGCTGGCTATTTAGAAGTCAAAACCCCAATCTTATTAGATAAAAGCTTTTGGCAAGCCTCAGGTCACTGGGATAAGTTTCGCGAAAATATGTTTGCTCTTGAAAATGATGAAAAAATATTAGCCATAAAGCCTATGAGCTGCCCTTGTCATGTACAGATTTTTAACCAGGGAGTAAAGAGCTATCGTGATTTACCTTTGCGTATGGCAGAATTTGGATCTTGCCACAGAAATGAAACTACAGGAGCTTTACATGGCTTAATGAGAACCAGAAGTTTTGTCCAAGATGATGGGCATATTTTTTGCACTGAAGATCAGATTGTCAGCGAAACCATAGAGTTTTGTAGGTTGCTGACAGAAGTGTATCAAGATTTTGGGTTTAAGGACATTAAAATAAAATTCTCTGACCGACCTCAACTCAGAGCTGGCAGCGACCAAACTTGGGATAAAGCAGAAGGAGCATTAAAGGACGCGGTTGAAGCAGCTGGCTTTGAGTATTCCCTTAATCCTGGCGAAGGGGCGTTCTATGGACCTAAGCTTGAGTTTGTTATTAAGGATGCGATAGGTAGAGATTGGCAATGCGGTACTCTGCAAGTAGACTTCGTTTTGCCTGAGCGGCTTAATGCTTTCTATATTGCTTCGAGCGGCGAAAAGATAAAACCAGTAATGCTACATCGTGCTATTTTTGGTTCTTTTGAGCGCTTTATTGGCATTTTAATTGAAGAATATTCGGGGCATTTTCCTCTATGGCTAGCGCCGATACAAGTGGCAATCGCTCCGGTAACTAATGAAATAGATGGATATGCTAAGGATGTTAATGCTTTATTAATTAATTCCGGGGTGCGATCAGAACTTGACATTTCAGCAGAAAAAGTAAATTATAAGATACGCAATTTTTCAACTCAAAAAATTCCAATTATAGCAATAATAGGGAAGCAAGAAGAGATGAACAAAACCTTAACTTTAAGAAAGTTAGGAGTAGAAAAGCAAGAAATAGTAAGAATAGAGGAATTAATAAAATTAATTCACTATGAGAATAAAAAATACTTATTCTAAACCAATTTAATAGATAAGAATGGCTGCTTCGGATAGCAAGAGTAATTTCCCTAAAGCGAATAAAGAGATTAGAGCCCTTAATGTTCGTCTAGTAGACGAACAAGGCAACATGCTTGGAGTAGTAGGCATAAGGGAAGCTCGAATGCAAGCAGAAAAAGCAGGGCTAGATTTAGTGGAAATATCTCCTAATGCTGCTCCTCCGGTTTGTAAGATATTAGATTTTGGCAAGTATAAATATGAGATAAAGAAACGTTTGCATGATGCGAAAAAAAAGCAAAAAGTAACCGTTATCAAGGAAATGAAGTTTAAGCTAAATATCGGGCAAGGAGACTTTGAAGTTAAGTTGCGCAAAATTAAAGATTTTCTAAATGAAAGCAATAAAGTAAAAATTACTTTGGCGTTGAAAGGACGGGAAATAGTTCATAAAGAAGTAGGCATGCGTCTATTTGACAAAATATCTGCTTCTCTCGAAGAAACAGCGAAAATTGAATTGGAACCAAAAATGGAAGGCAAGCAGATTATTATGATAGTTAGTCCTATCCTCAAGTAACCTCAGTAACTTTTCTTAAGCTAAATAGATTAAAGCGCCCTTAGCTCAGCAGGATAGAGCAACAGATTTCTAATCTGTCGGTCGGTGGTTCGAATCCTCCAGGGCGCGCCATTCTTCGAAATTGGTACATTTTACGAAAGCATCGAACGGTGAACGTAGCTTAAACTCTAGCTTTCCGGCTTTTAACTTGAGGTTAGAAAACACTAATTTTATCAATTTACGTTTTCCTTC
>JACCDN010212536.1_pt1 | contig 10467 bp, 9 predicted proteins | sample 7441691 | NCBI WGS metagenome assembly JACCDN01 (sample SAMN15323439, study PRJNA562643) | freshwater metagenome | isolation source: river surface water | place: USA:Blue River Watershed | collected 2017-08-16
CTTGGTTCACTTGCTGGCTTAGGTGCAAACATCAAACTTGGTCTAATTGATGATCGCATCTTGCCACCAGATAACAGAGTTGTAGTTGCAACCGATCAGATCCGAGAAAGATTCTCTGGTCGTGAAGGTTCACCGGTTGAAATCATGGTGAAGAGTTCAAACGAAGAACAAATTACAAGTTTTGCTAAGAAACTTTCAAACCAAAAAGACATTGTTAGAGTTCAAACTTCAGAAGGCGTATTCACAAAGATTGAAATGCCTGATGGAAGCATGAGCGATGGAATGCTCGTCCCCGGCACAGAGACACTATTTACTGAATACAAGGGCGACACCTGGACTCGCATAGTAGTGATTGCTGATGTTGAGCCAAGAAGCCCAGCTGGTGAAGAGATGACGCTAAGTCTTCGTGAACAAACAAATGGATTCTCAGAAATTCTTATTGGTGGTTCAGCTGCCTCATACACAGACTCACTTCTTGGAATTAAAAATAATCTGCCATGGGCAGCGCTATGGATTGTTCTAACAACACTGATTCTGTTATTCCTCTTTACAGGATCTCTACTGTTGCCAATCAAAGCTGTGCTACTTAACTTCTTGTCTTTGTTTGCAACGCTTGGTTTCTTGGTCTGGGTATTCATGGATGGAAACCTCAAGTGGTTGCTAGGTGACTTTGCTACCCCTGGCACGATTGATTCATCATCGATTGTGTTGGTTGCGGTTATCGCATTCGGCCTCTCGATGGACTACGAGTTATTCCTGCTTTCAAGAATCAAGGAACAGCATGATCTAGGTCTGGACACTACAGACTCAGTAGCTCTTGGTCTGCAGAGATCTGGCCGCATCATCACAACAGCTGCCCTAGTTCTTGCATTCTCGTTCGTTGCTTTTGCAACTAGCGGTGTGAGCATTATGAAGATGCTTGGACTTGGTATTGCGTTCGCGGTGTTGATTGATGCAACCATCATTAGAGCATTGCTTGTTCCTGCTCTTATGAAACTATTTGGAAATGCGAACTGGTATGCACCTAAGTGGATGCTGTGGATTCAGAAGAAGGTTGGCTTAGAGCACTAGTCGTCGCTCTTTAGATCTTTCTTTAGATGCTCTGCTAGTTTGCTGCTGAGTCTTACATATTCAAGTAACTCTGCATCAGAGAAGATACTGAACAATTCAGACATCTTCTTCTCATGCTTAGGCATCATCTGCTTAGCTTGAGCCTCAGTCTTAGCTGTTACAGAGATCAGATAAACACGCTTGTCATGAGGGCTCACCTGTCTAGTGACTAGACCTTCTTTTTCTAGAGAATCAACCAGTCTCGTGATGGCTCTGGGGGTGACATCCAGAAGTTCTGCTGCTTCACCCATAGTCAAAGTCTTGTGTCTAACTAGCAGGGCAATCAGCATCAACTGAGGAGCTGAGCCCTTCCAGCTCACATCTATGTTTCGCTCTAGCCAGCGAGAGAATAGGTGACCGAGTCGCAGAGTAACTGCTCCTCCTAGAGGTCCCCTCTTGTTCTTAGGGACCTTGTTTAGAGCATCAGCCTGACCTTCGAAGACTCTTTTGAGTTTCTCAGGCGGAGTGATACGTCCCTCTTTATCGCGCATAGGTTCTATTTTGCCTTACACACTGCCAACCAACCACACCCTAAGAGAACTTCAGGGTAACCTTTTGATTATGTTAATGTCAGACAGAGATATCAGAAGCCAGATCGAAGCAGGCCGTATCGGCCTAGACCCATTAGAGATGAGCTTGTTGCAGCCATCCAGCATGGATGTGAGATTAGACAGGTTCTTCCGTCTATTCGACAATCACAAATACGCATTCATCGATCCAGCGGTAGACCAACCAGATCTAACTAGATTGATTGAAGTTAGCGCCGATGAACCATTCATCCTGCACCCAGGTGAATTTGTTCTTGGTTCAACCTATGAGTTTGTTACCTTGCCTGATGACATCGCAGCAAGACTAGAAGGTAAGAGCTCACTAGGAAGACTAGGTCTTCTTACCCACTCAACAGCAGGATTCGTTGACCCAGGTTTCAAAGGTCACGTAACTCTCGAACTTTCCAACACAGCAACACTGCCAATCAAGCTCTACCCAGGCATGAAGATCGGTCAGCTTTGTTTCTTCCAGCTTTCAAGTGCTTCAGAAACCCCTTACGGCTCTGCTAAATACAACAGCAGATACCAAGGACAAAGAGGCCCAACAGCTTCACGTTCATTCCTCAACTTCTATCAAACAGATGTTGGTAATGAACCTCTGGAACAAAAAGACTAAATAAATAAAGAGGCCGTCCAAGTGGACGGCCTCTTAGTTTAAGTTCAACTAGTTGATAACTGCCGGTCTTGGGTGAACTCTTGTTAGCAGTGCAAGTCCAACAACCAGGATCACAATTAGACCCCAGATGCCGTAGATGGTTGTGTTACCGGTTGCACCGAGCTGAATTGCAGTCCAGATGCTTGTTGCCCAGAATGATCCTGACAAGAATGAAACTGCTCTTCCAGTGAACTGGTAAAGACCAAACACTTCACCTTCACGACCTGCTGGTGTGAAGCGAGAAACAAAGGTTCTGCTTGATGCCTGAGCAGGTCCTACGAATAGACATAGAAGCAAACCGAACAACCAGTAAGCAGGCTGACCGTAGCTAGCGAATATGAATACGCAGCTACCAGCAAGGATTAGTCCAATAAGAGAAGCAATGATTACTGTTCTTGAACCGATTCTGTCATCGAGAACACCACCGATAGCAGCACCAATACCTGAAACAATATTTGCTGCGATTCCATAGAAAATAATTGATGTTTGATCAAAGCCAAACGCTAGTGTTCCAAGCACAGCACCGAAGGTGAAGATACCTGCAAGACCATCTCTATAAACAGCACTAGAGATTAGGAACTTAAGGGTTTCAGGAGCTTGCTGACGAAGTGTGACTAGCTGACCCCAAAGCTTCTTATAGGAAGATAGAACGCTTTCCTTGGCCATAGGTTGCTTTTCAATCTCAGGAACGAAAAGCAAAAGTGGAATAGAGAAGATCAGTGTCCATACAGCAGCGAATAAGAAAATTGATCGTACGTTGAGTGCATCATCAGTTGGAATACCGAACCAAGGAACATCTGGCAAGACGAAACCAATAAGAGAAATCATCAGCAGAATAATTCCACCGACATATCCAAGAGCCCAAGCAAAACCAGAAATCTTACCTATGTTGCTTTCAGTTGTTACACCCTTCAACATCGCGTAGTAGTTAATGAATGCTGACTCTTGAACGATTGAGCCGAGTGCATAAAGAACTAGACCAAACAAGAAATACTCTGGCTTTGGCTCGACAAAGAATGAAGAAATCATGATGGCAACCAAGACCAGGGTCAGAGTTACAACCCAGAACTTTCTTCTGCCGTTGACATCTGATCTGCGTCCTAGAACTGGGGCGATCAGGGCTAGAAGAACACCAGCAGTAGCTGTTGCCCATCCGATGGCCTGATCAGGGTTCTGAGCAGCTGTTGCCACAGCACTTGCCAGGTACACAGGGAAGATGAAGGTCTGCATGATGGTCGGGTAAGGCTGTTCAGCCCAGTCCCATAGCATCCATGAGAAAGTCTTTAGTTTTGAGCTCGGTTTAGTCATAGCCACTAGTTTGATGGCATTGAACGGATATTTCTTGTGGTTTTGGGTAAGTTTTCACAACGATTAGCGTTCTGTTTGCCTTGAGCGAACTTGAGTCGACTCACATCAAGTTTTCAGGTTATTTGCTTGACATAACACTTGGGATTTGTAAAACTTGAGTCAACAAGGCTCAAGTTCGAGTTTTGAGACACAAATGCTGCGGCCCAGTAAGGGCGGGCACTAATAAGGAGAACAACCACATGGCACGTGCAGTAGGTATTGACCTAGGTACAACAAACAGCGCAGTAAGCGTATTAGAAGGTGGAGAACCAACCGTTATTGCTAACGCTGAAGGTTTCCGTACAACCCCTTCGATCGTTGCATTCACAAAGGACGGCGAAGTGCTTGTCGGTGAAACCGCTAAGCGCCAGGCAGTCACAAACGTGGATCGCACCATTGCTTCGGTGAAGCGTCACATGGGTACCACTTGGAACTTTGATGTTGACGGTAAGAAATACACCGCTCAAGAAATTTCAGCTCGTATCTTAGGAAAGCTTAAGAGAGATGCTGAGACCTATTTAGGTGAGCCAGTAACAGATGCAGTTATTACTGTTCCTGCTTACTTCAACGACGCTGAGCGTCAAGCAACTAAAGAAGCAGGTGAGATCGCTGGTCTTAACGTTCTAAGAATTATCAACGAGCCAACAGCAGCAGCGCTTGCTTACGGTCTTGACAAGGGTAAAGAGGACGAGCTCATCTTGGTATTCGACCTTGGTGGTGGAACATTCGACGTTTCACTTCTAGAAGTTGGAAAAGATGATGGCTTCTCAACAATCCAGGTAAAAGCTACTTCAGGTGATAACCGCCTAGGTGGAGATGACTGGGACCAGAGACTCGTTGATCACCTAGCAAAGAAGTTCAAAGAGACAACTGGTGTTGATGTTGCTAAAGACAAGATTGCACTGCAGCGTCTAAAGGAAGCAGCAGAGCAGGCTAAGAAAGAACTTTCTCAGTCAATGTCAACTAACGTTCAGCTACCATACCTTTCTCTAACTGAGAATGGTCCAGCTAACTTGGACGAGACAATCACTCGTGCACAGTTCGAACAACTAACTAACGATTTGTTAGAGCGTACTCGTAAGCCATTCAACGATGTAATCAAAGAAGCAGGTGTGAAGGTCTCTGACATTGCACACGTAATTCTTGTTGGTGGTTCAACTCGTATGCCACAGGTTGCAGAACTTGTTAAGACTCTTACCGGTGGTAGAGAAGCCAACAAGGGTGTGAACCCTGATGAGGTTGTAGCAGTTGGTGCTTCACTTCAAGCTGGTGTTCTAAAGGGTGAGCGTAAAGACGTTCTTTTGATCGACGTGACTCCACTATCTCTTGGTATTGAAACCAAGGGTGGAATCATGACTAAGTTGATCGAACGTAACACTGCGATTCCAACAAAGAGATCAGAAGTTTTCACAACAGCTGATGACAACCAACCTGCAGTTAGCATTCAGGTTTACCAAGGTGAAAGAGATTTCACAAGAGACAACAAGTCACTTGGAAACTTTGAACTAACCGGTATTGCTCCAGCACCTAGAGGTTTGCCTCAGATCGAAGTTACCTTCGACATCGATGCAAACGGTATCGTGCACGTGTCTGCTAAAGACAAGGGAACTAACAAGGAACAGTCAATGACTATTACCGGTGGTTCTTCATTGTCTAAGGAAGACATTGAGCGCATGGTTAAGGATGCTGAAGAGCACGCAGCTGAAGATAAGAAGCGTCGTGAAGAAGCAGACACTCGCAACCAGGGTGAGCAGATGGTCTACCAGATCGAGAAGTTGATCAAGGACAACGACCAGAAGCTTTCTGAAGAAGTAAAGACAGATGTGCAAGCAGATGTTGATGCTCTAAAGACTGCTCTTGCAGGAGAGGACTTCGATGCAGTGAAGTCAGCTCTTGAGAAGCTAACTGAATCACAAACTAAGTTGGGCGAAGCTATCTACGCTGCTGCTTCACAAGAAGCAGAGCAAGAAGCTCCTTCAACTGAAGACGTGGTTGATGCTGAAGTAGTCGACGAAGAAGAAGAGAAGAAGTAATGTCCGAAGAGAATGAGTCAGTGCCTAATGGCGCTGACTCACCTCAGGATCCGCTAGATGCTGAATTACAAGAACTTGTTGAAGAGACAGGTCCTATCAGCAAGGAAGCGGAGCTTCTAGCTGATTTGCAGAGACTGCAGGCTGAATTCGTAAACTTCAAGACTCGTGTTGAACGAGATAGAGATGTTGCACGCAATGCGGCTATCGCTGAAGTGATTAGAGCATTCCTACCTGCATTCGATGACCTATCTCTGGCAGAAGCACACGGTGATCTTGAAGGTTCTCCATTTGCTGCAGTTCTAAACAAACTGCGCAATGGTGGAGACAAGTTTGGTCTTGTTGTGTTTGGTGAAAAGGGAGAAAAGTTTGATCCTGAAATCCACAATGCGCTTATCCAGACTCCTTCAAAAGATGTAACAGAGAATGTCATTGCGGATGTAATTTCTCCGGGATACAAACTCGGTGATCGTTTGATTCGTCCAGCAATGGTTGCAGTTTTTATTCCTGAAGCGGAGTAGTAACAAATGGCAAGTCAAGATTGGTTAGAGAAGGACTTCTATAAAGTTCTTGGTGTAGCTAAGGACGTTCCTGAAGCTGACCTCAAGAAGGTTTATAGAAAGCTCGCGAGGAAATATCATCCTGACTCAAATCCAGGCGACGCTAAATCTGAAGCTAAGTTCAAAGAAATCTCTGAAGCATATTCTGTTCTTTCAGATAAAGAGCAAAGAAGAGAATACGACCAGTTCAGAGCAATGGGCGGCGGAGCAAGATTCACAGCACCTGGCGGTCATGGTCAATCCAACGCGGGCTTTGAAGATGTCTTCGCTAATTTATTTGGTGGTGGCGGAAGAGGCTTCGGTGGTTTTGGCGGACCAATGCCAGGTCAAGATCTAACTGCAACAACTGAACTTCCATTTATTGATTCAGTGAATGGAACGACAATTAAGTTGAACTACGCAGGCATGGATCCAATCACTGCAAAAATACCTGCTGGTGTTTTAGATGGTCAGAAGATTAAACTCCGTGGCAAAGGTGCTGCCTCTCCTAACGGCGGACCTAACGGAGATTTGATAATTACCGTCTCTGTGAAACCTCATCCGGTATTTAGTAGAGATGGAAACAACTTACGTGTAACTGTTCCAGTGACTTTTGCTGAAGCTGTATTAGGTGCAACCATTTCTGTTCCAACTCTTGGCGGAGATCCTGTGAAGCTTAAGGTTGCTCCTAATACTCCTAATGGAAGAGTGTTGAGAGTTAAGGGTAAAGGTGTGACAACACCTAAAGGTGTTGGCGATCTTCTAGCCAGCGTTGAAGTACTAGTTCCTTCACACGTCAGTGACAAGGCTGCTAAAGCCTTAGCTGAATTCGACGAGTTGCTTCCTAAAGAAGATCCGAGAGAAGATCTTCTGAATAGAGCAGGACTTCTCTAATGAACCACATTGATCCTGATGCTCCTATCTTGACCATCGCAGCAGCAGCTGAGTTGGCAAAGATGCACCCACAGACTCTTCGTCAATATGACCGCATGGGTCTGGTGAAGCCAAGTAGAACTATCGGGCAGTCAAGAAGATACACCCTTCGCAATGTGAGCCAATTGGCTGAAGTAGCCAAGCTTTCAAGCGAAGGGGTATCACTTGTTGCTATCAAGAGAATCCTTGACCTTGAGAACTATGTCGTGGACATGAAGATCAGGGTTAGGGAGCTTGAGAAGTTAGTCGAAGAGCTCTCTCAGAAACAACCTGGAGCCAGGGTGTTTGCCGTTGGCGATGCCGGAACAGTTAGCTTGCCTTCGGGCAGCAGGCCAAAGAGGGCAACCTCCGTTGTCCTCTGGAGACGTTCTCAATAGTACAGTTGGGCGTTATTCATCCCCTTCAATAACTGCCTGATTCGGTAAAATTGGGCACTATGACCAATAAATCAGAAGAACGCACCTACGGCCAAGGCTCTCAGGGCGAACCAGTAAAACCAACCCCGTCTAAGCCAAGTCTTGGAGCGAAGCTCAAGTACAGCTTTGACAACTCCATAGCTAAGAGCGGCATGTTCGTTACTTGGATGCTGGTCCTCATGATCATTTTCAGCATCTTGTTGGTTTTCATCAGAGCCATCCTGTTTGCCCTGCCATTCATCACTCGCCCTGATACTCAGGTGGTCTTCGAGTTTGAAACCTTCTGGCAGTCTTTCGCCACCTTGTTCGGCAAGGGGGCTGAAGCTACCTGGGCTGAACGTATTCTTAGCTTCCTAACATGGGCTTGTACTGTGGCCCTTGGTGGAGCCGTAACAGGTTTTATCGTTGGTGCAATTACTAGGACCTTTGAGAAGCTCCGCAAGGGTAAGAGCCCAATCATCGTTAACAACCACACCCTCATCTTGGGTTGGTCTAACCGTATTTACCCAATCTTGAAAGAACTCGCTATTGCTAACTCAAACGTAAAGAAGGCAAACGTAGTTATCTTCTCTGACCAAACACGTGACTTCATGGAAGGTGAGATTGAGGCTAGAGCAAAAGATCTAGGGAAGCTAAAGGTTGTTACCAGAACTGGTGATGTCACTAACCCTGAAGACTTGAAGAGAACAAACATTGCAAATGCAAAATCAATCATTGTTCTAGATAGCGATGAAGCAGGCGACGCAAACGTTGTTAGCGCTGTTCTTGCAATCAAGGCAGTTAACCCAAACACAGACATCAAGATCATCACTGAGATTGATGATGCAAACACAGGGGAAGCACTAACTGTTGCAACTGAAGGACAGGTTATTACTGTTCGTTCTCAAGAAATCATTGCTCGTGTTACAGCACAGGCTTCAAGAAGACCAGGACTTGCAGCCGTTGTACTAGATCTATTGGACTTTGATGGTGATGAGATTTACTTCGCTGATGTTCCTGCATTACACGGTAAGACATATGCGGATGCTCTTCTAGCATTCAATGATGCAGCAGTAATTGGTTTGCTAAACGAAGACGGCACAGCACATGTGAACCCTGCTCAGAACTACAAAATCAAAAAGGGTATGAAGGTCATCGCAATCGCAGAAGATGATGACAAGGTCGTCTACACAGGCGTCCGAGAGGACATTGCAAAGTCCAAGGTGAAGCCAGTAGAGAGAGCAAAGGACGGTGCAGAGCACCTTCTGATTATTGGTTGGTCTTCTATGGGTAGAACTGTGCTGAACGAGCTGGCAAGCTTCCTACCTAAAGGTTCGACTGTCCACATTGTTGCTCAGTCTAGATACGTTGCTGCAGATGAACTGACCGATTTGAAGTTCGGTTCAATCAAAGTTACATTCGCTAGCGTCTCTGGAGATGTTGATGATTTGATTGCTCAAGCTAAGGGTAAGAAATACAACGAAGTGATCGTGCTTGGTTACCGTAACGCAATTAGTCAAAGTGAAGCAGATGCTCAAACAATGCTCACCATGTTGCAGATGAACCAGTTGTTTGCAGCAGAAGGCAATGGCGTTGAACCAACACGTCTAGTAGCAGAAATTCTTGACTCAAGAAAATCTGAACTTGCAAGAGTTGCAGCGGTAGATGATCTGGTTGTTAGCGATTCTCTAGCTGCTCTACTAATTGCCCAGATTAGCGAGAACCCAGCGCTTGCTCCAGTGTTTGAAGATCTATTCGACGCTGAAGGTGCAACTTTGAATGTTAGAGACATCACTGACTACGCCAAGCTTGGTAAGTCAGTGTCATTCGCTGAGTTGGTAGCTGTAGCTCGTAACCACGGCGAATCAGCAATTGGTTATCGTCTAGCCTCTGGCAGTGGAGCTGAAGGATCAACCGGCGTAGTCCTTAACCCTTCTAAGACCAGCGAGTTCGTTCCTGTAGCGGGAGATTCACTAGTTGTGATCGGTAATTTGAACTAATTGCTAGAAGTCTCCGAACTTAGCAAAGACCTGAAGGCTCTTGCCACAAAAGAGCGTCAGATAGGTTCTGCTAAATACTTCAAGACAGGCCCTGGTGAATATGGTGAAGGTGACACCTTTATCGGTGTCACCGTTCCTGACACTAGGAAGATTGCCAAGAAATACAAAGACATGCACCTTGAACAGCTTGATGAATTAGCTCACTCAAATATTCATGAAGAACGACTTTGTGCTCTGTTGATTCTGAATCACAAATACACCAAGGCTAAGAGCAACGAAGAGCGACGAGAACTATTTGAGTTCTGGCTTGTCTTGCTGTCGAAGGATCTAATCAACAACTGGGACTTGATTGACACCAGTGCTCCAGTTGTTGGAGAAATACTAAGCAGACATTTAGGGTATGGAGCAGAGTTTCTTCATGGGATGGCTAAGTCAGATCATCTATGGACGAGAAGAGCAGCCATCATGCTCACCTTCCCTCTAATTCGTATGGGAAAGTTTGGACCTACTAAAGCAATAGCTCTAGATCTAATTGAAGATAAGCACGATCTAATTCATAAAGCATCTGGCTGGATGCTCAGAGAGATTGGCAATAGAGATAAAGCTGAACTAACTGCTTTTCTAAATAAGCACAAAGCCAGAATGCCTAGAACGATGCTTAGATACGCGATTGAGAAATACAATCCTCAAGAACGCGAATGGTTTCTAATCCGTTAGTTTCCACACTTACAAAGCTGCTCTTCTGGAATTCCATCTAGAGCTTCTTCAATGTGCTGGCCACAGCCAGCCCAAGTTACTTTGTTGCATGTTTCGCACAATGCTGGACTACACATATTTCTTTTCCTTACTTCTTACCGAATAATCTTGCGAAGAAACCTGGTTCCTTCGGGTCGTTCTGGTGTCCCTGGCA
>JACCDN010192848.1_pt1 | contig 10464 bp, 11 predicted proteins | sample 7441691 | NCBI WGS metagenome assembly JACCDN01 (sample SAMN15323439, study PRJNA562643) | freshwater metagenome | isolation source: river surface water | place: USA:Blue River Watershed | collected 2017-08-16
CCTTGCCGTGTTTGTGCTGACAGTCATCTACCGCGTGAACGAGCTCATGAACCAAGGTGTCTAGCACCTCAAAAGGCTCATGGAGAGCGGGAGAGATGAATATTTGGTTGCGCTCATGGCTTGAGCTTGCCTTAGACCAGCATTGACCAATGTGGTGGCTGCGGGTGCCAGTACTGGCAAAACCACAGGAAACCTGGCAATCCTTTGGAATTTCGTGACGCTTTTCTTCAAAAAGGGGGCGGACAGCATCGATGGCAGCTATAAGCCATTCTTCGCGGGTTTTGTAGGTTTGCATAGCTCACGGTGATGAAGTGGACAGGCTCATGAGTGTGGTGAGCCAGAGGCTAGCTAGGTGAGCTTGCCAGACTGTGACTTCATCCAGTCATTTGAAGGAAATAGGCTCATGTCTTGAGCTAGCGCACAGGCAAACTAACCAGCCAAACCACTAGAAAGTTGCCAAAGCAAATGACCGACCTTGCAAAATCTCTGGCCATCATGGGCCTCGCCTGGGCATCCACCTGTGAAGCGAAATATGAGCCGCCGTACACCATCGTGAAAGATTGGGTGGCCATCAATGTGATGGCCGATGGCTCATCCACCGAAACCGTTGAATATTGCATTCGCATAGAAACGCAGTCAGGGGTGAACATCATGGGCGAGCAGCGTATCTCTTATGTCAGCACGCTTGAAGATGTCGAAATTTTGGATGCCTACACCCAGTTACCAAATGGCAGTCGCCTGAAGGTGCCGGAAGACCGTATTCGTACGGTGGACGAATCTGGTTCCTCTGGCGAGACGATTTATAGCGACGCCAAGGTGAAGGTCATCATCTTCCCGCAGGTGCAAGTTGGGAGCTTGCTTTGCTACAAAGCCAAAACAAAGCAGCACACACCCTATTTTAAAAGTCATTACTTTTGGACCAAGCATTTCAGCCCGCATGGTCGCTACGAAAGCTTCAAACTGACGCTTAGCCATGACCCGAAAATCAAGTTGTCTATTGATGCCGATCGTGTGACGGGTGGCCTCGTCAATGAGTCACCTGATGATGGCTTGGTCAAATACCAATTCAGCTATGAGCAGTCAGAAGCGCATCCAGTAGAGCCTAACCAAGCTGAGATTTATGACTACGCGCCACACTTGCTAATTACAAGCTTTTCTAGCTACCAACAGATGGCCGCTGCCTACCAAGAGGGTACAAAAGAAAAGACAAAGGTCACTGACGACATTCGGAAGTTGGCAAAGCAAGTAACCAAAGGCGTCAAGGATAGAAAAGAAAAGGTGCGCTTGCTCTACAACTGGGTGAGCACAAACATTCGCTACCTCGGTGTGTACATGGGGGATGGTGGATATGTGCCACATGATGCGCAAAGTATTTTGAACAACCGTTACGGTGACTGCAAAGACCATGTGGTGATACTCGAGGCGCTTTTAAAGGCGGTGGACATTGACTCCACCCCGGCCCTAATCAACATGGGTTTTGCCTATAAGTTGCCAAAGCTGCCCTCCCTTGTGCCGTTTAACCACGTCATCACCTATGTGCCTGAGTTTGATTTGTACTTAGACTCCACAGCCCAATTTGCGCCAATGGGTGTTTTGCCAAGGGAGGACATGGCGAAGCCTGTGATTCTGACGGCTACAGGAGAGGTGAAATACACCCCCAGTTCTAGCCATTTGAGAGACAACAGTGAGACCAAGGTAGTAATGAAATTGCTAGCAGATGGTCGAATCCAAGGCTACAGCAAGAGCAAGACACGTGGTTATATGGAAGTTGATTCACGGATGACTCGCTTTTATGAGAACGGGCGCGACCAAGAGCGACTGGCTTACAAGTATTTGTCGCGCTTTATGGAGTCGGGCAAGGGTGAGTTTGCACCGCAAGACGCCCTAGACCTAGGCTCGAAATGGAAAGACGAAGCAATGTTCGAGCTCAACCCAGTGGTGAATATTCCTGGCCCGAGTGCCATGGCCATTCCGGTTGGTTTGGCCCCAGGCTTCATCAAGTCATTGACCAAAGTGCCTACGCCCAAAAATAGGAAATTTCAGGCCTATTGTTTTTCAAGCAAGCACGATGAGGAGGTGGACTTGCAGTTTCCACCAGAGGTGAAGGTTACGCGCATTCCCGCAGATGTGTCGTTTGATAATGGGGTGTATCGGTACACATCAAACTACGTTTTGAAAGATGGTGTGTTGAATATCAAGCGCACCTATCAGTCTAAGCAGAGCAGCCCTATCTGCCCGCCAAATGAAGACCAAGTTTGGCTGGAGTTGTTCGAGGTCCTGACTCGTGACATGAGGGCTCAAGTGTTTTTTGACTAAAACTGACCATAGGCTCACCGCTTGAGCCTATGGCTTGTCAAACTTCAGCTCAGTCAATAAAGGAAAAAATATGACCGCACAGGCAGCAGAAGTATTGATGCACAAAGGTGAACAGTTGTCTTTGTGTTCGGAACCATTGGGTGTGTTTTTAAAGACTATCCATAGCCCTATAAGGTTTTACGCGCCTTCAACGGCTCTTTGGCGTGGGTACATTGGCACTTGGGCCATTGAGGGGGGACATCTCTATTTGGTGAAGCTCAAAGCCTTCGTGCAAAACGGCGAAGACGTTGAGGATGTTGGCCTTTCCTATTTGTTTCCAGACTATCCGGACGGCGTGTTTGCACATTGGTACAGCGGTGAGCTACGTTGCCCCATGGGCGAAATGCTCAACTATGTGCACGGTGGCTATGCAAGTACTTATGAGCAAGACCTATTTATTGAAGTAAAGAACGGTGTTGTGCTTGGTGAGCGCATTGTCAGCAATGGCACTGGCACCGGTCAGGGAGAAGAGGGATACAAGATTGCGGCTATGACCACATTTGGGAGGAGCTGATATGTTGATCTTCATGCTCATCACAACCCTCAAGCGTTTGGTGGTGCGTGAGGAGCGCTACGATGCCTGAAACCACGCTTGAATGGTTTCTGGCTTACTTTGCCTTTGGGTGCATATGCATTCCCACCATCAGGCTGTTTGTAACGTTGCTGGTAAAGGGTGAAAAAAAGTCTGAATGGGCCAAGGAAGCCATAGCCTTGCTCACAAAAAAGAAAGCCCTAGCTGAGCGGATATTAGATGTTTTTCGCTGGGCAGCTTTCATTTTTGTCATTGTGATGCTTTGGCCGGTTGCTATCGGAATCGCTATTTACGACTTGCTGGTAACGAAGAAGCAGAACAGTACGTACACCGACGAGCCTGAATTTATTTGCAAAAAGGAGAGCTTGCTCATCAGGGTAGAGCCAAGCGCCATAGAGGCGAGCAGCTTCGTGATTGACCCGCTGGGACGCGTAGGCCATAAGCCGTTTGGTCATTTGAATGCGGGGTGGGTAACCCTACTTGAACAAATGCAACCAAATGATCAACTCTGGTCATTCGAGACCAAGGGATGGTCCTCAGACAACCCCAGGGCTTCAAAGTATTCAAAACCAAGAGGCGTGTGTTCTGGTTATGCCGTTCTGAGAAAAAAGAAGATCGTCGCCGAGTTTGTCTGCGAGTGGGACTGAAAGGGGGAGGTCATGAAGATAGAAGTTGTAGTTGGGGATTTAGTTGGGCAGACTAGCGTAGAAGCGATTGTGAATGCCACAAACGCCAATATAAAAATAGGGCAGGGTACGCAGAGCGCCATCTTTCATGCAGCTGGCCCAAAGCTGGAGACCTACTGCAGACCATTTGCCCCTATAGAGCTTGGTGCAGCGTTGATTACTCCAGGGTTTAAGTTGGCCATTCCTTGGATCATCCACATTCGACTTCCTCACTACACCAACAACGTTGAGCCAGAGCGCTACTTGGCATTCGCACTTTTTTCAATGCTCAATACGGCTAAAGAAAACCGAATCAAGACTATTGCATTGCCGCCACTGGGGTGCGGTGCTTTCAAGTTTCCAACTCCTTTGGTTGCAATGATCATGTCAAGAGTCTTGCACGAGTTTTCTAAACACTCATCCGATATTGATCTCGTCAGAATATGCGTTGGTGAAGAGGAGGAGCGCAAACTGTTTTTGGTAGCTTTAGAGCAATCTAACGAAATGATTGCCTGCGAAGTGGCATAGCCCTCGCGAATTCAATGTGATCGGCATGACGCGCATAACGGGTACCCAAATCGTTAAAACTCCTTGTTGTGGTGCTTTTGTATCGACGGCGGCTTATGGCTCTATCAATCACATGGCGTATGAGTATTGGACTGACGGACAAAATGTCGGGTCTCTATCCCCGCAAGACGGTGGATTAAGGAGATGCACCTGCGGTCAATACTATTTATTGATCGAGTGTCAAAATGCATTCACTATTCCTGTAAGAAGGCAAAGTCAATCAACTGCGAAAAAGGAAAACAATAGCACTTGGTGGAGCCGGTTATTCCATCGGAAAACTCGTGAAGTCTCTTTGCAAGCAGAACACTCTGAACAGGAGCAACTCTCTTTTCCGACTGCATTGTTTGTGGCGGATGCAGAGTTGCCAACTGTCATTGCGAAGTCGGTAAAAAATCCAACCTTAGTGATTGCGGCGCGGAGAAGGTATTGGCGATATCTGAACGATCCTTTTAGAGAAATTTATCGTCAGCATCGCCAGTTGAATGCTCAAACATTTCCGCTTTTTGAGCCAAACGACACTCAACGCACCAATATGCTTGAACTTATTCGATTGCTTGAAGATCAGCCAGTTGATGCGCGCGTTGAAGTTGCTGAGTTGTATCGAGAGCTGGGTGAGTTTGATGCTGCCAAAAACAGTCTTGCTATGTCGGGAAGAAAAAGCGAAAAGCTTTATCAGGTGGTTACAGATTTATTAGTTGCAGGCGTCGAATGTCCTGCACGATTTCGATACTGAAAAAACGAAAGCGGTCGCTAAGGTGATGTTTATCTTTACAAACGCAGAAAGCTAGGAGGCCATCATGTCTTTTTGGAATATTTTCGGTAAAACGGCGATTTCAGATACGGGTGAGACGATACAAAAAGTGTCTGACAACCTACACGTATCCTCCTCAGGTGTGACTTACACCACGTTGGGTAGCTTCACGACAGGTTCAGATGGCTCTGTGTTCACAAAAATGGGAAGTTTCAGCAGTGATGGCAGCACCCGCATGGGTAATACAGCGACTGGTCTAGGCGCAGTTCTCATTGATGATAACTATGGAATATGAACCCTTTTGCCAAGATCTAAGAGTCGCTCTCTTGCTGTCTAGGGGTTGCTGAATGAGCCCCTCCAAGTTAACTTTTGTTAAGTCGTTTGAATTTTTTTTGATCAACGCTTGACAAGCGCAATTTAATCTGGTTTAATATGTTTAACAACTAGTGATTCATGAAAAAGTATTACTTTTTGTTTTCCTGCCCTGTAGGAATTTACAATGCTTTGGTAATGTTAGGGGATCCCTAACATTGTTAGCAGGTGCTTCGTCATACCCGTATGACGAAGTTACTTAGAGTTCCACGTATACGTGGAATTCGAGTTGTGATTCAACCTACAGCTGGATGAACTTCCCGACACTGTGTCGGAAAGTTCGCGGGGAGAAATCTCCCCGCATGTCGACAATATTCGTACCGTACGAAACTTATGGTTTCATACTGTATGAAAGGGAGAACGGTTCACCCCAATAAGAAAATCTAACATTTGTTAGTTTTTCGGTAAGTGATGATTGGGCTGATGTGAAAAGAGAAGAATCTGCGAAAGCAGTTTTTTTAAGGATTGGTAAAAGTTGATAATGTTTGACGATTGGAGTGAGAAATGAAATTAACATATGAAGCCGCACCCGCAACTGGAAACAAATCAGTTGCTCCATACCAAACCTACAACTTTGGGTTTGGGGATCAATACCAAGGCTTCAGCCTTGTCGTAAGTAATGGTCGTTTGATCGAAAAGACAAAACGCAAGACCATTTTTTTTAAGAAACACAACATCGTGAAACTTTGACGATAGGATTTTGTGATGAAAATAAATCTAAATTTAGTACCCGCTACAGCAACTAAATCAGTTGCACCGCACCAAACCTACAACTTTGGGTTTGGAGATCAATACCAAGGATTCAGCCTTGCCGTGAGCAATGGCCGAGTAATAGAGAAAACAAAGCGACAAGCAATTTTTCGTAACAAGCGCATTATCGTGAAACATTGACGATTGAGGTAATATCATGCAAACACAAAAAGTTTCAAAACACTGCAGGAATGAACGCATGCAACAAAGAGGCGTGCCAAATTTCATTATTCATTTGATAAGCGAATACGGAGAATGTCACAGAAGACCTGGACACCCAAGTTCTTGGTATTTCTCAAGAAAAAGTATTGTCAAGATGCAAAAAGACGGAATTGAGAAACGTCTAATCATTGAGGCCGAGAGTCGTCCAAATATGAGGTTTGTCGTGGATCCAGAGAGTGGTACGTTCATTACAGTGCTGCACGCGGACAAAAAAAAACAAAGAGTTCACTAATGAAAAAAACGATCGCGAAACATTACTACGAGCTATGTGAGCATGCTTACGAAGGAACGGAGCAGCGCAAGGCGTTCGACTATCCTGACTGGCTCATTGCATTGCGCAATGAGACGAAGGCTGCACAAAACTCATTCGTAGGATTACAGGCGGCGATCTTAATGGTGAGTCACTACGAGGGGGCACTACGTGACCTGTATCCCGGTTTACGAAAAGACGATCAAGTGAATCATTCCCAATTGTTTGCTACATGGGGTGCTTTAATCGCAATGAAAGGAGAAGATGAGCCGTTTAAGCCACTAAAAAGTGCATTTTTGAATTTGAGCGAGTACGCAAAGTTCGTACATAACAATTTTCGAACACATGATTCCGATGGTGCATGCACGTCAAAGTCATTGCATGAGGTTGTCACTGAAGCGAGTGAGCGTGAGGCTGCTCGTGTAACACCTTGTGATGTTGCAGAACTAATGTTGGCGCATTCACGTGAGCAAGAGAGCGTAGATGTATATGCAAAGGACGGCCTAGGAATCTTCTATGCGGTGCGTGATCGTATAAAAACGAATCTAGTCGGTGAAGAGTTTGGCTCGAGCGAGGAACGAATTTTTCCTGCATCGCTGAAGTCAGTCAACAGAAATTGTCAAGTGTGGTATCAAAACGCAGAATTTACGAACAAGCAATTTATCGACTTGGAGTGGAGTTGCGGAACTTCAAAAAGCCGCAGCAAAGTTCTATTGGTTAATGCTTCAAAAGTAGATGTTCCATTTGTGGGTGCAGATGAAAAAGTGGAGCGACAGCCCGGTGAGATTAATGCGTGTTTGAATGCAGGCTATGAAAAAGTGGTTGTTCTTGTTTCAAATCACTATCTAACAGCGGGCTGGGGGATGGCGGAAGAAATATTGAAATACTGCCTAAAAAAAGGGCTGTGCCGGGTCATTCAACTCCCTATGGGTGTGATTGGATTCAAATCACATCAGTACAGCATTCTTGTCTTTGAGAAGGGTGTGAATAAAAATCAGGTTAGCTTCGAGGATTTGTCGGATGAAGTTAACACTAGAGTAGCAAGACGTGGATTTGGATTGCCGCGTCGTGCAAAAGAGCTTAAACAAAATGGCGATGGTATTTGGGGCTTGGAATACGTCACTCGAAAAACAGACATAAGCGTAGGCCAGCTTATAGAGGGGGGCGCAAAAGCCAAAAGGCTTTTATCGTTTGAGGCTGGGCAATTCATTAGTCGAACGATAGATCCCTTTGAGCAAATCCGTGTTAAATACAACTTCGTTAAGTTGCAAGAGTTCATGGATGTTTTTCGCGCGCATCACATAGAGGAACTAGGTGAATCCAACAGGGTCACTTATCAGGAAGTTGGTGCCAGTGGCATCAGTGAGTTCGGCTGGATTGATGCAGGTCGAAAGCGTGAGTGCGGAATGCTGGCCCTAAATAAAAGAAAAGCCCAGATACTTAGAGACAAAGATATCGTGCTGTGTTTTAGAGGGGCACCAGATTCATTTGGAAAGGTTGGGATTTACCGTAAGAAATCCGGTGAGGTTGCCATTCCAAATCAAAGTTTTGTGATCTTGCGACTGAAAGATTCGGTTGTAGCTGGCGGACCTACACCCGAGTTGGTTTTGTCATGGCTGCGAAGTAAATTTGCGCAAAACTATTTGAGGCAAAAATCTATTAGTCCAGACGTGGTTCGTGTGGCGCCGAAAGACATTGCCAATATGGAAGTCCCTTGTGGGCCAGATCATTTGATTGCAACTGAGTTGATGAAAGTTCAAGAAATGCATGAGGTTTTGATCAAGATCGATCAACAAAGGCAGGTGATTGCAAAAATAGAATCCGCTGCATGGTCAACTCATTCAGATTGACCGAAAAAATTGCACAATTTGGTGTTTCAAAGTAAACAGTACAAAATTGCTACGATTAGAGTTGCAGATCGTAATGAATGCCAGACTTGATAAGTAGCAGTATGGGCCATAAATAATTATTGGAGTTGAAATTAAATGTCAGAAAGGAACAAACATACCGATACACTTGAATATGCTTTAGCAACTACGGTATGGAGAAATGCAGCAAATCAAGATGCAAAAAACAAGGCGATCAATTACTATAAGATGGCGTGTGATAAAAACGATGGAGCTGCCTATTTTGCTTTGTACAAGATCAAAGTTGACAATGCGGACTTGGCGTTACAAAAGCAAGATCGATTAAATATAAATGCAGAGTACCTAGAAGAATCCATAAATTTAGGCTATTTACCAGCATTGCTATATGCTGGAACAGCTGAGATATACACAAAATTCAATAAATTAGTGTTCCTGGCCGCCGGGATGGCGTATTCCCATAAGAATAATTTGAAGGATTTAGATAGCTTCCTAACATCATTTGCAAGTCAAAGTGAAGAATATGCGATTGAATTAATTCCGGAAATTATAAAACTAAACGAAACTTGGGTTCCGGGCAACGTACTAGACAATGATCTGAGTCATCTAGATGGAAAACTCATTCATCATCCAGATAAATACGATTCTGAGTTAGATATTAAAAGACAAGATTGGAATATTTTTGAAAAATCTGAAAGTACAGAATTTTACCTTAATCAATTGCCCGGAGCAAAAGATTATTTTGAGGCATGTGAGTCAGAGCGAAGAGATAATACTGCTCAATGGAATCTACTAATGGAGTCTGCAAAAGTAAAAGGTAATGGACAGGCGATGTACGCACTATCTGATCACACAAAACATGAAGACCTTCTAAGGGCTGCGCAATACGGATCGATTGATGCTTATATTGATATCATAAATAAACTAAATGAATATTTCGAAAAATATAAATACGAAAGAAAATACGAGTATGAATTCTATAATACAGCAAGGATAGTTGCGCAAGATGAAGAAGCCTTCTTATCGGCAATTAATTGTTTTCTATATATCTATTCCATAATGGAAAGGCTTGGAATTGAAAAGTATTGTGAATCGAGTATACAAGTTGTAAGTTTGTCAACCGAGACTGAATCTGGCTATGCATTCTGGAAGGTCGCAGCACCTGAAGAGCTAAAGTATGAGTTATGTTCACATGGTTTGTGTTGTCAAATGAACAACAGAGCACAATCATGGAGGTTGGGTGATGATTTTGATGCAATCTTCCACAAAAATTTTGAAGATGTTATGCACCAATAGTGTAAGAAGCAATGCAATTTTTACTGGTATGTATGATATAAATTGATTTAAGCTTCATGCAATTGAAGGAAAAAAATGAACTACCGTACGTTCTTAGTATGTTTTGTATTGGTTTTGCCTATCCAGTTAGACAAAATTAGTAAAGGCACATCATTGGGTGCAGTCGAGTATTCTGTAGCGTTTCTCATGTCCGGGGCGATTGCTTTTTTTTGGGCTTTCGTAGCAAGCTGGATAAGAAACAAGTATGCCTCTAACCTTTCGGATTCATATATTAAAAAGATTCAATTGGCCCTTGGAATTATTGGGCTTTTACTTACAATCAATGTGATATTTAATCCAAAACAGGGCTCTGAGGAAAAGAAATTATCGATGATTGATGAGGCGAGTGTAATTGCAGACTTGGTCATTACTCTTGAAGCAGAATGTAAAAGTATCAATCCTAAAAATAATCACTTATGTGAATCTCTAAGCGAAAAAGTAACAGACTGTATTGGTGGTTACAGAAAAACCAAGGACCAACTTAATTCGGTTTTAGAAGTCTGTAGAGGTAAGCTTTCTAAAGAATTTGGAGGTTGATTTGAATTTGTGTACAGCAATTGTGATCCCAGTTTTTTGAGCAAATAAGTGCCTTTTACGGGTTAGCGATACCAATTGGCAGCTTTGTTTCCAAATGGAAAATGCGACGCAAAATGACTCAGACACTCACTTGCAAAACCACTCCGAGACGGTGGAGTAGGCTAGTTTTTGAGACTTGTATGGCATAGAATGGCAAAAATTGCCATACAAGGAGTATGCTGTGTCTCTCAATGTTTCGCTCCCCGTGGAGCTTGAAAAACGCG
>JACCDN010185687.1_pt1 | contig 10463 bp, 9 predicted proteins | sample 7441691 | NCBI WGS metagenome assembly JACCDN01 (sample SAMN15323439, study PRJNA562643) | freshwater metagenome | isolation source: river surface water | place: USA:Blue River Watershed | collected 2017-08-16
CCCGCATTCAGCGGCACCTCACGGCTGATACGAAAGGCCTCCCGCTCCTCCGGCCCAGCCTCGGACATGCCCGTGCAGCCACCAGACAGCACCAGACCGGCCAGCATCTCGGGGTGGCGCATGGCAAAAGAGGTCGCGATCCACGAGCCATAGGAAAGACCCACCAGCACCAGTTTTTTCGCGCCGAAATGCTGCATCACCCGCAGGATATCGTCGCAGTAATCATCCACGGTGGATTGGCGGAACCCCAGCGTGCTGTCGCCATAGCCGCGCAGATCCATCGCGCAGGTGGTCATGCAATGCCCCGCCTGTTCCAGCTGCCGCACCCAGTTTTTCCGCGACCCGCCGATGCCATGCAGGAACAGAGCCAGAGTCTCGCCCTTGCGCGCGGTATGGGTCAGGGCGAGGTTCGGGGTGCCTTGCAGGATCGTGTCCGTCAGAGCGCACCGATTTTCGTCGAAAATCGGCCTCCCCTGATTTTCGTCGAACATCTGTTGCCCGGCGCGGGCCAAGATCGCCTCGATCCCGGCCTCAAACACCGGCGCGGTGCCTTTGGCAATCTCGTCTGCCCTTGGCCCCGGCGCTTCGATTTCCGCCGTCCAGGTGATGACCGAACCGCCGGCCTCACGGGGGCTGATGGTCAGGCGGGCGTTATAGCGCGTGGCGCCCCGGATGCCCTCAAGATGGGTATAGGCCAGCGTATGATCGCTGTCCGAAAGGTAGGTCAGTTGTTCGCGATAGACGGTATCTTCGCCATGGGCGGTAAAGCGGCGGATCACCGCACCCTTGTCGCCGCTCTCAGCCTTGATGCTGGCAAGGAACGGATGCCACAGCCCGCAAAAATCGCGGGCCGTGGGCCAAAGGGCGGCAGGCGCCACATCGGCCCGCGCCATGACATGAACCGTCTCGCGCCCCATCAGCGCAAGGCCCGCAAGGTGCCGTTGTCACCGCGCCACAGGCTGTTGCGCGCGCCCCCCTCATCGCCGGGGGCGGTGTCGACCTCATCCATTTCATAAAGCGCGAGGACGCCGATGTAATCTTCCATGATTTCAGAGGTATAGGGCAGCATCAGCGCACCACAGCGGCTGTCGCGGTACATCCGTTCAAGCGGCAAGGACCGCAGCATGGATTGCCCGCCACAGGTGCGGATCGCCAGCGCCGTCATTTCCTGCGCGCCTTCCATGACGTTGTACTGCGCGGCATACATCCGCATCACCTCGGCCTTACCGGGCATGCCTTTGGCTTCGGAAAACGCCTGCCACCAGAGCGCGCGCATATTCGCCAGACGGGCATACATCTTCGACACCGCAACGCGTTTGGTCGCATACATCCGCCGGTCGATCGGCGGCTGGCCGGGGATGCGGCCTTGCAGATAGGCGATGGTGAAATCGTAAGCCCCCTGCGCCACGCCCATATAGGTGGGCGACAGCGTGGCCATCATATGCGGCCAATTTGGCAGGGTCTTGCCAAAGATGCCGCGCGGCATCAGCAGATCGTCTTCGGTGACAAACACATCCTTCAAGATCAGATCGCGGCTGTTGGTGCCGCGCATGCCCAAGGGATCCCATTCGCCCTTGACCGTCAGGCCCGGCGCGTCCTTGTGAACGACGAACAGCACGGTGTCCTCATGGCGCGGCTCGACACCTTCAAAGACCTCGGTGCAGACGATGGTGTAATAATCGCAATAGCCCGCGAGGCTGGCGAATTTCTTGAAACCGCTGATCTTCCAGCCGCCATCGACCTTGCGGCACTGGGTCTGGTTCGGCTTTGACGTCCAGTTCTGCCCGCCTTCGGAAATCGGCTGCGAATAGATCGCACGTTCCTTCATCGCCCGGCGGAACTGCTTTTCGCGCAAGGGGGCAAAGGCGGCTTTTTCCTCGGCCGTCAGGTTCGGCATATCATACATGAAGCGCGACCATGCCATGGACGAGTTGTGCATGTTGAAGGTCAGCGCGGTCGCGCCGCAGTATTTGGCAATCTCGGCCCCGACCATGGCGTATTCGCCCATCGAAAAGCCCCAGCCACCGAATTCGACCGGGATCGACAGGCCAAGAAAGCCGGCATCCGCAAGATCTTTGTAGTTCGCGGTCGGGAAAGACGCATCGTCATCCACCGCCTTGGCACGGGCGGCAAAGGCCGGGCCCATTTCGTTGATCTTGTCCAAAGCCGCGAGAACCTCGGGGCGGACGCGGGTGAGGTCGTAGTAATCGGCGGGGATGCTCATGGAATACTCCGAAAGATTAAAGGGCGAGGTCGCCTTGCAGGACGCCAGCTTTGACGACCACACGGCCATCGAGCGAAATGGTGCAGTTGCGCATCGGCAGGTCGAAATGGCCCAGCGTATAGCGCCCGGCATATTGGTTGGCGCCGGTGGACCACAGGAAGCTGCCCGGAAGGGCGCGGAATTCGACGGCCTGCATGTCGCGCTTGTCATACATCGCCGCCGACACCCATTTCGCGCCGGGATGCACACCCCAGCCAACATGGGAGATGCCGTAGGCGTTCTTGTCCTCCCAAGCCTCCATATATTCGCGGAAGTGCAGCGCATCGATGCCGTCGCCTTTGATCGCGGTGACGAAATCATTCTCGACCGTGCAGTCGATGCGGCTGGTGAGGAAGGTTTTGAACGTCAGGTTCATGTCGCCCACATCCATCACGATGCGGCCGTTGACGGTGTTCTTGCCGGGGAAGGCGAGGCAGAGGCCACCGGGCCAATGCGCCACCGCGCCGGGGGTGGTGCCAAAGCCGGGGGTGCCGCCGCACGGGGCGTCGCGCAGGTCGATGGTCAGATCAGTGCCAGCGGCGGAGGTGACCCGCATCTCGCGCGCATCGCGCAGCATCTGGATGCCCAGCGTGACGCGGGCGGCATGTTCGGCCTTGGGTTCGGTGCGTTCCAGAATCTCGGGGTGTTCGTTGGTGATGACCAAAAGCCGCGCCCGGCCTGCATCTTCAATCTCGGGCCATTCGGGAGCGTGGATCAACCCTTCGACGGTGCAGTCAACGATGATGTCTTGCAGCTTCAGCGCCTCGATCACCGCGCGGTTGCCTTGGATCGCCCAAGAGGTGCCGGTGGATTTCACCGGAACCGGGGCCGACTGCGGCGGGGTCGGCATCTGGATCAAGCAAAACTCGGCGCCAAGGTCATAGGCGGCCAGTTCGCACAGCTGGATCAACACCGGGCGGGATTGGGTTTCGGAAATGATGGCAAGTTTGGTGCCCTTGCCGATCCCGTTCAGCGCAAAGACCCGACGAAAGGCCGCGAGCCATTTGCCTTCGATCCGTTCCTGAAGCATGCCCTGCCCTTTCGTTGGTCTGGTCGATTTTCTTACTGATCGGTTTAGTAATTATCAGATACAGGATTCTGTCAACACAGATTTTCGAAAATCCTTTGGCTTCCGAAAATGGCTGAAGGGGACTGATTTTCGACGAAAATCAGAAGACCCGGTTTTCGACGAAAACCGGGGGAGAAGTCGTGCGATTTTCGGGATTTGCCTTAGGTCTTTCCCTTGCCGGTCCAACTGGACCAGCTGGGCCGGGCGAGTTCGAACGTATCCTTGGACCGCACATAGGTTGACCCAAAACTGCGGGCGACAAGGTTCAGCTTTGGCGTGTCGATATGGGCGCGATCGGGGTTCAGCACGCATTCATCGGCGACGTGAAAGCCAACAATCCGCCCAATCATCACTGTCTGATGCGGTCCCGTTACGACCGAGGCCAGCATCCGACATTCAAAGGCCACCGGACTGCCCTTGATGCGCGGCGGCTTGACCAGCGTTGACGGCAGGGTTTCCAGCCCTGCGATGGCCAGCTCGTCCATGCCCTGAGGCGCATCGAGCGCCGTGATGTTCATCGCCTGCACCATCTCTTCGGGCACAAGGTTGACGACAAATTCGCCCGTTGCGTGGATATTGGCGGCCGTGTCCTTGAACCCGCGCCCCGTGTCCGACTGGATGCCGATGGCAATCGTCGGCGGGTCAGAGCCCATGGCATTGAAAAAGCTGTAAGGGGCCGCGTTGAGCCGGCCTTCCCGGTCTTGGCTGACCACCCAAGCAATCGGGCGGGGCATGATCGTGGCGGCCATCAGCTTGTAGGCGATAGGCTCGGCCACCTTGTCGGCATCCCAGAACATCAGATTTCCTTTACCGGGGTTTTGGCGCGTGTATCGACGGTCAACTCGAACACATCGGGGCGGGCATAATGCCCGGTGACGTCGAAATCATATTTTGCGCGGGCGATCTCGGTCGGGTCTATTTCAGCATAAAGGATTGTTTCTCCGCTGAAATCCGGCCCAGCCAGAACCTTGCCCAAGGGGCCGATGATGGCCGACCCGCCGCGCATCATCACCGTCGCAGGATCATCGCCCAGCGCAGATTCGTGGTCGGGGCCGTAAGCGGCGCGGGTGATGTGTTGGCAGGCGGTCAAGACGAAGGTGCGGCCCTCCAGCGCGATGTGCTGCATGGTCGATAGCCATGTGTCGCGGTCATCGGCGGTTGGCGCGCAGTACAGGCTGACCCCCTGATGATACATATGCATGCGCAGCGCGGGCATGTAGTTTTCCCAGCAGATCACCGCACCCACCGTGCCGAAAGCGGTCTTGAAGACGGGCATGGTGGAGCCATCGCCAAAGCCCCAGACCAGCCGTTCGCCCGCTGTGGGCATCAGCTTGCGGTGCTTGCCGACAAGCCCCTTTGCCCCGTCGAAATAAAGCACGGTGCAATAGAGCGTGGCCCTGTCGCGTTCGATGACACCGACCACGGCAAAGGCGCCAGTTTCAGCCGCAGCCTCGGCCAGACAGGTGACCTCTGGCCCGTCAAGGTCGATGGCGGCGGCGTGGTAGCGGGCAAAGGCAGCGCGGCCTTGCGGCGTGCGCATGCCGATGGGCGCGCCAAAGCTTTCGCCCTTGGGGTAGCCGCCGATCAGCGCCTCGGGGAAGACCACAAGGCGCGCGCCTTTGGCGGCGGCCTCGCGCAGGGTGGCGGCCGCTTTGGCGGCGGTGGCCATGGAATCAGTCGGAATCGAAGCGATTTGCGCGACGGCGACGGTGACGGTCATGTGAGGTTCCCGATTGAGGAAAGCCCCGGGGGCGCGTCGCCCCCCGCGAGCCTTTGGTTTCTTGAACCAATGGCGAAACCATCGGCTCACCCAGAGAGTATTTCTGCCAAGATGAAATCAGTCTGGCGTCGCATTGACAACCGGGTGGCGCAGGGTGCCGATCCCTTCGACGCACGCCACCACGGTATCGCCGGGCCACATGAACTCCTGCGGGTCGCGGCCTGCGCCAACGCCCTCAGGAGTGCCGGAAGCGATGATGTCGCCGGGTTCCAAGGTGATGCCTTGGGAGATGTCGGCGATCAGCTCATTCACCTTGAACAGCATCTTGGCGGTGTTCGAGCGCTGCTTTTCCACGCCATTGACGGTGAGCCACAGATCGAGGTTCTGCGGATCGGGGATTTCATCAGCGGTGACGATCACCGGACCAAAGGGGGCGTAGCTGTCTTGCCCTTTGGAATAGATCCACTGCCCCGCGCGGCGGTTGTCACGAGCGGAGACGTCGATCATCACCGAATAGCCGAAGACATGTTTCAGGGCATTTTCACGGGCAACGCGGGTGGCCCGGGTGCCGATGATGACCGCCAGCTCTACCTCCCAATCCAGTTGCTTGGTGATCTTGGCGTTGTGCAGGATCGGCTCATCCGGGCCGATGACCGCGGTTGGCGGTTTGGAGAAGATCACCGGCTGTTTCGGCAGATCCTTGTTGGTGTCGAGCGCCTTGGCGGACTCAATCACATGGTCGAGGTAGTTCAGACCAATGCCGAAAATGTTCTTCTTTGGCCGCGGGATGGGGGCCAGAAGGCGGACATTGGCAAGGGCCGTGGCGGTGTGGATCGGGAAATCACCGTCCGCCTCGTCAAGGCAGGCTTGCAGGGCGTTCAGCCCCGGTTTACCGGCGTCGATCAGGCCCAGCATGCTGTCGGGCAGGTCTTCGCCGTAGGCCTCGCCCAAGGCGGCAACATCCACCACCAGATCATCCACGATCACGCCAAGGCGGGCGGCATCTTCGACAGATGCGCGGTAAGTCACGAGTTTCATTGGGTTTCCTTACAAGATAGGCTGATGGCCGTTGTTGTCGGCAAATGCCTCTTCGCGGTAAAGGCCAAGGGCGCGCATCACGGGGATGTCAGAGAGGCAGAACAGACAGGCGTCATTGCGGTCATCAAGGTTGACATGTTCGTGCCAAGCCCAAGACGGCACACAGAAAATATCCCGCTCTTGCCAGTCATAGCGCTTGCCGTTGATCACAGAATAGCCGCGTCCCTTGGCAACATGATAGAGATAGCTGCCGGTGTGGCGGTGGGCTTTCGTCGCCTCCCCCGCCCGCAGCATCTGCATGCTGGCCCCCATGGTACGCATCACCGGGCCGTTCGTCGTGGGGTTGACGTATTCCATCATCACCCCGTCGAACGGGCTGCCTTCGGTGCATTGCGCGTATTTCGACAGCGCGACATAGGTCGGCTCCCATTCGTATTTGAACATCGGCGAATAGCCGTGCGACCATTTTCCGGTCGACGGCGTCAGGCCCGGGTTGCCCCAGGTTTTCGTCATGTCATCCACGGCATAGCCGACGGCCTGATTGAGGTCGGGGTGAACTTCGTAGAAATTCGCCTCCATCGCATTGACGAAGGGGATATCCAGCCCGTCTTGCCACAGGCAGGTCGTGCCATCGGCTGAAACGCCGTGTTCATGCCAAGTGCCGTTCGGGGTCAGCACAAAATCATTGCCGCCAAGGGTCATCTTGTGGCCATCGACGACCGTATAGGCGCCCTTGCCTTCCATGATGAAGCGGATGGCGCTGGCCGAATGGCGGTGGGCCGAGGCCACTTCGCCGGGGTTCATCACCTGAAGGCCGGCATAGATCCAGCCGACGGCCGCGGCGACATCGCTGCGGCCGGGGTTATTGAGATAGATCACCCGCCGCCCCGCCTTTTCCGGCGTGACCAGATCGACCGAGCGGATCACATGGTCACGCAGATCCTTGTAGCGCCAGACCACGGGGACCGATTGGCTTTTCGGCTCCCAAGGTTCGATCTTGTTGGCCACGGTCCACAAGGCACCGGTGTGGAATTTGTCGAGCTGGTCGTAATAGGCCAGCAGTTCTGGCGTATCTTCGACATTGGCGCGGCCGATCACGTCTTCGCGGTGGTTCTCATGCGCTTTGGCCATGAAGGCTCCTCCCAGATGCAGGGTGCGGTGTGGGGGCAGTTTGGCGCGGATGATTTTCGAAGGCAATACAGATTTTCGAAAATCTTGGATTTGCCAAACAGGCCGACCTTCGCCATAGTGTCCGGGAAAAGGGGCAAAAGCCATGACACTTGCGGAAAAAGCCTATGACGCCCTGCGCCGCGACATTGTGGGCGGCACCCTGAAACCGGGCGCGCCCCTGCGTATGGCGCAGCTGTCAGACCGCTACGGCATGGGCTTTTCCCCGCTGCGCGAGGCGCTGAACCGGTTGCAGGCCGAACGGCTGGTGACATCGGTTGCGCTGAAAGGCTTTTCGGTGGCGCCTTTGTCGATGGAGGAGATGTGGGACGCCACCAACACCCGCATCCTGATCGAATCCCGCGCTCTGCGGCTTTCCATCGAACAGGGCGGCGATGAATGGGAAGCGGGCATCGTCGGCAGTCTGCATGCGCTTTTGTTGCAAGCCGCGCGCGGCACCGCGACCGAAGAAGACGCCCGCGCGCTGGAAACCCGCCACCATGCCTTTCACTGGGCGCTTTTGTCGGCCTGCGGTTCGGGCTGGCTGATGGAGTTTTTCCAGCGGCTCTATGTCGAAAGCGAACGCTATCGCCACCCGATCCTCGCCCCGCGCACAAGCCCCCCGGCCCGCGATGTGCCGCGCGACATTCAGGCCGAACACGAAGCGCTGGCCAAGGCAACGCTGGCCCGTGATGCAGATCTGGCCTGCGCTTTGTTGGCCGACCACTATCGGCGCACCGCGCAGCGGCTGGACAGCCTGATGGCCCCAGCAGCGGCGGAATAGGCGCATATTGATTCCCATCGTTTCGGCGCATAGGCTGCGGCAATGATTACGCAAAAGATGAAATATGCGCTCAAGGCGCTTTTGGTTCTCGCGGATGAGGCAGCACAGCCCCAGCCCGAGGCGCTGACCATCGAGGAGGTTGCCCGCCGCGCGGGCACGCCGAAACGGTTTTTGGAGCATATCCTGCTGGAACTGCGCAATGCAGGCGTGATCCGGTCGACCCGCGGCCGATCGGGCGGCTATGCGCTGTTGAAAGCCCCTGCCGATATTTCGATCCCGGAACTCTTGCGCACCATCGACGGCCCGATTGCCCCCCTGCCCTGCCTGTCGCGTTACGCCTATCAGCGCTGCGAAGACTGCAAGGACGAGGCCGCCTGCCGCATTCGCCGCGTCTTTGCCGAAGTGTTCTGGTCTTATCTCGTGATCATCGAAAGCCTGACGCTGGCCGACATGCTGCGCGCAGACGCGCCGCAGATTGCCAACCTGATCGCAGACTGACCCCCAAAACCCTTGCACCCCGCATCCCATCCGCCTAGATAGGCGCGTCAGCCCCATGCGCCCGAAGCGGCGCCAAAGCTTTGCGAAGGCCCTATGGAAAACGTCGTTCTCACCATCCACCTGATCCTTGCCCTGCTTCTTATCGGCGTCGTGCTGTTGCAACGCTCCGAAGGTGGCGGCCTTGGCATGGGCGGCGGCGGCGGTGCCATTTCGGCCCGCGGCGCGGCAACGGCGCTTGGCAAAATCACTTGGGTGCTGGCAGGCGCGTTCATCGTGACCTCGATCACGCTGACCATCATGGCCGCAGGCGAAGGCAAGACCGGCTCGGTTGCCGACCAGATCGGGATCGAAGCGCCGAAAACCAAGCCCGCAGACCCGGCGGCTGATCTGCTGCCGCCTGCCCCGGCAGACGCCCCGGCAACCCCGCAAAAAGCCGAAGACTAAGACCAACTCTGCTGCGGCCCCATCTGTTGCGGGTCTGTTCCGAGTTCAAACAGCATCTTGCGGTGCAGTTGCGCCCTTGGCCATCCTCGGCTAAGGATCAACTCCCGTGATGCTGTGATTCTGAAAGACCGAATCGCACAAACCTGAAACCACGGGAGATCCCATATGGCGCGCTACATTTTCATCACCGGCGGCGTGGTGTCTTCTCTGGGCAAAGGGTTGGCCTCGGCCGCATTGGGGGCACTGTTGCAGGCCCGCGGCTATACGGTGCGGCTGCGCAAACTGGACCCCTATCTGAACGTCGATCCCGGCACGATGAGCCCGTTCGAACATGGCGAGGTGTTCGTCACCGATGACGGGGCCGAAACCGATCTGGACCTTGGCCATTACGAACGCTTCACCGGGGTCCATGCCCGGATGACGGACTCCATTTCGTCGGGCCGGATCTATTCCAACGTTTTGGAAAAGGAACGCCGGGGCGATTATCTGGGCAAGACCATTCAGGTCATCCCGCATGTCACCAATGAGATCAAAGACTTCCTGCGCATCGGCGATGAGGAAGTGGATTTCATGCTGTGTGAAATCGGCGGCACGGTGGGCGACATTGAAGGCCTGCCCTTCTTTGAATCCATCCGCCAGTTCATCCACGAACGCCCGCGTGGGGAATCGATCCTGATGCACCTGACGCTGCTGCCCTATCTGGCGGCCTCGGGTGAATTGAAAACCAAACCGACCCAGCACAGCGTAAAGGAACTGCAAAGCATCGGCCTTGCCCCCGATGTTCTGGTCTGCCGCTCCGAACATCCGATCCCGGAACGCGAATTGGAAAAGATCGCGCTGTTTTGCAACGTGCGCAAAGAAGCTGTGGTTCCGGCCTATGATCTGAAAACCATCTACGAGGCCCCGCTGGCCTATCACCGCGCCGGTCTGGATCAGGCGGTGCTGGATGCCTTTGGCATCACCCCCGCGCCGAAACCGAACCTGCGCCGCTGGGAAGATGTGATGGACCGCATCTCCAACCCCGAAGGCGAAGTGCGCGTTGCCATCGTTGGCAAATACACCCAGTTGGAAGACGCCTATAAGTCGATCGCCGAGGCGCTGACCCATGGCGGCATGGCCAACCGCACCAAGGTGCGCGCCGAATGGATTGATGCGGAAATCTTCGAACGCGAAGATCCCGCCCCCTATTTGCAAGATTTCAACGCCATTCTGGTGCCCGGCGGCTTTGGCGAGCGTGGCACCGAAGGCAAGATCAAGGCCGCCCGCTTTGCCCGCGAGAAGAAGATCCCCTATCTGGGCATCTGCCTTGGCATGCAAATGGCGGTGATCGAGGCCAGCCGCACTCTGGCCGGGATCGCCGATGCAGGCTCCGAAGAATTCGACCACGAGGCGAAGGCAAAACGCTTCACCCCCGTCGTCGATCACCTGAAAGAATGGGTGCAGGGCAACCATACCGTGCGGCGCAAGGCCGATGACGCCA
>JACCDN010292578.1_pt1 | contig 10462 bp, 8 predicted proteins | sample 7441691 | NCBI WGS metagenome assembly JACCDN01 (sample SAMN15323439, study PRJNA562643) | freshwater metagenome | isolation source: river surface water | place: USA:Blue River Watershed | collected 2017-08-16
CAGCGGTCTTGGGTCTGGGCGACATTGGGCCATTGGCCAGCAAGCCGGTCATGGAAGGCAAGGGCGTGTTGTTCAAGAAGTTCTCGGGCATCGACGTGTTCGACATCGAGATCAATGAAAAAGACCCCGACAAATTGGTCGAAATCATCGCCTCGTTGGAGCCCACTTTTGGCGGCATCAACCTGGAGGACATCAAAGCGCCCGACTGCTTCTACATAGAGCGCAAATTGCGTGAGCGCATGAAGATTCCAGTCTTCCACGACGACCAGCACGGCACCGCCATTGTGGTGGGTGCGGCCATCTTGAACGGTTTGAAAATCGTCGGCAAAGACCCGAAAAAAATCAAGTTGGTCACTTCAGGTGCGGGCGCAGCAGCGTTGGCTTGCTTGGGTTTGTTGGTCAAGTTGGGCATTCCCCGCGAGAATATTTGGGTCACCGATTTGGCTGGTGTGGTCTACGAAGGCCGCACCGAGTTGATGGACGAAGACAAGATCCAGTTTGTGCAAAAAACCGAGCACCGCACGCTGGCGCAGGTGATTGCCGGTGCCGATGTGTTCTTGGGCTTGTCCGCTGGCGGCGTGCTCAAGCAAGACATGGTCAAGTCGATGGCTGCCAAGCCTTTGATCTTTGCCTTGGCCAACCCGAATCCAGAAATCGATCCTGACGATGTCAAAGCCGTGCGCGATGACGCCATCATGGCCACCGGCCGCACCGATTACCCCAACCAAGTCAACAACGTGTTGTGCTTCCCCTACATCTTCAGGGGTGCTTTGGACTGTGGCGCCACCACCATCACGCTCGAGATGGAAATTGCCGCTGTGCACGCAATTGCCGAGCTGGCACAAGCCGAGCAAAGCGAAGTGGTGGCAGCCGCCTACGCCGGTGAGCCGTTGGCCTTTGGTCCTGAGTACCTCATTCCCAAGCCGTTTGATCCGCGTTTGATGATGAAGATTGCGCCTGCCGTGGCCCAAGCAGCGGCCGACAGCGGCGTGGCACTGCGGCCCATCAAAGACTTAGAGGCCTACCGCGAAAAATTGCAAGGCTTTGTCTACGCTTCGGGCACCATGATGAAGCCGATCTTCACGGCCGCGAAGCGCGCTTTGAAAAAGCGCATCGCCTACAGCGAGGGCGAAGAAGAGCGCGTGTTGCGTGCGGCGCAAATTGTGGTGGACGAGGGCATTGCCCGTCCGACCCTGATTGGACGCCCTTCCGTGATTGCCGAGCGCATCGAGAAATTTGGTCTTCGCCTGAAAGAAGAACTTGACTACGACGTGGTCAATGTGGAGATGGACCACCGTTACCGAGACTTTTGGCAGACCTACCACCGCCTCACCGAACGCAAAGGCGTCACCGAGCAAATAGCCAAGATCGAGATGCGCCGACGCCTGTCCTTGATTGGTGCCATGTTGCTGCACAAGGGCGATGTGGACGGCATGATTTGCGGCACTTGGGGCACCAACCCCATGCACCTGAATTACATCGACCAAGTGGTGGGCAAGCGCAAAGGGGTCAACACTTACGCCTGCATGAACGGCTTGATGCTGCCTGGCCGTCAGGTTTTCATGGTTGACACCCATGTGAACTACGACCCTACCGCCGAGCAATTGGCCGAATTCACCATCATGGCGGCTGAAGAAATCCGTCGCTTCGGTATTCAACCCAAAGCGGCTTTGCTGTCGCACTCGAATTTCGGCTCATCCAACCAACCCAGCGCCGTCAAAATGCGCACGGTGTTGGAGCTCTTGCGTCGAGACGCGCCATGGCTCGAGGTCGATGGCGAAATGCACGGGGATGTGGCGTTGGACACGGCGGCCCGCAAGGCTTTGATGCCCAACAGCACTCTGATCGGCGATGCCAACTTGTTGGTTTTGCCCAATATCGATGCTGCCAACATCGCCTACAACCTGCTCAAGACCGCCGCCGGTGGCAACATCGCCGTCGGCCCGGTCCTGCTGGGCGCCGCCAAGCCGGTACACATCCTCACTTCCAGCACCACCGTGCGACGGATTGTGAACATGACCGCCTTGACCGTGGCCGACGCCAACGCTGCTCGGTAAGCCTTAAAACGACAGCAAGCACTCACTTGAGTGCTTGTTCCCCGTACTTACTTTGCCTGTTTATTGGGCAATCGCTTGCTTTTTTGCGCCGTTTGCTTCACACTAGCGCCTTCGAGTTTTCGGGTTTACCCGAGGGCTTTTGAAAGGTGTTTTTATGAAGGTGGCGCGAGCATACGCCGTCCCAAACCGCTGGTTTTCGGTGATTTTGGGGCTGGTTTTGACAGTTTGCACTTTTTTGGTGCATTCTCAACCTGCCATCGATGCCCCTGCTTCACCGACTTTGTTGGTGACAGATTTGCCGCGAGAAGGCCAAGAAACTTACCAACTCATCCGCAAGGGTGGTCCTTTTCCCTACGAAAAGGACGGGACGGTTTTTGGCAATCGAGAGCGACTGCTGCCGCGTGAAGCGCGAGGGTTTTACCGTGAATACACCGTCAAAACGCCCGGGTTAAAGCACCGAGGGGCCAGGCGCATCGTTTGTGGTGGCCTTGTTCCACGGAGCCCACAGACCTGTTACTACACCTCTGACCATTACGCGAGTTTTCGCGTGATCGTAGAAAAGCGTTGATTTTTAGACCTTAGAGAAAGACCACGGAGATGGACACGCCGATTCGTCATGACCAAGAACCGCCCCTGAAGGGCGTGCGGTCGAACATCGTGCAGTCGATTCGCGCCTACCGCGTGAGCGATTTGCAAGAGGCCGCCCAAGGCCTGGGGCACCACTTTTTGTATGCCAATCTTGCTGAAGCCCAGAGCAAGCAAGATGTGCTCGACCTGATTGGTGCGCAATTCACATTGCCTTCGCATTTCGGCAAGAACTTTGATGCCTTGTACGACTGCATGACCGACCCGCTGCACAAGTCTGGCCCACAGCCGGGCTTTATCGTGGTGTTGGAGCAAATTCCTGCACACGTCAAATTTGACAAAGAAGCCCGCGAGCAATTGTTGGACATCTTCCGGGACACGGCAGATTACTGGGGAGACAGGAAGATACCCTTCCGATGCTTCTATTCTTTTCTGTAGCCCGTTCTGCACAAAACAGCCAAGCAGGACGGGCGATTGAGGCAAAAACCGAGGACGCCGAAATGGCCGAATTGGTCGAAGAAGGCGAAAAAATGCCCACCGACAAACTGGTGGACGTGTCGCCTTTGGCGCTGCGCATGAGCAGCCCATTCAATGCGGGGTATTGGCTCGCTGCAGCCTGATCGCCGTTGAGCCGTTGATTCGGTCAGCCGCAAAAAAGCCCGCACACAGCGGGCTTTTTTCATGGGCCGGCGCTTTCCAAGCGTGGCGTTAAACCGATTGCGCCAAGCCTACAAATTCGGCGACCGGTACTTCCTCGGCGCGACGCTGCAGATCAAAGTCACCGGCAAAGTTTTTTTCCTCGAGCCACTTGCCAAGGGTGTTGCGCAAAATTTTTCGGCGTTGACTGAAGGCCACTTGCACCAGTGTTTCCAATGTTTTGACATTCACCTGAGGGGGCTGTGCCCAAGGCCGCATGCGCACCACAGCGCTGTCGACGCGCGGCGGGGGGTCAAAACTTTCGGGCGGAACAAACAACACATTGCTCATGTCGTAACGCCACTGCAGCATGACAGACAAGCGGCTGTAATCCGAGGTCGCAGGCTGCGCCACCATGCGGTCGATCACTTCTTTTTGCAGCATGAAGTGTTGGTCTTCAATTGCATCCACGTGCGCCAGCAAATGAAACAAGATGGGTGTCGAGATGTTGTAGGGCAGGTTGCCCACCACGCGAATCTTGCGAGGGCCATGGGTCACTGCCGCAGCCTCGGCCTCGGCTTCGGGCTGCATTTGCTGCGCCAACAAGCTGAAGTCGACTTTCAAAACATCGGACTCGACGACCGTGAGGTGGGGGTGCTCACGCAGGCGGACCGCCAAGTCTCGGTCCAGCTCAATCACCGTGAGGTGGCCCAAGCGCTCGACCAAAGGCTGCGTCAGGGCCGCCAAGCCGGGGCCGATCTCCACCATGGGCTGACCGGCTTCAGGTTGGATCGCATCCACGATGGCATCGATGATGCCGCCGTCGGTTAAAAAGTGTTGACCAAACCGTTTGCGAGCAATGTGCTTCATTGCGGCGGCTCGCGCATCTCAACATAGGCGCGGCTGCGGATGTCTTGCACCCAAGTGGCGTAGCTTTCGTTGATCTTCTTTTCACGCAACACATTGCGTGCCAAGTTGCGCTGCTCTTGGTCTGTCATGGGGGCGTTGCGCCGATCAGTGACCTCGATCAGATGCACGCCAAATCGGGAGACCAAGGGCTCAGCCACTTGGCCTGGGCGCAGGCGGTTCATGACTTCTTCAAATTCAGGCACGAACATGCCAGGGTTGGCCCAACCCAAATCGCCCCCTTGTTGGGCACTGCCGTCTTGTGACATTTGACGCGCCATGACGGCAAAGTCTGCCTTGCCCGACACAATGGCTTGGCGCACTTCGGCCAACTTCGCAACAGCTTGGGTTTGCGACATCTGGGCTGTGGGGCGCAACAAAATATGGCGTGCGCGCGTTTGGGCAACCACCAAGGTGTTGATTTGGCGGCGCTCTAAAACTTTCAACACGTGAAAGCCCGCGGCAGAACGCACGGGTGCGGCAACTTCGCCAGTTTTGAGTCCGCGGGTGGCATCCATGAACAGTTCTGGGTAACGATCGGCAGGACGCAGCCCCATTTCACCGCCATTGGCGGCGCGGTCTGCCGCTTGCGAAAAAGCCTTGACCAGCTCGGCAAAGTTTTCACCTGCGCGTGCGCGTTGTGCCAAATTGGCGGCGCGTTCACCCAGGGCCTTGATCTCGTCTTCGGTGCTGTTTTCGGGCACTGCAACCAAGAGCATGCCCAAATTCACCAGCCCTGGTATTTGAGTGGCTTGGGCTTGCAATTGCGTGCGCAAATACTGCTCGATGTCCTGATCACTGACGCGAACTCGGCCTTCCACTTCACGCTCACGCAAACGGGTCAAGGTGATTTGGGTGCGCAGTTGCTCGCGAAACGCATTCAAGGAAATACCATCTTGCGCCAGTGCTTTGTTCAACTGTTCGGGCGTCAGCTGGTTGCTGGTGGCGACATTGAGCTCGGCTTGCTCGATGGCCTCAGGTTCAACTTTGATGCCGCCATCGCGGGCTTGCTGCAGCTGCGCTTTTTCGTTGATCAATTGCTCGAGTGCGATTTGCGTGAGCTCTTGTGCGTCGGGTTGACTGCCGCCACGTGCCACGGCGTCGTTGGCAATCCGCTGGCGCAAGACCTGCACCTCGCGGTTGGTGATCGGCTCTGAATTGACCACCGCCACAATGAAATCGGCCTGACGGATGGGCGCCGTTGCAGCGGCTGGGCGCGCTGCGCTTGGGGCTTGTGCCCAAGCGGCTGAGGCACAGAGGGCACCAATGGCCAAAGCCAACCTGGCTGAACGGGCGGGAAAAAACAGGTTATTCATAGTGCTGGAACCGACTGGGTTGAACCGTGTTGTCACGCAGGTATTGGTAGCGCGGAATATTGTCACTCAGGCTTTTGAGCGGGCTGATGCCTACTCGGGCCAGACCGATGTATTCCAGTTGGAAAAAGATTCGGCTGGCAGCAGTCCCGGTGATGACATTGGAGAAATTGGTTTGTTTTCGCTCGTAGGCCACGCGGCCAATCCAGCAACCTGCATCGTATTCCAATCCCAACAAGGAATCGACCAAGCTGCGCTCTTTCAAACTGTAATTGAGGCGGCCTACGGTGTACCAGCGGTTGGGGCCCAGACCTTGGCCGGGTGAGCGTGACCAAGCCGAGTCGGCTTGCCGATCGGTCTCACCGACCAAGTCGCTCAAGGGCCATTGCCATCCCACGTCCACAAACTCCGAGGCCGTGGTGGTGCTGGTGATCTGATTGTTGACACGATAAGCGGCATTGATGACACGGTAGGCGCTGTGGTTGTAGCGCCCTTGCAAGGTGGTTCGGGCGATGTCGTGGGTTTGGTTGTTGGCTTGAAGGGTGGCATCCAAAGACCAACGGTCGGTCCAGCGCACAGCAGCACCGAAAAGAATGTCGCTGAGTCCGGTGGGGGTCGCTGTTTGACCGGGCAGCACCACCTGTTGATCTGAAAAGCGAATGCGTTGCGCAACGCCGACACGCAGCATCTCGGCGCCATTCTGCGGGTCAAAAAACCGACTGCTCACCCCCAGTGTCAGCGCATTGTTGTCGGCCAATCGGTCTTGCCCAACGTAGGTGTTTTCGCTGTAAATGGTGGACAAGTTGAAGTCGGTGGCACCGCTGTCGTAAACCGGCAGCATGCTCTGGTTTTTGTAGGGGGTGTAGGCGTAGAAAGCGCGTGGCTCGAGCGTTTGCAACACGTTACGACCAAACCAGCGGGTTTCACGTTCAAACACCAAGCCCGAGTTCAAGCTGAAAGTGGGCAACACCCGGTCGGACGTCATGACCCCGTTGTCCAAAACCCGGTCCATGCTGTAACGGGTGGCATGCAACTGGAGTTTGGGGGTGAGAAAACCCCAAGGGCGAAGCCACGGGCGGCTGACTTGGGCGTGTACAAAACTGCGCTCGCCATTGCGCGGCAAAGTACCTGAAGCGACCAAACTGGCGACGCGCGAAAAGTCGGCCTCAAAGCGGGTGGTGTCGCCCACCACCGACCAGTCTAGGCCATCGGCGTTCCATTCGCCATAGCGCATGCTGATTTGTGGTGCGCGGTCATATGGCGGTGCGGCATCTTGCAGGTTTTGCCAACGCTGCACCTGCGCCGTCATGCTGAAGTTGCCACGGCCCCAAGACAAAACCCCGGTGGAGGGCAAGATGCGCTGTGTCAAGAGCAAGCCTGAGCGCGGAAAATCTCGCCAATAGTTGTTGTCACTCACCCTGTTCAGCGTCAGGCCGAGGCCAATGCGGCCCACCCCCTCGAGGCCCGTGTCGATGCCTCCATTGTGTTGGCTGGTCAGGCCCCAGCGCCGGCTGTCGCGCAGTTGGTCAGAGGGCATGAAGTTCAAGCGCACTTGGCCGTTGTAGTCACGCTCCAAATAGCGAAACTCGGTGTCGGCCGCGATGCCGCGCTTGCTCATCACATGGGTCGTGACGGTGGCGTCGCGGTTGGGCGCAATGTCGAAGTAATAAGGCTGTGCCACCTCGATCCCGTTCACCGTGTCGATGCTCAAGAGAGGGGTCAACAGCCCCGACTTGCGTTGGTCGTTCAGGGGCAAATTGACGGTCGGTGCCGAAAACACGGGGAAATCCTTGAAGCGAAACTCCACGCCCTTGGCTTCGATGGTGGACTCTTCTTCATCGATCGTCATTTGCGTGGCTTTGAGCAACCACTCAGGCAGCCACTCAGGCCCTGGGGTTCGCCTGCAGGTGGTGTAGCTGGCTTTGCGAATCACCGAGCGTTTGTTGTCAATGAACTCCACTTCAGAAGCTTGTCCATAGCCCCCACTGCTGTAAAGCTCGAACACAGGTTGCTCAAACTTGCCCTGAAAGCTGTCCACTTTGAGGGTCAACCGAGGACCTGTGAATACACTTGTGGGCGTACTCACCCGCACTTGGCCCGTGGCCTTCACAACGTCTTGGGTTTGGTCGTAATCCACCCTGTCTGCACGCAGGGCAAGCCCAGGACGACGCACGCTGGCCTCACCTTGAATGAGCAGGTCCATGTCGGGGCGGGCGGTCATTTGTTGGCCGTTCACAAAAACCGCACCTTCTGCCTTTTGGCGATCAGAAATAGCCTCCTCGAGCAGCGGGCTGCTGCGCAAAGGCAAGCCGGTGGTTTGCGCCCAAGCACCGGCCATGCACAGCGAGCACAAGGCGGCCACCAAAGCCTTCGCATTGGGGGCCTTGGAGGTGACGGGGTTCAGCGGCAGAGAAGGCGAATCGAAAGGGGTGGCCAAAATGAGAAACAGTCTTCAAGAGAATGGCCCGCAGTCAACAAAGAAATGGCCAGCGGGCTTTGTAAAATGGGATTATCCATGAGCCATCCCTCTTTCTCTCCTCTTTCTTCGCCCGCGCCCCTTTCTGGCGTGACTTGGTCTGACCCGGCTCGCGAAGCCTTGTTCAAAGCCTGGATGTCGGGTGTTGCAGCCAGCCACGGGCTTTTGCCCGACAGTCTGCGAATTGCCTCGGCCGATGCCAGTTTTCGGCGTTATTTGCGTGTGGACACCACGCAAGGCGGCAGCTGTATCGTCATGGATGCGCCCCCCGACAAAGAAAATTCAGAGCCCTTTGTGCGCATTGCGGCGTTGATGAAAGACGCCGGCTTGCGCGCGCCTGAGGTGTTTGCTTGGGAGGCGGCGCACGGTTTCATGCTGTTGAGTGATTTGGGCGATGCCACCATGATGTCGGCCATTGACCCTGAGCGGCCGCAGGCCAACCACGGCTTGTACCTGCAGGCGACAGACGCTTTGGTGCAATGGCAATTGGCGTCTCGTCCCGGCGTGTTGCCGCCTTATGACGAAGCGCTGCTCAAGCGCGAGTTGAGCCTGTTTCCGGACTGGTATCTCGGCCAGCACAAGCAAATTCAATTGGCTGAAAAAGACCAAGACACCGTCAACAAAGCGTTTGCATTGATCGTGCAGCGCAACTTGGCCGCCCCGCAGGTGTATGTGCACCGTGACTTCATGCCGCGCAATTTGATGATGCCGACAGGCCAAGGCGCTGGCCACGATCGCTTGGGCGTATTGGATTTTCAAGACGCTGTTTACGGACCCTTGAGCTACGACATTGCCAGCCTGATGCGCGATGCCTTTTTGACATGGGATGAGGATTTTGTCTTGGACATCACCATCCGCTATTGGGAAAAAGCCCGCAAAGCGGGCTTGATGGATTTTGAAGATTGGCACAGTGACTTTGGCGCCTTTTACCGTGCCGTGGAATGGATGGGGTTGCAACGCCACCTGAAAGTCGCTGGCATTTTTGCTCGTTTGACGTTGCGTGACGGCAAACCCAAATACCTGGCCGACGCGCCGCGCTTCATTCACTACATCCGCAAGACCTGCGACCGTTACCGCGAATTGGGCCCCTTGCTCAAGTTGATTGACGAGATAGAGGGCACCACCCCGCAAGTGGGTTTTGCTTACGGGCGCATGTGAGCATGCCGCGGTTTTATTGCCCTGCTCCGCTGGCCACTGGCTTGAGCCTCGACTTGCCTTCCGGCGCGGCGCGCCATGTGCAGGTGTTGCGCATGCAACCCGGCGATGGCATCACGCTGTTCAATGGTGAAGGCGGCGAGTTTGCAGCGACCGTGACCCGTATGGGCCGCAGCGATGTGCAGGTGTCTGTCGGCGCCCATGTTGCGCTGGAGAGAGAAGCCGGGCGGGCAGTGCATCTGTTGGCCGGCATCACCGCCAACGACCGCATGGACTGGTTGGTCGAAAAAGCCACCGAGTTGGGCGTGGCCAGCATCACCCCGCTGGTGGCCGAGCGCAGTGTGCTCAAGCTCAAGGGCGAGCGTGCCGACAAAAAACTGGCGCACTGGCAGAGCGTGGCGGTAGCCGCTGCCGAGCAATGTGGCCGCAACCGCGTGCCCACGGTCCACGCGGCGGTGACCTTGGTGGAGTGGCTTAAGCAAGCAGCACCCGGGGAGCGTTGGGTGCTGTCGCTGTCTGAGGGCACACGGCCATTAGCAGAAATGGCCAGCATGGCCGGAATTACCGACAAGGCAAGCACTTCGCCCGTTACGGTGTTGAGTGGCCCCGAGGGCGGTTTGAGCCCTGCCGAAGAAGCGGCTGCGTTGACCGCCGGCTTTGTGCCTGTGACGCTGGGCCCGCGCGTGTTGCGCGCTGAAACAGCGCCATTGGCGGTGTTGGCGGTGTTGACCCAATAACGAGTCTGGCCGTGCAGGGTTGCGGCCTGTGGTGAGGCTCGCCTCTGCGCTTGAAGCTGGCCGCGCTGCAAGATACAGCGCTATGTGCTTGGCGTGCAACGTGTGGCTTGTGGTGTGTTGGGTTAGGTTCTGTGTTGGGTGTTGCGCGTTGTGCGTTGGGTGTTGGGTGTTGGGATTGATGTGTCGGTGGCCGCAGCTGCGGCGCTCATTTATAAGTGACTGGCGATACACTGGGCCACATGAACGCCAATTTGATCCTGCTCACGCTCTGCCAAGGGCTTTTCTTCACCAACAACGTGACCTTCATTGCCATCAATGGTTTGGTGGGTTTGTCCATGGCCCCGTTGGGGTGGATGGCCACCTTGCCGGTCATGGGTTATGTGGTGGGTGGCGCCCTGTCGACGGGCTTGGTGGCCAAAAGCCAGTCGCGCTGGGGCCGCAAGGTGTCGTTTCAACTGGGCTTGGGTGTGGCCTTGTTCTCAGCCATGTTGGCCGCTTTCGCGGCCTACAGCCACAACTTCTGGTTGCTGGTGGCGGCCACCGTCATTGCGGGTTACTACAGCGCCAACGGCCAGTTGTACCGGTTTGCGGCGGCCG
>JACCDN010031167.1_pt1 | contig 10461 bp, 7 predicted proteins | sample 7441691 | NCBI WGS metagenome assembly JACCDN01 (sample SAMN15323439, study PRJNA562643) | freshwater metagenome | isolation source: river surface water | place: USA:Blue River Watershed | collected 2017-08-16
GGTGGAGGCGGAGCTGGTGGAGGCGGAGCTGGTGGAGGCGGAGCTGGTGGAGGCGGAGCTGGTGGAACTTCTTGCTGGGTAATAAACGGGGTTGATGGAGCTCTTCCTGATACTATTGATGTTGCAGGGGCAGGATATGTAGTCAGTGGAGGGGCAACTCTTTACACAGCAGCGGCTACGGCTCGAATTTATCCCAACGCTCCTTCTGATGTTTGGACGATCAATCAGGATAAGACATTGGCGAATGTCCAAAATGGAATACCTTAATATTAATGCTATATACAGCGCTATTTCGATTGGTATTATAAGCTATCTTATTTATCTTGGTAGCTGGGCTTTGTTTGTTGCCTTTGTGGTGATGTCACATGCTCATTATATTTTAAGCTATTTATGGACTGTTAGATATAATTTGAAGCTTCTGTTTGTTTTGATAGGTACTGCTCTTTTTTTTCTTGTAGTATTTAAGTCTGCACTGTCTACAGATCTGATTGTTTTAATAACAAGTTTTGCTTTTATTTTTCATTTCTGGACTGATGAAGTAAAAAAGATTCCAAATTCAAAATATAAATCTATTCGTAAGGCTCATTTTTTTGTAGGAGCAATTTTAATTGCTGGCTTGACCTTGCTTACTTATTTACAGCCTAAAATGAATTTATTTGATCAATATATTCAGCTCATACCTACTTCGATAATTTACAAAGGTATTGTCATTTTTCATGCTTTTAAATGGATTTTTCGCACTCATAAAAAATGGTCTGGCCTGAGTCGACAAGAATATACTCAGTATTTGCTGAGTTTGTTTTTTGCTCATGCTTTATTTCTTATTCTCATATGGAATGTAGACACGAAGTCTTCAATTTTTCTGACGTTGTTTGAAGTCCGAGCCTTATACACATGGGGTTTGATTCACATTGCCTATACCTATATAAATCGAAGATTAAAACAGCAAGCTCTGCTAACAGTTTAATCAGAATATCCGATCAGACATTTGTGAGTCGCTGTGAATCACAGTTGTGAAACGCTAGAGGTAGCTTCAATAGCAAGATCTAGAAACTTATCTGGAAATGCAATGGATTGATCAGGTTGAGCCATCCGTGAGTAGAAAATATAATTACGTAAGACCAATTTAACGTAGCTTCTGGTTTCTTCGTAAGGAATGTCTTCAATAAATTCAATAGGGTCGTGATTCCATCTTGTTTTAAGCCAACCATGAATGGCTTTTTCGTTGGCATTGTAAGCTGCGGTTTTTAAGATGAATTGATTGTTGAATTTTTTTTGCAGTTGCGACAATAGGGCCGTGCCTAATAAAATATTTGTTTTAGTATCAAATAAAGTCTCGGGTTCAGAGGTGAACGATTTTCCTTGCAGAATTTCTGCAATTTTTTCGCCTTTTAATTTTTTCTCGATTATGGGGTTAGAGTAAAGCTCTTGCGCCACATTAGGCATCAATTGCATCAAGCCATAAGCATTCACTGGAGAGCGAGCTTGTGGATTGAAAGATGATTCTTGTCTGATGATTGAAAATATAAAAGCCGGTTCAACCTGAAATTTAAGAGCAGCTGCCAATACCAATTCTTTATATTTCATCGGAAATAAAAGTTCAGGATTGGATTGAAATAGCTGATTTTTCATTTCGCTGTCCAATGCTCCAATTTGCTGAAACAGCGGTTGGTATTGGCCAGCTTTGGCGTACCATTTGAGTAGATACAGCCAAGTGTTTTTGTCGTAATTTTTTTGTTCGCGTAGTTTTTTAGATTTGAAATCTAAGAGCTGAACAAGGATTTCATTCTCTTCAACATAAGCTAAGCTTTGGATTAAATTCATTTCTGTCGAATCAAAAGTTTTAGCGCTTTGATTGTTGATAGTGCTGTTCGTGCTGTTGTTCAAGGCTGTGAATTTTTCGTCGATTTCTCGGTGAGCCAAGATGCCATAATAACCTAAGGGATCGTTGGCTATTAAATCTTTATATTCTTTTATATACTGATTTTTGAAATCATTTTCACTGTTAGCTGTGACAATAGAATTTTGTAGAGAATTTGGTTTGTTATTTTCATTAGTTTTTATTTCTACTGAGTTTTTTACGGTTTTGTTTTCTAGGTTTTGTTCTGCTGATTGTTGTAAAGATTTTGTATACCAAAACCAGTATCTGTTTTTATCGAAAGGGTCTTTGGTCATTTCTTTGAGTTCGGCAAAAGCATCAGCAGCGGCGCCGAATTTTCCAAGCTTCCGATCGGTCCATGCTAAGGAAAATAATATTTTTTCTTTCAACGAGTTTTTATCTCTAGATTGCAATTTTGCTTTTTGATAATACATCAAGGCAATGTCGAAATCTTTCTTTTCTTCTGCCATACGACCACGGATGTAATCAATTTCTTCAAGGCTGATTTTGTTGCTTAATTTTTTTTCTGCCTCGGTCAGCACCTTTTGTGCTTCGTTAATTTGGCCCTCGGTCCACAGAGCGCGAGCATAAGTTGTATATGATTCTAAAATGCGAACAGGTGCTTCGTTTTTTGTTTCTAATTCGTAAATCAGTTTTTTACAGGCGATGAGATGTTCTTGTTTGTTTTGTTCTGTTTTGTAGCTGTTTCTGGTCAGTTTAATGGCTTGATATTTTTCTTCTGCGGATAATTCAGATTTTAATTTAATCTGAGCTAGGATTTCTCGGGCCTTGTCATATTGTCGTTGATTGATCCAGTCTTGCGCAACAGAGATCAATTCAGGCGGGCGAGGAGATGGATTTAAGCGCGGAGCAGATTGATATAGGGAAGATAATATTTTTTGTTCTAACTGACTGTCCTCAAGGTTCAAAGGACCAATTTCTCCGGGAACTGTCTTGTGAACTTCTTTTTGAGCGCTCAGTAATAGATTGGTAATTTCTTTTTTCTTTTGTCCCTTGTTGTCTGGTGAATTTTGTATCCACTGTGCCTTGCGTATTAGCGCTTGAACTTTTTCGGAATTATTTTTTGCTTCTAAAATTTCACGTTCTACATCCAAACTCATCAGCCAGGGTTCTGCTGATAAAATTTGTGCAGAGTTCAGAGGTAAAAGTTTTTCGCTGAGAACCGGTGGCACTTTATCCGAGCGACAAATGAGATGACTTTTTACCAAAGCCAAAGACTGTAGAGGGAAATTCTCATTAGATAATTGTTGATAAAGCTCACAGCTTTTTTCAGGATTCGTGGTTTGTTGTGCCTGTGCTGATTTGTATTTTTTAAGCTGTGCCGTTTCTTGTAAGGAAGAATCTAAATCATTTACTTTGGTAATTTGTGTACAGTTCAAAGTTAAAAACAAAGGTGAACTGGCTAAAATAAGAATGAAAAATCTAAGAAGAAATAAACGTTTGCCCATACAAATATGCTAATGTGAGAGCAAGGCGTAAGCAACTTGCAAAAAGAATTTTGCAAGTTGCAGGCTGGGCTGGTTTTTTTAAATTTATCGCGACATTTCTAATCTTTGAATGCGCTCTGACAAAGGTGGGTGAGTGCTAAATAAGGCCATCAGTCCAGAAGATCTGCTGCTGATTTTCATTGTAGCACCAGCTCCATTGTCAGGTTCAATATTGTCGAACTGAGATTGTAAACGACGCAGTCCTGCGATCATTTTTTGTCGTCCAGCGTAGCGTGCGCCGCCAGCATCAGCTCTGTACTCGCGCAATCGAGAAAAATAATTTACCGCAAAGCTTGCTAAGATAGTAAATAACAAATCAAAAGCTTGAGTTAAAATCCAATACATCATCGGCGATTTGCGATCGTCTTCGCGGTCACCAGAGGTCAATGCGCCAGCCAGTATGCGTGATAAAAATAAAACAAAGGTATTCACTACACCTTGGATCAAAGTCATAGTGACCATATCGCCATTGCTGATATGAGCGATTTCATGACCCAAAACGCCTTCGATTTCATCTTCACTCATCACGCGCAAAAGTCCTGTGCTAACTGCAACCAAGCTGTTGCTTTTGCTTGGCCCTGTGGCGAATGCATTGCATTCAGGTGATTCAAATATGCCGACCTCTGGCATTGCCGGAAGTCCCGCTTTTCTGGCCAAATCATGAGTCATAGTCACCAATCGACGTAAATTGGCATCATTGGTTTGTAGATCGATAATCTGCACACCCATCATATGTTTGGCCATGAATTTTGACATCATCAGTGAGATCAATGAACCAGAGAATCCCATGATTGCGCACATGATCAGTAAACCCTGAGTGCCACCTGACATGCGAATACCAAGAACATTAAAAATAATTGTTGAGGTCACGCTGATGGTGATTAAGACCAATGCGTTGACTAGAACAAAAAGTCCAATTCTGCGAAGCCAAACCATATAAACTCCTTCTGCAATCTGAAAAAATCAAAAATTGCGCTTATTATGAAACCGATTATAAAAGTCCATAATGAAAATCACGTTACAAAATTAGCAGGGCGATCAAATGAGAACACGCCCTATAATTTCATAACGTAATATTTACAGCAATTATGTGTAGTAAAAAATAAAAGTCAAGGTCGGGTCGGAGTAAAAATAAACTCTAATTCGGAGTGAGATTTCTCACTTGTGTTGACATTTTTTGTCACTATATTTTTGGTTATAGAGCCAGCAGAATCTTTGATTTTGACCAAAACAGATCCACCCTGAGCAAGTTTGCCGAATAACAACTCGTCGACCAGAGACTTTTTAATATGTTCATCAACAGTTCTTGCCAAGGGACGAGCGCCATAAATTTTGTCGTAACCCTTGTTCATCAGCCAATCTAAAACATCACTCTCGACTGTCAATTGTACATTCTTTTTCAGTAATTGTTGGCTCAGTTCTTCAATCAATTTATGTACCACTCGCAAAATGATAGGGCGATCTAAATCTTTAAAGTTTACAATCGCATCTAAACGATTGATAAATTCTGGTGAGAACATTTTTTTAATTGCGTCCATCGAAATATGACGTGCAGGTTGGTCAACAATGCCGATCGATCCGCGGGCAACATCTTGTGCGCCAGCGTTTGATGTCATAATTAAAATCACATTACGAAAATTTGCAACACGTCCGTTTGTATCAGTCAGGCGACCGGCATCCATGACTTGCAAAAGAATATTAAAAATATCAGTGTGTGCTTTTTCAATTTCATCTAATAACAAAACAGCATAAGGACTTTGATTGACGGCTTCGGTCAGTTGTCCGCCACTTTCAAAACCGACATATCCTGGAGGTGCCCCCACCAGTCTGGCGACAGTGTGCTTTTCCATGTACTCACTCATATCAAAGCGTAAAAGTGGTATACCTAAAGTCTCTGCCAATTTTTTACAAACTTCAGTTTTTCCAACACCGGTGGGTCCGGAAAAAAGAAAAGAGCCGATGGGTCTATTCTCGCGACCTAAACCGCTGCGAGAGTATTTGATGCTGGCAACAACGCGATCAATAGCGTCGTCTTGACCGAAAACTTGCGCTTTTAATTTTAAATCTAAATCTTTTAATTGTTCGCGATCACTGCTGGAAACCGAAGCTGCTGGAACCTGCGCCATTTTAGCAATGACTTGTTCCATTTCTTTTTCTGTAATCACGCTATCGGTCAGTCCTACCAGGCGGGCTTGGGCGCCGGCTTCGTCAATCACGTCGATGGCTTTGTCAGGCAATAATTTTCCGTGCAAAAACTTAACAGACAGGTCAATGGCCGCTTGCAGAGATGTGTCTGTGTATTTCACTTGGTGATGTTTTTCGAAATTTGTACGTAGACCTTTTAAAATTTCTAAACATTCAGGCAGAGTCGGCTCTTTGATATCTATTTTTTGAAAACGTCTGGTGAGCGCTCGGTCTTTTTCAAAATGCTGACGGAACTCTTGATAGGTTGTCGATCCTATACAGCTGATCTCGCCATTGGCCAGAGCTGGTTTTAATAAATTAGAGGCATCCATTGATCCACCACTGGTCGCACCGGCGCCAACAAGCGTGTGAATTTCATCGATAAATAAAATTGCGTTTTTATGCGCTTGAACTTCTTTGATTACATTTTTTAAACGGCCTTCAAAATCTCCACGAAATTTAGCTCCAGCTAACAAACCACCTAAATCTAATGAGTAGATGACTTTGTCTTTTAATGGTTCTGGAACTTGTCCCTGTGTGATATGCCAAGCAAGGCCTTCAGCAATCGCAGTTTTTCCAACACCAGGATCACCAATAAATAATGGATTGTTTTTAGTGCGACGACATAAAACTTGCATCGTGCGTTCAAGAACGTCTTTTCTGCCAATCAAGGGATCTGTTTTTCCTTGAATGGCTTTTTCATTTAAATTTACACAAAAACTTTCCAGTGCAGAATTTTTGCTCTCATCTTTGGCTTGGCCATCAATCTCTGGTCCCGAGATCGCAGGAGAGGGGCCCGCCGGAGTGTTAAATTGTGATTGGCTGCGATCTAAATGTGACACCGCTTGAATCAGTTCAAATTGTGATAAGCCCTGTTGATTCATTGCTAAGACGGCAAACGAATCTTGTTCATAAAAAAATGCGACCAGCAAATGACCTTCGGTGATTTGATTTTTTCCGGCACCGCGGACTTGGGCTGCGGCCCTTTGAAATAATCTGTGACATGCGATGGTGAATTCAGGTTGCCAGTGATCGTATCCGCCAAAAGTGCTGAGCTGTTCGGTGCTGATCTGCGGGCAATTTTTTTGAATTTGTGTTCGCAATTGTTTTTTTAATTCTTGTACGTTGATATTGCAAAATTCAAAAATTTCATTGCTGACCGGTGACTCGCAAAGGCTTAATAATAAATGTTCCAGTGTGACGTATTCGCTTTTCAGAGATTTTGCATCATCAACAGCTTCAGCGATTCGTTTTTCTAATTGTTTGCTCATCATCACGAACCTCCGCGGTCATTCAGCTTCAATAGTACTTTCAAGAGGGTATTGGTGGGATCTGGCCAGTTGGTTGGCTTGCATGGATTTCATCTCTGCAATTTCAAGCGTGTAAACGCCGGCAACACCATAACCTTTTTGATGAACATCAAGCATCACTTGTGTTGCTTGTTCTTCAGTTTTAGAAAAAAATCTTTTCAAAATCAAAACGACAAAATCCATAGGTGTGAAATCGTCATTGTGTAAAATGACTTTGTACATTTTTGGAGTTTGAATTTTTTGTGAAGTGTCTACGCGATCAAGAGTGTCGACTCCGCTAGAGCGATCCGATTTGTCGTCCTGGCTAGACACAGCAGAATGTCCTGTATGTCCAGTATTTCCAGGGGTGGACACTGGATTGTGTTTTGGATTGATTGTCAGTTCTTTGCTGCCAAAAGGCGTATGCATGTTAATTTCCTACTGCGTTTGTTAGCTCAAACATTGGGATCATAACAGAGAAAACAATAAGGCCGATCACTCCACCCATTATAACTAAAACCACTGGCCCCATCAAGCCAGTCATCGATTCTAATTTGTTTTTGACTTGAAAGTCGTATGCGTCAGAGACCTGGACCAACATATTTTCTAAATCGCCGGTTTTTTCTCCGATATTAACCATGTGAATGACGATGGGCGGGAACTGACCTGATTTTTTCAAAGGTCCAGCTATGGATTCCCCTTCGGAGATATTGTCGCGCGCTTGGTCGATTGCGGTGGCAAGAACATCATTATCAACAACGTTGCGAACTGTTTGCATAGCATTGAGCATTGGTACGCCACCAGTTAATAATGTTGCCAATGTTCTGGTAAAACGGGCAACGGCTACCATGCGGTTGACTTCGCCAAAAACAGGAAGCTTAAGTGAGATTGCATCCCATTTTTTATGACCTTCAGGTGTTTTTTTCCAGTTGTTAAATAAAGTAAACGTAGTGAAACAGAAACCGATAATGAGATACCAGTAATTTACTAAAATACCACTGGCGGCAATAACCATCTCGGTATACCAAGGTAATTTTAATTGCGGAAAGCTTTCAAACACCGTCACCATTTTTGGAATAACAAAGACAAATAAAAATGAAAGTAAAGCCATGGTCACAGTCAACATGACCACAGGATAGGTCAGAGCACTTTTAACTTTTGCTCGCATTTCGTTTTGTGCTTCGGTGAACTCAGCCAAACGCAAAAGAATCAAATCCAACGTGCCAGACATTTCGCCGGCTTCGCACATCGAAACATAAATAGTGTTAAAGATTTGTGGATATTTTCCTAGAGCTTTGTAAAAAGGGCTGCCCTCGTTGACCATGTTTTTGCAATCAGAAATGGCTTCTTGCAGAGTTGGATTTTCAACCTGTTCTGCAATCGCGGTCAAAGCGTCGACCAAGGGGATGTTGGCTTTGATCAAGGTCGCAAGCTGCCTTGTCATCAAAGAAAGATCGCGAACGTTAACGCTCTTTCCGCTGCCAGATTTTTTTTTATCAGCAGAGGTATCTTTCTTTTTTTTATCTTTTAATTCAACAACGTAAATGCCATCTTTTTTAAGCTTCATTCGTGCGGCGCGAATATTTTCCGAATCGACTACGCCGCGTGTGTTTTTTCCATCTTTGGTCAGGCCTTTGTACTCGAAAATAGGCATTATAAATCCAATTGTGTATTAGACAACAGCTCTTCAATCGTGGTGATGCCTGTTAAAACTTTTTGAATGCCGTGATCGCGGAAGGTTTTCATTCCGCCTTGAACCGCAGCTTTACGAATGGAATTACCGTCTTTACGTTGCATAACCAGAGAGCGTATGTCGTCGTTCACAATCAACAACTCGCCAATAATTGTTCGGCCAATATAGCCTTTTTGATTGCAATTCGAACAGCCTACAGCTCGGTGAATATTGCCAGCTTTTGCCTGTGCGCGAGTAATACCTAAAGTGTTTAATTGAAAATCAGTGGGCTCATAATGAACTTTGCAATGTGGACATAACACCCGCACCAGACGTTGCGCGATAACACCAAGAATAGATGTAGCAATTAAAAAAGGCTCAGCACCAATATCTAACAAGCGGGGAAACGCCCCGGCGGAATCATTGGCGTGGATCGTAGATAGAACCAAGTGACCAGTCAGCGAAGCATTGATCGCCAGCTCTGCGGTTTCCAAGTCACGAATCTCTCCGACCATGATGATATCAGGATCTTGACGAAGAAAGGCGCGAAGACCAGCCGCGAAAGTTAAGCCAATTTTTGAATTCACTTGCACCTGACCTATGCCATGCACGCGTTGCTCGACAGGGTCTTCAACAGTAAGGATATTAACATCAGGTTTGTTCAATTTAGTTACGCAGCCATACAAGGTCGTTGATTTACCAGAACCAGTAGGACCGGTGACAATTAAAATTCCATAAGTGCGCTCGATAAGATTGTCGATATTTTTAATCATCTCATCGGAAAATCCAAGTTGCTCGATTTCTAAAACGACATTGGATCTATCCTGCAAACGCATAACGATGCGCTCACCATGAGATGTGGGAACTGCATTTAAACGAATATCAATATCTTTACCGCCGACCTTTAATGGAATGCGACCATCTTGCGGCAATCGTTTTTCAGCGATATTCAGGTTGGCCATGACTTTCAGGCGAGAGGTGATTGCATTCTGCAATTTTTTAGGTGGTTTGTAGACGTCAAACAAAAGACCATCGACGCGAAATCTAACGGCCATGTCTTTTTCATAAGGTTCAATGTGAATATCAGAAGCTTTTTCTTTCACCGCGCGAAATAATAAAGAGTTCACCAGTTTGATAACTGGGGCATCGTCTTCGCCGGCTTCTAACAAGTCGACAATAGGGTCGTCTAAATCGTAATCTTCTTGGTCTATATCAGCTAGACCTGCAAGGTTGGCAGTGCTCTTCTCATAGACTTTGTTGATTGCATCTTGAATTTTAACTGAGGTTGAAATCAATGGGCGCACGCGTTTGCCGAAGATCACTCGTAAATCATCTAAGACTTTTAAGTTGACGGGATTTGCAGTCAGGGCGGTAACGCTGTCGTTATCTTCACGAAAAGGTAAAACAGTAAATTGTTTGGCATAATTGATCGGAAGATCGCGAACCAAATCAGCTGAGATGTCAGCGACAGGAATATCTTTAATGTATTCAAGGCCCATCTCTTTGCAGAGTTGGGCGATTAAATCATCAGCTGTTGAATATTCTTTTTGTTCAAGTGCTTCACCAATGGTGCTGGTGTTGGAGGTCGAAGGATTGGCGAGCACAGTTTTGATTTGTTCAGGTGATAGCCCTGTGCTTTTTGACAAAATATTTGCAATGTCCAAGCTCGCCATGATTTTATTTATTCCTTTTTGCTGTCCTTATCAGTCTTAATGCTGCCTGCTGTTTTCTTCTTTTGCAAGTTATCAATAGCTTCTCCGTATGGATCGCGTCCGCCTGTTTGTTTGATAAATTTCAAACGTTGATCCAATTTTTCTGCTAAAAGGTTTTGACCATCTTCGCCAGTGCGAATGACCTTTGGAGTTAAGAAAATCAACATGTTAGTTTTTTCTTTCGAAGAAGTTCTTGATTTAAACAACCAACCCAGTA
>JACCDN010257141.1_pt1 | contig 10460 bp, 6 predicted proteins | sample 7441691 | NCBI WGS metagenome assembly JACCDN01 (sample SAMN15323439, study PRJNA562643) | freshwater metagenome | isolation source: river surface water | place: USA:Blue River Watershed | collected 2017-08-16
ACTTCACTTCTTGCATTTCGATTAACTTTTTATAGTAGCCATTTTGCGCAAGTAATTCTTCGTGGTTGCCGCGCTCTACAATATTGCCTTTTTGTAAAACAATAATTTCATCCGCGTGTCGAATGGTAGATAGTCTATGTGCAATTACAATAGATGTTCTATGTTGCATCATATTATTAATGGCATCTTGTACTAATTTCTCACTCTCTGTATCTAATGCTGAAGTAGCTTCATCCAAAATTAAAATCGGTGGATTTTTTAATACTGCTCTGGCAATCGTTAAACGCTGACGCTCTCCTCCACTCAACTTGCTTCCTCTATCGCCAATCATAGTATCAAAGCCCTGCTCTTTCTTAGTGATAAAATCATATGCATTGGCAATCTTTGCAGCTTCTTTGATTTCTTCTAAGGTTGCATCAGGTTTTCCCAAAGCAATATTAGCTGCAATAGTATCATTGAATAATATAGGTTCTTGTGTAACAATACTTATTTGTTGTCTTAAACTGTGTAAACTATAGTCTTTGATATCCTTACCATCAATTAATAAAGAACCTCCACTCACATCATGGAATCTTGGTACTAAATCGGCCAATGTACTTTTACCTGCACCAGAAGAACCCACTAAGGCAATGGTTTTGCCTTTTTGTATATGCAGATTAATCTGATTTAAAATGGTCGTGTCATTATAAGCAAACTGAACATCTTTAAATTCAATGGATTGATTGAAACCGTTTAATTCAATTGGATGCTTGGCTTCTTCTACCACTACTGGAGCTTCTAATATCTCGTTTAAACGATCTAAAGTAGCGATTCCTCTATTTACATTATACACCGCTTGTGATAAGGCTTTGGAAGGATTGATAATTTGTGAAAACAATGCCACATATCCAATAAATGAACTACCTGATAAAATTTCTCCATTCAAAACCAACTTGCCACCAAACCAAAGTACACAACATAATATAATCACGCCCAAAGATTCAGATAAGGGTGATGCTAAATCTCTTTTGTATAAGATTTTATTTTTAATCAAGAAGATCTCATCAATCAATCCATAAAAACTTTTCTTCACTCTTTTCTCTGCATTAAATGCTTTGATGATTCTCAAGCCAGATAAAGTCTCTTCCATCTGACTCATGATCTCTCCCCATTTGATCTGTGCTTTATTGGTTTGCTTTTTCAAACTTCTACCAATTCTTCCCACTACAAAACCTGCTAATGGCAATAAAACAAACACGAACAAAGTAAGCTTCACGCTTATTGCAAATAAAACAATAATGATACCAATGATATTCAAAGGTTCTTTGATCATTCCTTCCAATGCGCCAATAATAGAGTTTTCTAATTCTGCAATATCATTTGAAGATCTACTTAAAATATCCCCCTTTCTTTGTTCTGTGAAATAACCAATAGGTAATTGTAAAATCTTGTCGTATAATAATTTGGAATATTTTCTTGTTACCGCATTTCTAATGGGTGCTAAAAAATACCAGGATAAATACAAGAATAAATTCTTTAATAATACAGCAGTAATGATGCCTAAACAAATCCAACCCAATGCCTCCACTTTTCCAAATTGAGCAATAGTGGTTTGTAGAAAATGATAAATAATATCTTTGATGCTTCCAGAGCTAGCAGTTGTTTTAACCACCCCCGTCAACTCATCACTTCCAAAGATCAAATCCATGAAAGGGATCAACATACTCAAAGAAAACAGGCTAAAAATGATTGATAAGGAGATAAACAAGGTATAAAGTCCCATATAGGCCTTGTATTCCTTGATATAACTAATGATTCTAATAAATTTCTTCATAAATAAACTATTCCTCAGAATAATCAGCAAAGTAACTAATTTTACAGCGAATCAACGATTTTGATTATGGAAGAAGGTAAAAGACAGAAACAAGTAGCAGGAGCCATTCAGGCTACCATGAATGACATATTTTTAAAATTAGGACTTACGATCATTGACGGAGGCATGGTATCTATTTCCTCAGTGAAAGTAACCCCTGACTTATTAGAAGCTAGGATTTACCTTAGCCTATTTCAAGTAAGCGACCAAACAGCTTGTTTTAAGAAAATCCAAGCCCAAGCCTGGGAGATTAAGAAGCTATTGGGTGATGCCATGAAGCATCAATTAAGAAGAATTCCAGTACTACATTTTTACTTGGACGACACATTGGATTATGTGTTTAAAATGGAAGAGATTTTTAAAACCTTATAAGTGCATTTTTTATTCGCATGGAGATACTTTAGGGGCAAGTATGCTTTTCAAGCAATTCAAATTATTGCATGGGTAAGTGTTTTTGCAATTGCTATAGGCACTGCTGCACTCATCACTATTCTAAGTGTGTCTAATGGTTTTTCTGATGTTGTAAAAAGTTTGTACGCAGATTTTTATGCAGATCTAAAAGTAACTCCCGCAAAAGGTAAATTTTTCTCCATCAACGATGCACAATATCATACTTTACAAAATATAGATGGAGTTAAAGCGATTAGTAAAGTAGTAGAAAATAAAGCCTTGTTTGTTAAAGGTGATTACCAAACAGTAGCAACTTTAAAAGGCGTGGATACTTCCTATGGTAGTATTAATCATTTAAAAGATTATTTAAAAAGAGGCCAAACTGCCATTGGATATAAAGACCAACCATTATTGATTATAGGTATTGGCGTAGAACGCAAGCTGGGCCTATTTCAGAGCATGCTGGGTGATACAGTACAAATGTTTGCAGTGAATAGATCTGGTAAAAGTTTTACTCAGATAAGTCAATTGAATAATTTATCTGCAGCTCAATCTGGCGCTTTTTCAGTGCAACAAGAATTTGACGAGTCATATGTTTTTACCAACTATCTATTTGCACAATATTTATTTGATTTGCAAGACAATCAATATTCTGCTATCGAATTTTCTATTGATCAAAACAAAGAAGCCACTATCTTTAAGCAAATACAAGATTTACTTGGGCCTAGTTTTTTGGTCCAAAACAAATACCAACAAAATGCAGATTTGTATAAAATAATGCAATTAGAAAAGTGGATCATCTTTGCCATATTGGCTTTAATTATGATCGTAGCTTCTTTTAATTTAGTGGGCGCTTTAACTATGTTGGTCTTAGAAAAACAAAAAGACATTCATGTATTAGGGGCAATGGGCGCAAAGCCTTCAGATATTCAAAAGATATTTTTATTACTCTCCGCAATCATGTCATTCATAGGGGCATTACTGGGTGGTGGCTTAGCCACTGTGTTTATTGTATTACAACAGCAATTTCACTTTATTAAATTGGGAGGAAGCTCATTTGTTATTGACTACTATCCTATCAAACCTATGCTAGAAGACTATCTAGCCATATTTGGATTGGTGATTTTGATTGCTTTATTAGCAGGATGGTTGCCCGCAAGAAAAGCTGCGAAACAATTACATGGTAGACTGTAGCATAAAAAAAGGGTAGCTTTTAGCACCCTGAATGATACTGACACCTTATAGCACTTGTGCTAGAAGGTGATGGGTAAATTAAAAAAAATCAAACTGATAAAAATAAAAAGGGGGTAGCTTTTAGCACCCCCTTTTTATTATCTTATTGTTCATTAGAACTAGGTGCATTTTTTACATACCCTAATTTAGCTTCTAAACTTAAAGTAGCATGAGGTACTGCTCTTAATCTTGCTTTATCAATTAATAAGCCTGTAACTCTACAAATACCATAAGTCTTATTTTCAATTCTCATTAAAGCTTTCTCTAAATGATCGATGAAAGTAATTTGACGGCTAGCCATTTGACCTAATTGCTCTCTTTCCATGCTCACACTACCATCTTCCATAGTCATGTAACGCGCGTCATCATTATCACCTCCCATCTCGTCTTTTCTAGTAATCAATCCTTGTAAATACACTAATTCTTTTTTAGCAGCATCTAATTTCTTAGTGATCAAATCTTTGAATTCCGCTAATTCAGCATCTGAATATTTTACTAAAGTTTCAGTTGATCTTTCTACTTCCTTTCTCTTTTCCATTGGAACATAACCAGGTGTATAAGGAACGCTGTTTTTAGCGTTGATCTTTGGAACTTTTACATCCTTGATTGGTTCTGCAGCTTTACGAACTGGCTTTACTGGCGGAGTTGGAATAACTGGAACAGGCTTTGCAGGAGGAACATATTTCTCTACCGGCTTTACTGGAGCAACTGGTTTTTTAACCGGTGCTGGAGCAGGTTTTGCGGTAGCTGCAGCTTTTTTAGCTGGAGCTGCTTTTGCAGGAGTCGCTTTTGCTGGAGCCGCTTTAACAGGCGCAGTTTTTTTAGCTGGAGCTGCTTTTACAGGAGCCGCCTTCTTAGCAGGTGCTGCAACTTTTTTTGCAGGAGCCGCTTTTTTAGCTGGTACTGCTTTTTTTATTGGAGCTGCTTTCTTAGCAGGTGCTGCTTTTTTTGCTGGGGCTGCCTTCTTAGCAGGAGCCGCTTTTTTTACCGGAGCTGCTTTCTTAGCAGGTGCTGCCTTTTTAGCTGGCGCAGCTTTTTTCGCAGGAGCTGCTTTTTTAGCAGGTGCTGCCTTTTTTGCTGGTGTCGCTTTTTTAGGAGCTGGTTTCTTTGTAGCCATAATTATCCTTTTTGTAAAACTGAAATCCTTAATTTTTGGTCATTTATTTCGACATCCACCCCGTCTTCTAAAGCCGGAACCCAGTCAATTTCCAATGCCAATATTTCGCGGCAAATATAATCGGAAAATTCATTAATGGAGTCCTTCAAATCTGTGTTATCCACAATTCGGAGTAAAATCTTGTCTGTTAGCTCAAAATTGGCCTCTTTTCGGATATTTTGGACCCTATTTACCAATTCTCTAGCGTTTCCTTCCTTCAAAAGGGCCTCACTTAAGGTAATATCCAAGGCTACCGTTAAGGCATTTTTAACTGCAACGCTCCATCCAGGTATGTCCTCTGCGATAATTTCCACCTCAGATACCAATAAGTCAATTTTCTCCCCTTCAACTTCTAATACAAAATGACCCTCTTTTTCCAACTGACTTATTTGAGCCTGGTTCATTGATGCAATTGCCTGAGAAGCCTGCTTCATTTTAGTACCCAATTTGGCACCCAATAATTTGAAGTTAGGTTTAAGCTTTTTGCTGATCACACCCTCGGTCTCCGTGATATAATTTATTTCTTTAACATTTACCTCTGCCAAGATTAATTCTTCCATTAATTCAATCGCAGATTTCATGGAAGGATCTAATACAGGGATCAATATTTTTTGTAATGGTTGACGCACTTTGATATTCACCTTTTTTCTGATAGATAATACCAAAGAACAAATATCTTGAGCCATTTGCATTCTTTGCTCTAAGGCCAAATCAATTTTACTTACATCAGCTTTAGGAAAATCTGCATGGTGAATAGAAGAAACAGCATGTCTATTAGTAACGCCATTTAAGTTTCTAAATATTTGATCACAGAAGAACGGTGCAATTGGCGCCATTAATCTTGTGATGGTTTCTAAACATTCATACAAGGTTTGATATGCAGCAATTTTATCATTGGTATAGGTGCCTTTCCAAAATCTTCTTCTACATAAACGAACATACCAGTTACTCAAATGCTCATCCACAAAGCTTTCTATTGCACGACCTGCAATAGTTGGTTCAAAATCATCCATGGCTTGTGTGACTGTTTGAGTAAGTGTATTCAAAGAAGAAATAATCCAACGATCAATTTCAGGTCTATCTTTTACTGGAATGTAATCTTGTTCAAATTTGAATCCATCCACATTCGCATACAATACAAAGAACTGATATGTATTATATAAAGTTCCAAAGAATTTTCTTTGTACTTCTTGTATACCTGATAAATCAAATTTTAAATTATCCCATGGTGATGCATTGGTTACTAAATACCATCTTGTGGCATCAGCGCCATATTGCTCAATAGTCTCGAATGGATTCACCACATTACCCAAACGCTTACTCATCTTGTTTCCATTCTTATCCAATACCAAACCATTGCTCATTACTGCTTTGTACGCAACACTATCAAATAACATTACAGCCAAAGTATGTAATGTATAAAACCAACCTCTGGTTTGGTCTACACCTTCGCAAATAAAATCTGCCGGAAAAGCCTGACCCTTATCTACTAAATCTTTATTTTCAAATGGATAATGCCATTGTGCATATGGCATCGCACCAGAATCAAACCATACATCTACTAAATCTGGCACACGCTTCATTGGCTTGCCTGAAGGACTTAGTAATTCTATTTGATCCACAAATGGCTTATGCAAATCCACATCCAATTTGCCATCCACAATTTGCAAATTCACTTCTTTATTGTAACCCTTATCTTTTGCTGCAATAAATGCCGCAGTTAATTCTTCAATGGATCCAATGCAAATTTCTTCTGAAGCATCTTCTGTTCTCCATATAGGCAATGGTGTTCCCCAATATCTACTTCTAGATAAGTTCCAGTCCACCATATTCTCCAACCAATTTCCAAAACGACCTTCACCTGTACTCTTTGGTTTCCAATTAATGGTTTTATTTAATTCCACCATTCTCTCTTTCACTGCAGTGGTTTTAATGAACCATGCATCTAATGGATAGTACAAAATGGGTTTATCTGTTCTCCAACAATGAGGATAATTGTGTTCGTATTTTTCTACTTTGAAAGCGCGATTTTCTTTTTTCAATTTCACACAGATGTCAACATTCACATCTTGAAAATCTTTTTCGTCTTTATAGTTCTTTACATATCTACCACTGAACTCGCCAACGCCATCTACAAATTTTCCTTCTCTATCTACCAGTGTGATAATTCCTAAATTATTTTTTTGACCTACTTTATAGTCATCTGCGCCAAATGCTGGAGAAGTATGTACAATACCCGTACCATCTTCTGTTGTCACAAAATCACCTGTAATAATTTTAAAAGGATCTCCTTCAAATGTTGCAGGATTGTTTGCTTCGAATGGCATTAATTGCTCGTAACGCAAATTATTTAATTGCGAACCCTTAAACTCTGCTAAAATTTTCCATGGCAATATTTTATCACCTTCTGCAAAACTTTCTAATGATAATCCTTCTTCTTTAAAATATTTTGAAACCAATGCTTTTGCAAGCACTACATTCACAGGCATTGCTGTGTATGGATTATAAGTGGCCACTAATACATAGTCAATAGATGGACCAACAGTTAAACCTAAGTTAGAAGGAAGTGTCCAAGGCGTGGTTGTCCATGCCATGTAATATATATCCTGATTGTTTTTGTTGGCAGCTGCAGCATCAAACAAGAATTTGCTTTCATCAGATTGAATAGCTTTAAACATCACCACTGCTGATGTATCTTTTACATCTTTATAAGTTCCAGGCTGATTTAATTCATGAGAACTTAAACCAGTACCAGCAGCTGGAGAATAAGGTTGAATACTTACGCTTTGGTATAAATAACCTTTTTTATACAGCGTACTTAATATCCACCATAAAGTTTCAATGTAGTTATTGTCAAAAGTGATATATGGATTATTCAAATCAACCCAGTAACCCATTTTATTAGTGATATCATCCCACTCTTTCTTATACCTTAATACCGCTTCTCTACATTTTTTATTATACTCTTCAATGGTAATTTTCTTGCCAATATCTTCTTTGGTGATACCCAATTCTTTTTCTACACCCAACTCTACTGGTAAACCATGTGTATCCCAACCACCTTTTCTTTTTACTTGAAAACCTTGCATGGTTTTGTACCTGCAAGTCATGTCTTTTAAAGTTCTAGAAATAACATGGTGAATACCAGGCATTCCATTGGCACTTGGTGGTCCCTCGTAAAACACAAAAGGCGTTTTGCCTTCTTTTAATTGAACAGATTGCTCAAAAGCTTGCTCTTTTTTCCAAGCAGCTAAAATTTCTGCCTCAATGGTAGGCAGATGAAGTCCACTAAATTCTGGGTATTGATTACTCATAAAAGGCCGTCCTTGCTGATTTTTAGGCCACGAAGGTACGAAATAAGCCTGGAAAAACTAGCCTATGAAATGGGTTCGGAAGAGGTATTTTCCGTTATTTCTTCCTTAAAAAAGCGATTTTGGAACACAAATAGAGCTATTACCCCCGTACTGATGGCCATATCGGCAAAATTGAAGACTGGTCTAAAGAACTCAAACTCTTCCCCTCCCCAAATAGGGAACCATGTTGGGAAATGAGCATCGCGGATTATGGGGAAGTAAAACATATCTACCACTCTACCATGTAAAAATGAAGCATATCCCCCCCCCTCAGGGAAAAGATGTGCCACCATCGTCGTATAAGGAACGCTAGCTTCGAAAATCAAACCATAGAACATACTATCAATTAAATTTCCAACAGCTCCTGCATAGATCAAAGACACGCAAATGATAAAACCATTATGGTATTTTTTTTCAATAAAACCCTTGATCAAAAAAGTACCCCAAATCACTGCCACTAATCTAAATAAAGTGAGTGCAACCTTGCCCCAATCTCCCCCAAATTTTAAGCCCCAAGCCATTCCTTCATTTTCTATAAAATGTAATCTAGCCCATGAACCCATAATGGCATGTTCTTCTCCAATAAAAAAATTAAGCTTGATATAAAATTTGATTGCTTGGTCAATCAATAAAATAAGTAGTATAAATAAGGTTACTTTCTTTCCGTTCATGATGAATGTTTTGCCGCTTCTTGCTTTTGTTTGTTGGTGAAAATGGAATACAAGATAGAACCTGTAATACAAAATACAATCACTAATAAGGATAAAATTACCTGCGTGTTTTTATCCATGACCATATTGATGTAATGTTCTCCCAACATTTTTATTCCAATAAAAACTAAGACAATTGCAATGCCCTGTTGTAAATGTTCAAACTCATTGACTGCACCTCTTAATAAAAAGAACAATGATCTAAGGCCTAGTATTGCAAAGATATTAGAAGTGTAAATAACCAAACTGCTATTAGAAATACCCATTACCGCTGGTATTGAATCCAGCGCAAACACAAGATCTATGGCAGCTAATAATACTACTACCACAAAAAGACTTGTATATACTGGACGGCCGTTTTGCCTGATCACAAATTTGCCATCTCCATCTGAATTAGAAAGTGGTAAAAACTTTTTTAAATTTCTATAAATAATAGTGTCATGTGGGTCGAAATGTTCATCACTATCCGCTGTATACATTTTGATTCCAGTATACACCAAGAAAACACCGAAGATGTATAAAATCCATGAAAATTTTGCCACCAAAGCAACTCCCACTGTGATAAAGACAACCCTGAATAAAATAGCAATTAAAATTCCAATGAGTAATACTCTGGAAGTATGTTGTTCTTTAACATTGAATGCATCAAATATTAAAATAAAAACAAAAATATTATCAATACTTAAACTCCATTCCATTAAATAACCACTCAAAAATTCCAACCCTAATTTTTGCCCCTCTTCAATCCACATAAAAACAAAAAATCCCAATGCCAATAAAACCCACAAAAAAGTTTGTCTAAGTGCTTGCTTTATGGATATGGTGGCATTTTTCTTACTCAAAAATCCCAAGTCCAATACAAGTGCTGTAACAATTACAACACCAAAAACGCTGTATACAATTTGATCTGTTGTCATAGGATAAAGATAAGTTAAGAATTGCTATGCCGCAAATTGGCGTTTTCTAAAGCTTAATCCAATATAATAAGCCAACCAAATCAAGCAAAGAGGTGCAATAGTAAGCATGAATTGCCAAAACAATCTTCCTTCTGCAACCTTCTCTTTATTCAATGTTCTAACAATCCATTCTTTTTCTCTTGCAGCTAAAATATCTTCTGGCTCGTTTAAATAAGCAATCGCATTGGTGAAAAAATCTCTATTCCCAAATTGATAAGCTTCCATTGGCACCATCCCCATGGGTAATGGACCGTTTGAAGCTTGCACATTGTTGGTCAATATATTGGCATCGGCCAAAACAATTTGTTTAGCCAGTTTATTGGCCTTTGACAAAAAGACTTCACCAGTATTTTGCAATAGGGAATCTTTCAAGGCGGCATTTATTTTATTGGTAAATGGAGATTTGAATTTGCCTTCTAATAATACAGCTACAGGTATATGGCTTTTATTAAAAGTTTTTAAATCCTCATCCCCTGCAACCGAACTCAAAGAAACCATTGCTGGTGTTGAGATAATTCTACTATTGGTATCAGAACTTAATAGAATAGTTTTTTGAACGCCTGGCACAGCAATGGTATCAATGCTTGCTGGAAATTGTGACAAAACCCTATCCATATTTTTTACCATTTTATGGGTGGAATTGGCATTCAATAAAGGATAATAAGGCCATGGAATTCTTTGAATAACGGGATTTCCTGAAGCGTCTTTTCCTGTAACCACCGGAAGCTTACTGCAGTTTAAATCTTGTAAAAGATGATTATTCACTCTTGCTCCATAACTAAAAAGTAAATTTTGCAATTGCAGATTTCT
>JACCDN011091914.1_pt1 | contig 10460 bp, 8 predicted proteins | sample 7441691 | NCBI WGS metagenome assembly JACCDN01 (sample SAMN15323439, study PRJNA562643) | freshwater metagenome | isolation source: river surface water | place: USA:Blue River Watershed | collected 2017-08-16
AGGCATGCTGCAAGGCATGCCACAAGAGACGTATATACAACCAAATAATTTAATAGGTGGTGGAAATAAATTAAATGAAAATAAATTTGATGGGATAAAAATCATTAATTTAAATGAAAAACAAAGCTCTGATAATTTTTTTTTTTAAAGGGAGGTGGTGAAAAAATAGTATCAAATACAATATTAAATCAACATGATCCAAATGAATCGCAGGTGACGAAACATATTAGACTACAACAAAAAGAACAATTTTCAATAATGAATCCACCAAAGCCACCACCACAAAATGAACCATTAATAAATTTACAAATTCACCAACAAAAACCACCACAAGCGCAACCAAAGGCACCAGGGACATACATACCGTTACCAGGAAATATGTATTTACCAAATGGAATGCCGAACACTGGATATACTTATATACCACAGATGGTACCAATTATTAATAATTATAAAATTGAGTCTCATGGTCCTAATGACAATCATGTGAAATTATCAATGTTATATGAAGACGTGTTGCCTAAAATGCAATTTACTCAAAATTACGGTGCATTGGACGAAAGAATACATTTGTATGAATTTGTTAGATCTGTATTGGTTAAAGAGAAAAACGGGAATATTACGGTATTTAGCAATAATACAAATTCGTTATTAAATTATGTTAAATTTATGGAATTAAATCCATATAAAACAAGTATATATACAAACAATCCGTATCATGGAATGCCAAAAGACATGTTAATATATCGTTCATGTTATCCGATAGTATTTAATCAGTCTAATTCATCAGTTATGTGTTCAAAAAATTCAATTGGGGTCAACGTAAGAATTTATAAATTATCAGATAATGAATTGCAATTATTTTATGATACACAATATCATAAAATGGGTGAAAAATTGGCAACATTTATACCAAACGAACCCGAAATTAATAAAAGCGAATGTGATATTTGGCGTGAAGTTGCGTATTATGAATATGTAAGAGAACATATAATAAAAACAAAAATATCACCAAATTTTGTAATATTATATACATTTAATGTTGTATTAACGCCATTTATAGATTTTAATAAATTAGCACAAATACAAGGGTTTGTATCAAAAGCGGATGGAAAATATAAAGGCAAAAGCTTAATATTAATAACAGAATCACCAACATATAATTTATATGGTTGGGCGTCAAATAGTTATCAGATACAAAATAATATAAAAAAAATGATATATACGGGATTTTACAGTGAAAAAATTTGGTATTCAATATTGTTTCAATTAATGGCAGCATTATACACAATGCAAAAACATAATTTTATTGTTCATGATTTTTCAGTTGAAAATAATGTATTTATTCGTGATTTAGTTGTTGAGCCAACAAATATAAAACATTGGAAATACAGAATAGAGAACATTGATTATTATATACCTAATTATGGGTATTTAGTGATGATTGATAGTAAATATCAGGATATAAATAAGAACATAACACAGCATAATAAAACATATAAAACGTATGGAGAGTTTATAGATAAATATGATGAGAAAGACATAAAAAATCGTTGTTTTACAGCATTTCGAAATTGTTTTACAAATAATATATTTAGTGATGTATTTATAAAAAACGGTGGTGTAAAACCGCCTGATAGTATAAGTGAGTTTATTTCAAAAATTGGATCCCACATTAATAAATACCGTGATAAGACATTAGATATTAATTTTTATATAACATTATGTATGACACGATTTATGAATAATAGAATTGGTACTATATTAAAAAGTCATGAAGTTGCGTTTATACGAACTGATGATAAAACTAAATTTGAAAAAGGGCAAATAATTGTGTATGAATATGCGTATCGTAATTACAAATTCGTAATGTATGATAATATTGGCAAACCAGATAAACCAGATGAACAAAATGAACATGACCATTTAATATTTACAAAAGAAAATCCAACTGATAACGATATAGTACGTAAATATTTGCCAGGATCGAAATTATATAATTTTTCGGCAATGGAAGTTGTAATGCAAAATTATAAATTAGGCGAAATTAATTTTAGTGAAGATAATTTAATTGAAACATATACTTGTTAAAAAAAATAAAATTAACATAAATTTTATTTTTTATTAAAACGCGTCATACAAATGTATTTAAGAAAAAGTCATTAATGGGGGTAAAATTTGTTTTCCTGTATTTTTATTTTCTGGTAATTGTATAGGGTTAACTGGTTTATTAATTTCAGCTAAATAATCAAACTCTTGGCGTATTGCAGTAATAATATCAGGAATTATAAAATCAAATAAATGGGCATTAAGATTTAACACTTGTTGTGTTAATTTAGAAGGTAAAAATTCAGCATGTTCGAAATAAATTGCTTTCATAACAATAATTAGATCAGATTCATTTTGGTCAACTGTTAATAAAAATTTTCCTCGTGTTTTCATATAAACTATTTTTTTTATTTCTTTTTGAATTCTTTCAATATTTTCAGATGAAAAAAATAATTCAAATAATGGCGTTGATTCAATTTCGCCTTGCAAAATATTATATCTGTTAATTTCATTATTTGTATTTGTTATTAATGGTTCTTGATAAAAATTTAAATTATTTGAATTAAATTTATCTATATTTGATTTAAATGGATTGGATTTTATTTTAAAAGTAGGATATGACATAAAATTATAATATTATATATTATAATTTTATTTTATTTATTTTATTTATTTTATTTATTTTATTTATTTTATTTATTTTATTTATTTTATTATTGTTACAATTTAGTTTTTTTAATTTGTAATAATACTAATATTTGAAGCGTCACTTTTAACATACATAAATATTGTGCCTGATTTGCTTGCACGTTCTGTAAATGATAAAATTGGTACTACAATACCATTTGATTGAACACCAGTATTATTAAATTTATCAACAACATAAATAGGTTGTATTGAATCAAGCATTCCTGATGCACGATCATAATTAACAGCTGCTACTTCTTGAGGCGCATATACATAACAAGTTGATTCAAATTGATTACGGTTAGAATCGGGAAGAGAAATAATACCTGCACTTTGACCAATAATAATATTATCATTTTCAGGCAATGTATCAACAAAAACAACTGAACGTAAATTAAAATCTGATCCATTAAATTGTAATTCCCATGGAAAATCAAATTCAGTGTCATTAAGACGTTCAATATTACCAACAGTTACAGGAAGTCTATTAAAACTGAATGGCGTTGTATAACTTGTTAAATCCACATTATAAAAACGTCTTGGTACATAAAGGAAAAACACATCGCGACTATACATAATAGTTGTTAATTTTTGAACAATTGTTTTGTTTTCAATAAAATAACGTTGTTGTACCATATTAATATTGTATTGTACTTTTGGCATTGCTGTTGATGTTGAGAACCTTGGAGGCAAATACATTGTGACCATTGGTATATTTGTAATTTGCCCTGTAACTGTTAATGGCATAAAATTATTGTGAACAGGCGATACATTGATAGTAGTAGGCCTAAAAGAAAACACGCCTAAAAGTTTACGTAAAATAGTTCCTTCATCTTTTATCAAAGATAATTCAGGGGAATCTATAATATTATTTGGACATTTATCTAAACTTTGAATGAAATCAGTTAATTTTTCATCATAATACCTACCTTGGCGAAGCGCAAACACTGATTCCCATAATTTAATTTGAACACGATATCTTGTTTCTAAATCTTTTAATGGACTATTTCTCATTGTAGCACATACCATGTCATTAGGATCCGTTATTATTGACCAATAAAGTTCGTAATCAGGATTTGTTTGAAGCATATAACCGTCTTTTTTTTGTTTTATTATATTACCAATATTTCCAAGTAACATAATTTCTTCAATATATCTCACTTTGGGCAAAAATAAAGCGGCAATAACCGGATGAACATATGAATATGGATTATTACGACGCCTATCAAATTCACCTGTTAATGCATGTGCTGCGGTATCATAATATGTAATTGTTTGCATTTTAATTTGTTCGTGAAGTGCTTTAGAAACTTCATAATGTTTCAAAATATTATCTAAATATTGTTTCTCTTCTTCTTTATAATATAATTTATCATTTAATGCATGCGCAGATGTAAAACCAAGTGTTTTGCTCATTTCTGTATTAGGAACATTGTATGTGTTTGTTTGATTAAAACGATTATCAGAAAGCGCAAAACGCATAAAACAATCAAATTCTTCTTCCGATAATTTGTATTTATTCATATATTTGCGTGCTTTTTTAACTAGGACAGGAAATGATACATGCATGCTTCCATATTTGCTATATATTTGTTCCTTAAATTTTAATGATTTTCGTTTAATTCTATCGAGTTTTGCTCTGAATTCTGCATATTGCTCTTCAACAATTCTATTATCAGTGTATTTACTTCGAAGTTTGACTAAAGCCTTATATTCATTACAGTTGGCAACATTAAATAATTTTGATAATTCTTCCTTATATGCAGATCTTTTATCTCCATGTTTATTTGTATCAACATTTCTGTGAAAGGATTGTTGTATTTCAGACATATTATAATATATATTATTATAATATATTTTTTCTAAAAAAATTATTATATTAATTTTTTTAAACTTATACTTTTTTTTTATTTTAATGCAAATAAAATTATTTTAATTGTGATATTATATATTTTTTTTTTTTATAAGATAAAATAATCTTCGTTTCATCGATTTTATCAATTTTTAATAATGATTCATAGCCATCTATTTTAATTTTATGTTCATTTAATATTTGTATTAATTCATCATATTTTTTATCAAATAACATTTTTTTTATAATTTTATTTATGTAAATAATATCAGTTATCGTTATGTTATTAACGTATTTACTTATACATGTAATATTTTTTTTATTAATATTTTTAATTGATGTTTTATTTAAATCTGTCGTAAAATTAATTCTACCATTCTTGTTTTTTAATGTTATTTTATTTAACCTAAAACTTGGATATACACATGTATATAATCCATGAATATTCTGCAAATCCCAAATTTGATTTCCATAAATATAATTTTCAATAACATCACCTTTTGAAATCATTTCATTTATCTCACATACTTCTTCTAAATTTTTATTTATATTTATGACATTTGTATGATTTTGTGATATCATTAATGGTATTAATACTTTATCAGTTTCGTAATATTTAAAACCTTGACTTATACCCTCATAATCGTATAACAAATATTTTGTTATATTAAATAATTCATGAGTAATATCTTTTTTACCATTATTATCAATATATTGTTTAATATTATTAAAATTAAATACTTTGCCAAATATTATATTTAAATCTTGTAATATTATTACAAGTCTTCTAATATCAAATTGTGCATAATCTAATATTATATCTAAAACATATTCGTTTTCTAATTGAATATTTTCAGATGTAATAATAATATTAGCAATGTTAAACATATCTAAATTTTCTGGATTTAAAAATTTTATTTGATTTGATTTTTTTTTGATTTCTGAAATTAATTTATTATGTTGATTATTTGAAATAAATATTATTGGTAAAAAAAAATTTAATTCATTTAATTTTATTAAATTTAAAATAAATTTTTTATCAGTTTGTGATGTTATCGTTTCTATCTCATCTATTAATAATACTTGATTTTTTCTTGTGTGTTTAATCATATTAATTATATTTTTTCCATATATTAGTTTATTTATTATTTCTTGTATGTTCCTATTTGAATTTAAATACATTTCTAAATTTATTATATCATAATTTAAATTATTTAAAATTATTGTTGTATGACATGTTTTTCCTGAACCATGATTTCCTGTTATTAACAAATTTGCTTTATTTGTTGCTAAATATTTTTTTTTTTGTTTTGTCGTACATGACGATTCACTTGTTTCTGTTAATTTTTTTTTTTTTTGAATAATTTTATTGTTTTTTGACGTATCATTTAATTTTTTTTTTTGCTTTATTAATTCAAATTCATTTAGCCAATTAATTATTTCATATATTGACCGCTTATTATAACATATATCTTCGATTTTTTTGGGTGTGTATTTTTCAATCCACGATTGTGACATATGTATATTTTGTATGACTATTAATTTATATTATAATATTTGTTTTTCATTTTTTTATCGTTTATTTTTATATAAAAATTTCTTTACTCATTATATTTATTATGATTTATAATCTCGTTTCTAAAACTATTTTTCCTATTAACACCCATTTATCAAAATTACTTTTATTTGGTTCAATGTGTTATTTTTTTTTAATTATTTTATTATATTTTAATTTTTCAAAAAAAATTCCTAATATTCAAATTATTAAAAGAAATATTATTTATTTTATTTTGCTAGATTTAATGTTATTGATCATAACAAATCAACAAGAGTTTCTTCATAAATTTAATATTATACCCCCCACCACAGTAATAAACAATTTTAATGAATATGAAAATGATGAACATTTAAATCCTTTTGAAAAAATTAATGAAAATACTGAATCAGATATTAATTTACCAATATATATAACAAAATAAATTATACAACGCGTCTTGGGTTTATTTTGACTTATAGAATTCTTATATAATAATATAAATTATGTTGTCAGATACAATAATAAATAAACTAAAATTAGATTTTAAACTTGTTGAAACAATACAAATAACAGAATATTTAAATGTTGTTAATTTAATACGGGAAAAATTTAAAGGCAGTATTAATCAGCAAAATTTATCATTACAACATTTTTCAGATTATAACATATTAGGTTATTTAGAAACAAATCAAATATTAAAAAATGATATTATAACCGATCCAAATTCAACAAAAATATTTTTTATTTTAAATCCAGAAAAAACAATTTTATTTCTTGCAATTGATTTTATAATACCTGAATTATGGTATAAAATTGATGATTTAAAATTAATTGATGAAATAGTTAAATTTTATAATTTACCAAATTATCATTCTGAATTTACATGTCAACAAAAATTTTTTGTTAATTCAAATTATTTTAGTGATTTAAATAACGTGTTTGATTTTTTAATTTCAAATAATTATGTTGAAAGTTTAATTTGGGGATCTAAATGGAATTCTTATCCAAATCTTGAAAATTTAACAAAATGTTCAAATATAATTAATTATAACAAAGCAAATATTATATCACTGCAACAAAAATTAAATGAAAATTCTTTGTCAGTACATTCAATTTATTCTAAATCGCGTATTAAAATTAACGAATCAAATCAAAATTTCATTATTGAAGTTTCATATAATACTTTATCAACAGAGTTAAATGTAAATAATTTTTTACCAAATAACATGCCAATTGATGTTTTGATTTTTTTATCAAATTTACCTGTTTTTAATTATCATAAAATATTAGCTAATCAAAATTTATCTGCAAATCATATTAATTTAGCAATACGACTTTGTGAAAATAACGATTTGGAAATAGTTTTAGATATTTTAAAAAAAAAATTATCTGAAATTAACAATGTGACATTACAAAAAACTATTAAACAATTTATATTATATATCACATCTAATTTAGAAATTCGTGATATAACTAATACTGAACAATTTAAACATTTTATTACAGAATTACAACAAAAAAATCCAAATAATAAATATCAAATTATAACAAATTTATTAACTAAACAGCTAAAATGTCCAATTGACAATAAAATTGTTCAAGAAACTCTTAAAAATTGTATTACACATATTTTACAAAACATTTAATTTGTTTATAAATTGATATTACTTAAACAATAATATATTAAACACATTATATGTCAAGTTCCGACGCAACTATTAATACAAATACAAATATAGATACAAATATAGATACAAATATTAATACTAACATTGAAATTATTAATGATTTCGGTGATTTAGATTTAAAACGTAATTTATTGAGAGGCATATATTCTTTTGGGTTTGAAAATCCATCAAAAATTCAAGCAAAAGCAATAAAGCCAATGATTGAAAAAAAAGAATTAATTGCGCAATCACATTCAGGAACCGGAAAAACGGGTGCTTTTATGATTGCAACATTACAAATTATTGATGAAACATTTCAAAAATGTCAAGCAATAATAATAACTCCAACACATGAATTAGCAACACAAATTTATGATGTAAGTCAAGAATTAGCAAAATTCATGAATATAAAATTTACTTTGTGTATTGGAAAAACAAATATAATAGATAATAAACGTGATTTAGAAACTAGTGTTGTTGCGATTGGCACACCAGGACGTATTAATGATTTGATAAACAGAAAAACGATTGATACAAATTATATAAAATTATTAGTGTTAGATGAAGCAGATGAAATGCTATCAAATGATTTTTGTGATCAAATAAAAACAACAATTGGGTTGTTACCAAAAAATACACAAATATGTTTATTTTCGGCAACAATGCCAGATGAAACTTTGGAAATAACAAAAGCATTTTTACAAAATCCAACAAAAATTTTAATTGAAAATGAAAAATTAACTCTTGATGAAATTTCACAATTTTATCACAATACAAATGTTGAAACATCAAAATATGAAATTTTTAAAGAAATATATAATTTAATTAATGTTGGACAAATTATCGTTTATGTTAATACTCAACATAAAGCACAACAATTATACGAACAATTAACATCTGACAATCACACATGTGGTGTCATTTATAGCCATTTGGATTCGCATTCAAGAACAACTGTGTTAAAACAATTTCGTAATGGTGTTTTTAGAATTTTAATTTCAACCGATTTATTAGCACGAGGTATTGATATTCAAAAACTATCAGTTGTTATAAATTACGATATACCGTTTAACAAAGAATGTTATATTCATCGTATCGGAAGAAGCGGACGTTTTGGAAAACGCGGCGTTGCTATTAATTTAGTAACAAATAATGATATAAAATATTTAAAAGATATTGAACGTCATTATAAAACATCAATACAAGAAATGCCAGAAAATATTAATTTTTACATTTAATTTACATTTAAATAAATTTTTATAATAATTAATAATGATATCAAATATTATTATTAATTCGGGTTATAATGCAACATATATTTCATCATTATTTGTTGCATTGTTTTATTGTTTTTCATATATTGAAGACATATTTTTAAATTTAAATCCAAAAGATTTAAAATTTATGTATTTACAAGAATTTATTAAAACTGAAATTGTTTCAAAATTTAAAACTAATAAATCAATTTTATCATCATCTTTTGATAAAATTAGAATATTATCGCATTTTTTAGGTTGGAAATCAAAAGAAAATTTATTTATTGAACACGATGTTTCTGATTTTTTTCTTTTCCTATCATCAAATTTAACAATTTCTGATTATTGTTTTTTTTTAAATATTACAATTAATGAAACTACCAAAATCGGACATCAGTTAAAAAAAATATTTGTTAAACCACAATCAAATATTTATTCTTTTTTAATTATTCATTTATTACGCAATACGCCAAATATTCAAGTTGATATTGATGCAATTTTATCTTTATCATATAAAATTAATGATGACGATAGTAATATTGATAATAATGTTGTTATTGTTAAATGGATATTTCATTCTGCAATTGCATTTAATGGTACTAATTATTACGTTTTACTTTTTATTGATAAAAAATTAGTTATGTTTCAAGAAAATAATTATCCATGTTTTACAATTATTGACTTGCAAAATTTAGATTTAATTCAAAAATTACAATCAGAAATTATACTTGTGTTTTATAAACACAATAAATTATTATAATATAAAGTTATTCAAATTAATTATATATTTATGCTTAATCCAATTTGCCACAAAAAAATATTAAATGACCAAAAAATTTTAATTTCTAACCCTCTTAATAATATTTTTGCGTTTCCTGATGATAATAACCTCCTAATTTGGTATTTTCTTATCATTGCACCGTCATTTACTGCTTTTTCTGGTATCCATTTTATTGGTCAACTTATTCATCACCATGATTACCCGTTTCGTCCACCGCAATGTAAAATATTAACTCCTGTCGGTAAATTTAAAAATACTAACACACTCTATTTCTCAAATGTCCTCATAAATCAACCCGAATGGAATTTATCTTGGAATATTAATACTATTTTATCTTCCATTTTTTTACAAGTTATTGACGATACACATTTCAATTTATCGTCTTTTTCTTCTTCTGATTCTATCGCTTTTAATAAATCTAATTATCCAACCATTTATCAACAATTTTTACCTTTAATTCACCAAAAAAATATGCACTTTAATTCTAATTCAACATCAACTACACAACACTCAAAAACTAAATCTAATTCATCAACTAAACAACGCACAAAAACTAAATCTGATTCAGCAACTAAACAAGCTAATATTTTAGATTCTAATTCAACATCAACTAAACAACGCACAAAAACTA
>JACCDN010620312.1_pt1 | contig 10459 bp, 13 predicted proteins | sample 7441691 | NCBI WGS metagenome assembly JACCDN01 (sample SAMN15323439, study PRJNA562643) | freshwater metagenome | isolation source: river surface water | place: USA:Blue River Watershed | collected 2017-08-16
ACAATTCATTGAAGCCCCATCAGTGCCTTAATTGGCAAAGGAATTACCGACACATTGTTCGTACATTTGGGAAGATCGCCTTAATTGGCGTCAGCGGCATAGGCTTCGTCGCAGTACCAAATCACGAAACCACGAGAGCTGACTCTGGTCAGTTTTTTATGTGGAAATATTTATTAACGGGTCGTTTCTAAGCTTGTCATAGAGACAAGCGAAGAGGCGAGTGTCACCCAAATAAGAAAGGGACATCTACAAGATGCCAACTATTAACCAATTGGTTCGTAAAGGTCGCAAGCCTTTGAAAGCCAAAAGCAAATCTCCGGCGTTACAACGTCGCGTGAACTTGCTAAAGAATAAGGTAATCACCATGCCGACTGGATCTCCATTCATGCGCGGTGTTTGTCTTAAGGTATACACAACCACTCCTAAGAAGCCTAACTCTGCGCTTCGAAAAGTAGCTAAGATTAAATTGACTAACCAGATGGAAGTTCTTGCTTACATCCCAGGTGTTGGTCACAACTTGCAAGAACACAGTGTAGTAATGATTCGCGGCGGTCGTGTAAAAGATCTTCCGGGTGTTCGTTACCACATCGTTCGTGGTAAGTTGGACACATTAGGCGTTGACGGTCGAAAACGCTCTCGCAGTAAATATGGCACCAAGAAGCCATCAGGAGAATAATATATGCCACGTAGAGCAAGAAGTTTCGAAAAACATTTACCAGCCCCAGATCCAAAGTTTTCTAGCGTTAAATACGGTAAGTTTATTAACTACCTAATGGAACGTGGTAAGAAGACAGTATCACAGAAGATTTTCTATGATGCTTTGGACATTGTTGGTGAAAAAATGAAAGACCAAGATGTTTCTGATGCGCGTCAGATTTTCGACATCGCTTTAAAAAATATCGCTCCATTGATGGAAATTAAGGGTCGCCGTATTGGTGGATCTAACTATCAGGTACCAATGGAAGTACAAGAACCTCGCCGCACAGCTTTAGGAATGAAATGGATGATTAATGCTGCACGTGCTCGTAAAGGTGCTCCAATGCGCGAAAAGTTAGCTTACGAAATTGTTGATGCATTTAACAAGATCGGTGCTGCTGTTAAGAAGCGTGATGATACTCACCGTATGGCTGAAGCAAACAAAGCGTTCGCTCACTTCGCACGTTTTGGAAACAAGCGTAAATAATAGAAATAAAGATTTAATAAATTATGCCAAGAGAATATCCAATTGAAGCGACCCGAAACATCGGGATTATCGCTCACATCGATGCCGGCAAAACTACAACTACCGAAGGTATCTTGTATAACACCGGTATGATCCACACCATTGGTGCAGTACACGAAGGTGAAACTGTTACCGACTGGATGGAACAAGAACGTGAACGTGGTATTACTATCACGTCTGCGGCGGTTACTTGTTACTGGAAACCCCAGTACATCAAAATGGCCGACGAAAACGTTGACCAATATAAAATCAACATTATCGACACACCAGGACACGTAGACTTCACGGTTGAAGTTGAACGTTCTTTGCGTGTGCTTGATGGTGCAATTACCGTATTCGACGGTAAGATGGGTGTAGAACCTCAATCCGAAACAGTATGGCGCCAAGCCGACAAGTACGGTGTACCTCGCGCATGTTTCATCAACAAGATTAACCAAACTGGTGGCGACTTCTATAAGTCTTTGGAATCTATCCACACCCGTTTAACAAAGAATGCATTCCCAGTACAACTTCCAATCGGTTTTGAAAAAGACATCGTTGGTGTTGTAGATTTGATTGGAATGAAGTCTTACACATACAAAGATTACACAGACAAAGAATTCACTATTGGTGAAGTTCCTGCAGACATGTTAGAAAAGGCTGAAAAGTACCGTCATGAATTAATTGAAAAAGTTGTTGAGTTCGACGACGAGTTAATGGAAAAATATTTGGGCGGTGAAGCTCTTACAGAAGATGAATTGCTTATGGCTATCCGTAAAGCGACTCGTTCAGGTGAGTTCTACCCAGTATTCGGTGGTGATGGTCGTGGTATCATCGTTCGTACATTGCTTGATGCAGTTGCAAACTTCTTACCATCTCCAGTAGACAAAGAACCTGTTAAGGGTACAAACCCAAAGACTGGTGAAGAGCTTGTTCGTAATCCATCTGACGCAGAACCATTCACAGCTTTGGCTTTCAAAATTGCGACTGACCCATTCGTAGGTCGTCTTGCTTTCTTCCGTGTTTACTCTGGAACCTTAACTGCTGGTAGCTATGTTTTGAATGGTCGTTCTGGTAACCGTGAACGTGTTGGTCGTATTGTACGTATGCGTGCTGACCAACGCGATGAAGTTAAAGAAGTTTTCGCTGGTGACATTTGTGCGTTGGTAGGTCCAAAAGACACTATTACTGCAGATACACTTTGTGCAGAAACATCTCCAATTGAACTTGAAAAGATCAAGTTCGCTGAACCAGTTATCTCTATGGCGATTGAGCCGAAGACAAAAGCTGACCAAGAAAAAATGGGTATTGCGATGCAAAAACTTGCAGAAGAAGATCCTACATTCAAAGTTAGCTCTGACACAGAAACTCAAGAAACTATTATCGCTGGTATGGGTGAACTTCACCTTGAAATTCTTGTAGATCGTATGAAGCGCGAATTTAAAGTTGAAGCTAACGTTGGTAAGCCACAAGTTGCTTACAAAGAAAGCTTTAAGAAAATGGCTGAAGCTGAACACAAGTTCATTCGTCAGTCTGGTGGTCGTGGACAATACGGTCACGTATACCTTCGCGTTGAACCTTTGGAAGCTGGTAAAGGATACGAATTCGTTGATGCAATTGTTGGTGGTGTAATTCCAAAAGAATACATCAAACCAATTGATAAAGGTATTCAAGAATCTGCTGCTAACGGTGTTATCGCTGGTTACCCATTGGTAGACTTTAAAGCTACTGTTTATGATGGTAGCTATCACGAAGTTGACTCTTCTGAAATGGCTTTCAAAATTGCTGCGTCTAAAGCGTTGCAAGAAGCTGTTCGCAAAGGTGATCCAATCTTACTAGAACCAGTTATGAAAGTTGTTGTTACAACTCCTGAAGCAAACATGGGTGATGTAATTGGTGACTTGAACTCTAAGCGTGCGAAAGTTCAAGATATGGAAGATATCACTGGACGTAAAGTTGTTACAGCTCACGTACCACTTGCTGAAATGTTTGGTTACGCAACTCAATTGCGTAGCATGACTCAAGGTCAAGCTAGCTCTATTATGGAATTCGATCACTACGAAGAAGTTCCAAAAAATGTTGCTGCTGGAATTGTTGAAGCTCGTTCTGGTATGAACGCTCGTAAGGGACAATAATACCTGGCGACTAAGCTGTAAATAAGAAAAAAGACCTTTACTACAAAGGTCTTTTTTAAATCTAGTTACAATTTCCCAAGTAGCTTCTGTACCAACCACAGCTGTGATCAATTGTATTAGTCCTTCGATCCTCAACGTTAGTGCTTTGCCTAGCGTTCCACCACTTATACGCATGAGAACTCAAAGCAATACCTTCATTATCTACACGTTTCACATACGCTGCTAGCGTAGCTCTAGCTGATGCATCATCGGGTGAATTTGCTAGATCTTCTGTAAACTGCTTGCTATCTCGCACAATGCTGTTGTACTTATGGGTAGTGTAGCCTACCAATAATAGAGCAGCTATGATTACTATACCTAATGTTACTTTCAAAGTTTTAACATTATTCATATACTTGGTTTTTTTAGTTTTTAATTACTGATATTATAACATAATGCAATTATGGCAACTTGATTAGTTATGAGTCTTTTGTAATAATAACGCCATGAACATAAAAGATTACTTAAATTTGGCTGGGGAGCAGGGGAAAGTGGTTATAGTAAGTGATGATGGCAAAGTCCAGGGCGTACTCCTTCCTTATGATGAATATAAAAAGATTGCTGGTAATAAACCTCAAGAACCCAAATTAAGTGCGGAAGACATTGCAGAAAAAGTAAACCGAGAAATTCTGCAGGCACAATTGGAAGAAGTTATTTCCGTAGCTGATGCCGCCTTGCCAGAAGCGGTGCTGCCCAATCCAGATTTACAAGAGCCTCAAGTCTATTCTAGTAATGCAGAGCGAATCGACTCGTTAATTAATAAGCGGGCTCAAAATCTTTTCAAATCGATGCCATATAATTACACTGGTACTCCAGAAGTGAAAGTTGATATTCCAGAAGCATCTGTCGATGAAGAAATCAGTACAAACTTTGATGACATATAAATTAAAAGGCAACTACAATTAAGTAGTTGCTCTTTTTTCTATCTGGCAAACAGGTTTGCCAAAGTGACAATGACCGAATCATCTTTCACAGGAGTTGTTGGATCTGTAGTTCGGAATTCCCCATACTGCAAGGCGCGTTCTGCTTTTCCTTTAACTTCGTTAAAGAATTGCTCAGTCGCTTCTCTTCTGGTAGGGACACCTTTAAGGTATAGTCGATCTATTGGCGATTTTTTCGCCTCTATATCGGCTAACTGTTTAATATACAGCTCCGCTGCTTCCGGTGAATGATGGAATGAATAACCAGCTCTCTTGGGTCGGTTATTCAAAAGTTTCTGCCATTCCTGACGGTATATATGATGAATCATGACATCACCTCCGTTGTATGAATACTTTAGTTATACTCTCTTTTTAAGTAAATAGCAAAAGCGATTCCAGCTTGACACCACCTCCAAAACTCCTTAGAATACATAGTGATTGGCGCGCCTTGCGGCCGCTGATTTTATTTGTACAATAATTAAATTTGAATAAGTAGAAAACAGTCCTGATGTTCCTGGATTCCTAGCGAAAAAAAGAGAGACCCTCTCTTTTCCCCCGCATCATTGCGAGGAAAGAGCGAGGGTATCTCGGGGCATCCCGTTTACTACATATTCAACGAAAGGTATCAAATGGCAGAGCAATTTGATCGTTCGAAAACCCACGTTAACGTTGGTACTATTGGTCACGTAGACCATGGTAAGACAACTTTAACTGCGGCTATCACAACTGTGTTAGCTAAGTCCGGAAATGCGAAAGCTAAGGACTATGCTAGCATCGACAATGCGCCTGAAGAACGTGCTCGTGGTATTACCATCAACACTTCTCACGCGGAATACGAGTCTGAAAAGCGTCACTACGCTCACGTAGACTGTCCAGGTCACGCTGACTACATCAAGAACATGATTACTGGTGCAGCTCAGATGGATGGCGCTATCCTAGTAGTTTCTGCTACTGATGGTCCAATGCCTCAAACTCGTGAACACATCCTTTTGGCTCGCCAAGTAGGTGTACCTCACATCGTTGTTTACATGAACAAATGTGATATGGTTCAAGACGCTGAACTTCTAGACCTTGTTGAAGAAGAAATCCGCGATCTTCTAACAAAGTACGAATTCCCTGGAAAAGATACTCCAATCATCCGCGGTTCTGCTTTGAAAGCTTTGGAAGGTGATACATCTGATATGGGTGAACCATCTATCACTAAGCTTGTAGAAGCTTTGGATTCTTTCATCCCAGATCCAGAACGCGCTACTGACCAACCTTTCCTAATGCCAATCGAAGACATCTTCACTATTGAAGGTCGTGGTACTGTGGTTACTGGTCGTATCGAACGTGGTGTTATCAACATCAACGAAGAAGTTGAAATCGTTGGTATCCGCCCTACATCTAAGACAGTTGTTACTGGTGTTGAAATGTTCAACAAGCAACTAGATAAGGGTATGGCTGGAGATAACGCTGGTCTATTGCTTCGTGGTGTAAAGAAGGAAGAAGTAGAACGTGGTCAAGTTTTGGCTAAGACTGGTTCTATCACTCCTCACACTGAATTTGAAGCTGAAGTATACATCTTGAACAAAGAAGAAGGTGGACGTCACACTCCTTTCTTCAAGGGTTACAAGCCTCAATTCTACATCCGTACTACTGATGTGACTGGTGAAGTTATTTTGCCAGAAGGTCAAGAAATGGTTATGCCTGGTGATACTGTAAACATCAATGTTAAATTGATCACTCCAGTAGCTCTAGAAGAAAAAGGCAAATTCGCGATTCGCGAAGGTGGCCGTACCGTTGGTGCTGGTGTTGTAGTTAAGATTATCAAGTAAGATTGATTTAGACTGAAAATTATTTATACGGAGGCAGCGCTCACGCTGATTCTCAGCTGCGCTTAGCGTTACTGCCTCCTTAATAAATAATCTTTCAGTTAAACAATTTGCTTTTACATAAAAAACTCCTCTACGAAAGTAGGGGAGATTTTTTATTTTATCGCTTTATTAAAACTTTAGTTTAAATTCAGCAAAACTTTATTTATAATTATTGTTGACTGCGCAGACCTCTTTGCTAAAATTAAATCATGTTTACTATAGAGCAATTAAAACAATTGTCTGATTTCCTTATTCATGAGTTTAAGGAAGTCTTTGGGACTAAAGAAGACCTTAAGTTCTTAGATGATAAGATAAATACACTGCAAAATACCATGGATTCAGTGGCTAAATTAGCGCATGATAATAATGATGAAATCGCAGCTCTGGGTGGGCGTTTAGATAATGTTGAGGATTGGGTAGAAAAAGCAGCTCCGAAAATTGGTTTAGAATATAAAACTTAAATAAAAAAGCTAGCCATTTCTGACTAGCATACCTTAGTTCTAGAAGTTTTTTGAACTAAGACTGATTTGATCGTGCCGCTTTCGCTAAGCCATGAATTAACTTCCTTGTTGGTCCGAACACCATACTGTCGTTGTATTTCGCCAGTAATCCGTATCCGAAAAGTCGTCTCAGTGTCATCATTAGTATCTCTGAATGCGATTTACCGGCTGTAAAACGACTCTCCGAAAAGAGCGTGATGGGCAATTTGTTGATACCAATTACACCTTCAATGTAAGTTTGGCGACCTTCAAGTGTAAATGCCACATCTTGCAAAATTCGGTCGGAGCTAACGGCTATTGGATGGCCGAAACTATCATTCTCCGTATCAAATTTGCAGTCATTCAAAACTCTTGAGTAGAGAATAACTCGCGCTGTGACTTCTTCCATCAAACCAAAGGCGAACTGATCACAGTCAGTTACTCCTTGTGCTGCAAGCGTGGAAAGATCGCAGTAATACGCTTTCATTTCCACACTATTTATTTCAGCGATGAGTCGTTCGTTGTTTGCAACGAATAGCCCATTTAGAAAGACCGGGGCATCCTTACCCAGTCCTGTAATAGTTAATTTCTGCATTAATAACTCCTCCGAAAAAAATACCAAATTCTGTCTATATTCTCAAGCTAATACTGGTGCTCAAGACTTTGTACTATAAGGTTTTACTAGAGTTTTGTCAAATTTTTCCTTATCTTCAGAAATCTCTCAGTTTTTCTTCAGAAAAACTTGACATTAATGTAAAAACCGTTTAAAATACTCAAGAATAGCTAAGCAACGTTTTAGCTTTCTTTTAAACGCTAAAAATAGCTCATAAACAAGCACATTTTAGCAATCCTTAACAAGCTCATTGACTAAATGGACAAGGCAGTTAACAAACCGAAAATCCGCATCAAAATTCGTGCTTACGATCATAAATTGATCGACCAAAGCTCGAAGCAGATCGTGGACACAGCTAAGCGAACTGGAGCCTCTATTTCTGGCCCAATACCTTTACCTACGGAGAAGAAGAAGTACACAGTACTTCGCTCAACTTTCGTACACAAAGATAGCCGTGAACAATTCGAAATGCGCGTTCACAAGAGAATGATCGACATTCTTGAACCAACTGCTAAGACTATTGATTCCTTGACCAACCTTAATCTCCCTGCTGGAGTTGATGTTGAGATCAAAATGAGCTAAACAATCGTGTAGATAAGTTTTGAGGGTCGCAGCCCAGAAAGCTGCTCCAATCAAAATACTATTTGCCAAACATACGAAACCTCTATCTTTTATTAGATTTAGAAGTATTTTTGTGTGCTGGGCAAATAGGCTCAGCATTTTTTGTTTTTTATAGCCTATATTTATTAACCAGATGACTGATGTCCGTTATAAGTTCGGACCACTCAGTTTCAGAAAAAGAACGACATGAACTTCATCGTTGGAAAAAAACTTAACATGACTCAGTATTTTGCTGAATCAGGCGAAAGCATTCCGGTTACTGTAGTATCCGTTTTGCCGATGACTGTTACTCAAGTAAAAACTGAAGCAAGCAAAGATAAGTATAACGCTGTACAATTCGGTATCGATCAAGCTATTGCTGGATCTAAGCGTACAAATAAGCCAAAAACAGGCCACAGCAAAGATTTAGGACACTTCGGTAAGTTCGTTGAAAAACGCATGACTGCTGAAGAAATTGCTACTTTCGAAGCTGGAGCCAAGTTTGATGCAAGCGCTTTCGAAATTGGTGAATTGGTAAACGTGATTGGTGTAATGAAGGGTCGTGGATTCGCTGGTGGTATGAAGCGTCACGGTTTCAAAGGTTTTCCTGCATCTCATGGTCACGATAAGCCTCGCTCAGTAGGTTCAATCGGTTCTCGTTATCCGCAACACGTTAACAAAGGCCGTCGAATGGCTGGTCACATGGGAACACAACACGTTACTGTCAAAAACCTACAAGTAGTAGATGTTGATGTAGAAAAAGGTTTGATGATGGTTTCTGGTGCTATCCCTGGTGCAACTGGCGGAATGATCCGAATCACTTCAACTGGCGTTACAAAGCCTTTGGTAAAGGTTGCTCCAGATAACGGTAAGAAAAAGAAATAAGTAGCGAGTTATCTTTACTCTATATATTAATCTAGATTATGAAAATTTCTGTTTACAATCAAAAAGCTGAAGTAGTCGGCGAAATCGAGTTGAATGAAAAGATCTATGGTGTTAAGCCATCTATTCATTTACTTGCTGAATCCGTACGTGTTCAGGCTTCTAACGCTCGTAAGGGCTTGGCTAACACCAAGACTCGCGGTGAGGTTAGTGGTGGTGGTAAGAAACCTTGGAAGCAAAAAGGTACTGGCCGCGCTCGTGTAGGATCTACTCGTAGCCCTATCTGGCGTCATGGTGGAATCACTTTTGGTCCAACTTCAGATCGCAACTGGTCATTGAAGATTAACAAGAAAGCTAAGACTAAAGCATTGTTTATGTCACTTTCCGATAAAGTTAATGATGGCAAGCTAATTGTTGTTGAAGGAATGAACATTGAAAACGCAAAGACTAAAAACTTTGTACAAGTTATGGCTTCATTTGAAAGCAAGCTAAATGGCTTGGGCAAAAAGCAATTACTTGTAATGCCTAAGAAGCAACAAGAATTAGTTCGCGCTTCTCGTAACATCCCAAATCTTGAATCTACAATAGCAGCAAGTTTGAATGTAACAGATATCCTAAAAGCTGATACAATGGTAATCCTAAAGGAAAGCCTAGAAGTGATTGAGAAGACTTATCTAAAAGCTAACGCTAATTACGAAAAGTCTGCAAAATCACCAAAGAAAGTTATAGCAGCAGCTAAGGATGCAGCAGTTAAGAAAGCTCCCGCTGCTAAAACAGCAAAAGCAGTTAAAGAAACCGTTAAATAATTTACTCTACTAATTTATCCCAATGGCAATTTTTTCTAAAAAAGAGAATACAGCAGAAGAAACAGAAGCAACTCCAGTTGTAGCAGAAGCTACAGCAGTAGTTACTGAAGAAACTCCTGCAAAAACTATCACGCTTGATGCATCTAGCTCACGCGCTTTAGTTGTACCTCGAATTTCAGAAAAGGCTGGCAAGATGAATGCAATTAATAAATACGTATTCACAGTACTACCGAAGACTAACAAGATTGAAGCTCGCAAAGCAATTGAAGCTCTTTACGGAGTAAAAGTTGCGACAGTAAACATGATCACAGTGGCTGGAAAAACCCGTCGCTTTGGCCGTCGAACTGGCACAACTTCTGCTTACAAGAAAGCAATCGTTACTTTAAAGCCGGACAGTAAGAAAATTGATTTAGTAGAACCATCATAATCCTATGGCAGTAAAACTATACAAACCAATAACTCCTGGCCGTCGCTTTGCTAGCGTTGTAGATTACAATGCAGTATTGAGCAAAACAGTTAAGACTCCAAAAGGTCTGATTGTTTCTAAAGGCAAGCAAGCTGGACGTAATAACACAGGTAAAATCACTGTTCGTCATCAAGGTGGCGGTGCAAAGAAGCAACTTCGCTTAGTAGATTTCTCTCGTGTTGATCGTAAAGATATTCCTGCTACTGTAAAGACTATTGAATATGATCCAACTCGCACAGCTTTCATCTCACTAGTATTTTACAAAGATGGTGTTAAGCGCTACATTTTAACTCCGCAAGGACTTAAAGTAGGTGATACAGTAATTTTCTCTGATACTGCTGAAATTAAGCCAGGCAACCGTTTACCTTTATCTTCAATTCCTGTTAGTACAGTAATCCACGATGTAGAATTAATTCCTGGCCACGGCGGCAAAATTGCTCGCAGTGCTGGAAGCGGTCTACT
>JACCDN010907126.1_pt1 | contig 10459 bp, 13 predicted proteins | sample 7441691 | NCBI WGS metagenome assembly JACCDN01 (sample SAMN15323439, study PRJNA562643) | freshwater metagenome | isolation source: river surface water | place: USA:Blue River Watershed | collected 2017-08-16
CTACACCAACTAATCTACTTCGCTCATCTCCTCGTTAAGGTAAAGAACCTTAACTTCGTCGTTTAGCTCGTATCTTAATTGGTTCGCTCAGTGCTAAGGGCGAATAAGTAGCCAACCGGGTTTTAAAGCGAATTTCGAAAGAGGTCTATTCTCTTATGCCAGCAAATTTCTGTTTCTTTTCTCGATTCCAAGATAGAGCTTTAGAGGAGATAGCAAAACCAATAATAAGAATGCTGATCCTGCTTGTTAACATAAGAAGAGCAACTAGACTTTTTCCAAAGATCGATAGTTCAGGGGTAATACCCACACTAAGCCCTATTGTGCATAAAGCAGAAGCTGTTTCGAAAAAAAGGGGAAAGAGAGGTTTTTTCTCAATTAGGTAGAGTAAAGGAGCTGCTAACAACAGAATAAGGCAGTAGCAAACAAATGAGAAAAAAACAATTTGTGTTCTTTTGAGGAGAACTTTTTTACTCCATAGGGAATTTTTGTTTCTAAATATATTTGCTACAAGCTGTAGCAAAATAGTAAATGAAGTACCCCTCAGATTCTTGCCGTTTCCAGTTAAAGAGACGCCGAGAATCATTAAAACAATGATTAAAAAATGAGTAATTAGTGGTAATGTTCTGATGTCTACTGTGTTAAATCCTGTTGTTGTTATTGTCGATATGATCTGAAAAAATGAGGTGAGGAGTTTTGGTAATTTAGAATTGTCTGTTAAGAATATTGTCATGAATGAAAAAAAGAGTCCCCCGATCACTATAGCTACAGCAGCAAAGGATTGCATGATTCGATTCAATAAGCTCATAAGTGTTTTTCGATTCATGACGCTTTTGAAAAAATTCGTCCATAGGAAAAAGCCGAAAGCTCCCATTAGACTAAAAAAAGAGATGATGACATTGATTCCAAAGTGATTTTTGTAACCTTCCAGATTGGATGAAAAAAGGCTAAAACCTGCAGTACAAAAAGCTGAAACGCTATGGAAAAGTGCATTCCAGAAGGCATTCTCCACCCCTTCATTTCTAAAACTAAAAAATAATAGTGTCAGTGCACTTATTTCACAGAGGCTTGTGTAGATTAAAATTTGTTTGGTCAATTCTTTAATGGAAGAGCTATCTGAGAAGGGAGGAGTAGATTCTATACTGTCTGCTGTAACTGATTTTTTGTTAAAACTCAAAAGCAGAAGAGAACTAAATATCATGTAACCGATACCGCCTAACTGAATCAGAAGCAAAATCACCATTTGTCCGAGGAAGGAAAATGTTGTACCTATATCAACTGTAGATAGGCCTGTTGTAGAAACTGCTGAAGCAGTTGTAAAGAGCACATCTATCTCTGAAACAAAATTTTTCTGACAAAAGGGAAGTTGTAAAATGAACCACCCAAATGCCACAATAGAAAAATAACCAGCAAGAAATAGTTGAATCATAGGATGTTTTTTCATAAACGCTCGTAGAGAAAAAAGCACTTTTATTGTATTGCTTAATAACAGCAAAGGACGCTCCACTACAACAGCTTGCAAAATAACTTGGAGACCAAAGACTGTCTCCCTATACAGCATTTTGTTGATAAATTCATAGAGCAACTGTAGCACGCTCACAAGATTGTGAGCAAAGCCTTTAAAACCCCCTTCTTCTGAAAAAGGAACAACTCTCATGACGAAGTTTTGAAATGACATGGGTGTAATTTTTTAAGGTTTAATTAAGAAATGCGCTTGATGAAAAAGCTGTCGGTTGATAATCTTTCTGTGGAATTTTAACAGGGGACAATTATGGCGTCTATTACCCCAACTTCTCATCTCCAGCGTCTTATTGCACTGGATTCAAGGATTGAGTATTTGCGATTCGAAGAAGAAATGCCTACTACTGCTATTGCTGCAAAGGTTCTTGGAGTAGCAGAGGAGCAAATTATTAAGACATGTTTGATTAAAGGAAAGAAGACAGGTTCTTTTGTTGCTGTAATTCTCTTAGGAGTTGATCGCATAGATCCGAAGAAATTTGCTGCAATCTTCGAAAAATATAGTTTTGTATCAGGAGAAGAAGCTTTTTCGTTAACAGGATATCCTGCAGGGGGTATTCCTCCTATTGGTTTAGGAGAGAGAATTACAGTCGTATATGTCGATAGAAAAGTGCTATCTCATGGAGAAGTATACGGTGGCGGTGGTGAGAAAGTTTCTTTAATTCGCATCCCTTCGGAACTATTGGTTAGCTTAAATGCAGGACAAGTTGTTGATATAGCGGAAGAAAGAACGGAATCAGAGGTTGTAAGATGAAGACACAAGAAGAAGCGATAGAAAAGATTCGAGGGTTTTTAAGCGAAGAGCTTATGAAAGATTGGGCCCTCTCAATTCCATTAACAGAATCATTTGAGCTCGATAGCATCGATCAGATCGATTTAAGGCTGTTTTTAGAAGAGATGTTTTCAGTTAAATTTGCAGAAGGACAAAAGCCTTTTCAAAACATAAACGATATTCTAGAGTATGTGATACCTAATTCCCAAATTACTCAAACTTGTTAAAGATCAAATCGATTTTGTAGAGGATAATGGACTATTCATCCCTATGGGAATGTGCGAGCCAAGAAAGGCTGATTTCGTTAGATCTTCTTGAAAAAGATTTAGCGGCCTGTGTAGCAGACGGCGACCTAATCTTCAATCACTACGGTGATAAACCTCCTTTTTCTATCCTTGAATATCGAGAATCGCGTTTATTAGTCTTAGAGTTTCTCCGTGAGCAATCTCTTGTAAAACCAAGGTCGGTTGTAAATGCAACTGGTGGATACGGCACTGGTGTGTTAGGGGGCGATGTATCGGTTTTGCTAAAAAGCCTTACTGAGGGGCTTCTTTCTTGCCCGTGTGCAAATGATGAATATGCTAATTTAGACCGTTTTCATTTAACTGAAAAAGTCAAAATTTTGATTGCCCAGCACACTCAGACAGAGCCTTCTGACTGGGATATAACATTTACGAGCACAGGAACAGAGGCGATGGATTTTGCCTATCAACTGGTTCAGTTAGAGGGATTCAATCTTTTGACAGGGATCAATAAAAGGCAGCAAAAAGATGTCATTATCGCCTGTCGTGGAGCTTGGCACGGATGGGGTTTAGCCTCAAACCAATTTTTAGATCGGAGACAATTTACTGAAGGGTTGCCCAGGTTTTCTGAATCTAAAGTTGTCTTCCATCAATATGGGGATATTGCACAGCTTCAAGAGCTATTCCATACGTACCAGGGCAGAATTAAAGCGATTTTTGTGGAGGGAATACTTGGAGATGGGGGGATTGTAGTAGGTTCTCTTGATTGGTGGGATCGATTGCTGTCTCTAGCTAAAACTGAAGATGCAAGAGTTGTAGATGATGAAATCTTGACTTGTATGCGTACAGGTAAGTTTCTTGCTTTGCCGGAGGGTAGGGCGCCTGATTGCATTACGTTAGGTAAAGGTTTAGGTTTTGGAGTTTTTCCTCTTTCTCTTGTTGCTTGGAAAAAGGGGAATTTAAGTCCAAGACCAGGCATAGGGGTGCGGACATTTAATGCCCGTCCTTTGCACAGTCGTGTTGTTTTACAAGGTTTAAAATATATCGATGAAGAAGGCCTCTTTGATCGCTCAGAGGTATTAGGATCAACATTAATACAAGCCTTGAGCTTAATTTGTGATGCTTACCCTAGTGTGTACAAAGCGGTAAGAGGTCAAGGGCTTCTCATAGGTGTTGAGCTTGCGGATGCTTTTGGAAGAAAAGGTCGATACGTTCGAGATGAGCTTATTCGAGCAGGAGTGTTGACAGAATTAGAAAGTGGGTTGACAAGTCCTCAGCTACCAAAAAACCTTAGAATCAATCAAACCATCCGATTAACACCTCCTTTGACTACTCCAATAGAGGAAGTTGAGGCAATAGTAAAAAGCTTTAAAATTGTCGGTGAAAAATTAGCTGCTACGAGTAAGGGAGCTTTACGTGATCAAAGTGTACAGCCGTTATCTGTTTCATCATGAAACTGATGCAGATGGTGTTTGCCATTTCTCTAACTATCTGAAAATTTGTGAGGAAGCTTTACATCAGCTGATTAGGCATGAATTCATGGATTTGAAATTCGCAGTCACTTCGGCCCAATCAGAATATTTACATCCTTTGCATTTTGGAGATCTGTTTTCCGTTTCGATAGAAATTTTAAATATCCGACGCTCTAATTTTGAAGCGTTATTTTCAATTGAAGAAGAGGGGATTCTAAACGCGAAGATTTCTCTACGGTTTATAGCAATAGAGCCTACACAATGGACACCTATTCCACTTTCAGAACAATTTAAAAAAAGGTTATATGGACACAATACATGCAACGTCTAATCTCTCTCTTGAGACAATTTGCCAACTTAAGGGAAAAGGTCCAATAGGACATTCCGAAGTCAAAAAATATCTCAGACACACTCATCCTGTTTTAGGGGTAGATCGTATTTTGGATCATGATTTTGAAGCTGGCTGGCTTCATGCCGTGCGAGCTATTTCATGCAGCCAACCGGTATTTGAAGGGCATTTTCCTGATGCTGCCATTTACCCAGGTACCTATCTTTTACAAGATATCATTCAATTAGCAATTGTTTTGTTTGTAGGAAAAACAGGTCCTTTGCAAATTACAGAAAGAGATCAAGAGATGACAGTCGTCACAGATGTTAAAGCTTCGTTTGGTCATCCAGTCGCTCCTGGTAATCTCTTGGATGTATTTGTTTGGGTCGATCAAAATAACTCTTCAAAAAACTCGCACAGACTATGCTTTGATGCAAAAGTTCGCGATTTTCCTTACTACACAACTGCTACTTCATACGGCATTACATTTAAAGCTGCGACACAAGGCGAATGTGAATTAAAAAGAGTCAAAAAGAGAATATATGGCAACATTGGCTGCTAAGACGGTTTATGCCCTTTCATCTGAAGTTGTGACTTCTCTTGGTTCGGGTCAGCATTTTTGGCAGGCGCTTTGTCAGGGTAAATCGGGTCTTCGTCCTGTTTGCGAAGTTTTTCCTAGATGGTTTCCATCAGATACAAGAGCTGTAGGAGCGTTGCCCTTAGATCTCGATGAAGGGGGGCGTTTTGAAGCTATTCTTCGCAATCTTCTCGGTTGTATGGATCAAAAGATTTTCTCCTTAGTAGATAAAATCTTTGTGGGGACAAGTTTGGGGGATCTTATTGGTGATCAAGCTGGGTATCCTCAACAGGTAATTAAACAATTAATCCCTAAAGAAGCGGAAATAGTGACTTCTGCTTGCTGCAGTGGGTCGGATGCGCTGTCACTAGGGGTTTTAACAATTAAAGCTGGAAAAGCTGACTTAGTGTTAGTCCTAGCAGTCGATTCTCTTTGTCCAGCCAAGCTTGCAAATCACATTGCCCTTGGCACGCAAACCTCTACCCGAGCAACTCCTTTTGATGTTGATAGAAATGGAACTTCGTTTGGAGAAGGGGCTGGTTTTTTACTATTAGCAAGTCCAAAAGGCCTTGAAAAAATCAAAGAGACTCCCGAAGTAGAGATTGTTGGAGTTGGATTTTCTTCAGACGGATATGACATTACGATTCCTGATCCTAGTGGACGTTGGGGAGCCCATGCTATCAGACAAGCCGTTGGAGGATCCATTCCCGATTATATCAATGCGCATGGCACCGGCACCCTACTTAATGATCTAGCAGAAGCAAAAGCGCTGAAACTATGTTTTGATCTTTCTCGCTGTTTAGTGAGTAGCACTAAAGGTGCTTTGGGTCATTGTCTTGGGGCAGCGGGTCTTATCGAAGCAATCATAGCAATCAAAGCTTTGACCACAGGACAAATCCCTCCTACGGCAGGATTAAAAGAGGTAGATCCTTTGCTAGGTTTTAGCCCGCTTGCAGAATCTACACAAACTAAGGCACCCATTGAAACGGCCCTTTCCGTAACGTTTGGTTTTGGGGGTGTCAATTCAGCTATTTTTATGAAGAGAGTATGATAAAATTAAAGCAGACGAGCTTTGCGCCCCAAGATTTAAGCCTTACACCAAAGGGACTTAGAGATTTGCGTGCTGATCCACTTGTTTTTACAGCGATTCATGCAGCAGAACAGTTAGAGGGTTTTATTGATCCAGAAAATACAGCATGTATTGTTGTAGGAAACCCTCTGTGGGGCGGGCATTTGCGAAAGGTACTAGAAGCGGCTAAAGAGAAAAAAGTCAAACCTGGGCTTTTTAGCCGGATGGGTCCGCATACAGTTGCAACTTATGTGGCAACTGTTTTAGGACTGCACGGGCCTGCGTTTGGGTTGTTACATGGCTCTGAAAAAATGGCTATGGAAGTAGTTGAATCGCTGATTCTCTCAGGAGCTGCCAAATCGGTTTGCTTAGTTGTCTTTGATGAAAAATTTTGTAAGGTCATGTTGTATGATCGATGATTTTTTAGAGGAGCTTAAACACAAAAACTCTGCAATTTTTGAAGAAAAGAGGAAAGTCTCTATTCAAGAATTTGTGGCAAATATTGAAGCTAAATCAAAGCTTTTTGATCTCAAGAAAAAAAGAATTCTTTTTTGTTTAGACCGTTCAATAGACAGTATTGAGTGGTTTTTTGCATTTTTGAAGGCAGATGCTATTTTGTTTATTACAAACCCTGCTGTAACTTCTGAAAAGCTAATGCAGTTCATAGACTATGTCCAACCTCATGCGATTTATTTACCGAACTTTTTATTAAACTCTGTCCAAGTCTTTTCTAAAACAAATCTCTCTTCGAGCTATTCATTCGGTTTTTTTACAACCGTTACAGGCTATTTGGATCCTTTAGAGGAAAAAGCGCAGATTGGAATTTTTACCTCTGGAACCACTGGCTCACCGAAAGCAGTTTTGCACGAATTTTCTAGTTTAGTTCAAAATGCTCATTTTCATGCACGAGCAATAGGGTTAGAGAAAGATGATTTCGTAGGAAGCGCTATGTCTCTTTATTTTAGTTATAGTTTGGTTGCTGTTTTGCTATCCACTTTACTTAAAGGGGCTTCTCTTTATTTGGCGCCCCCCTTCGTTTTAGGGGATGCTCTTCCTTTGCCAGATAACATTTCTCTATTTAGTACAACCCCGCTTCTTGCTAAAAAAATGAAGGCATATCCTTTTAGATTGATGACTATTGGGGGCGATGTCACACCACCTGCTTTAGCAAAGAGAATTTTGGAAATGAGTCCTTCAATAGAGCTTTTTTCTACGTATGGGCTTACAGAGGCAGGCCCTAGGGTAGCAACCTATAGAATTAGAAAAGATGATTTAGATTTACCGACTTTACCTTTAGGGGAGCCGTTATCAAACGTCAAAATAGAAATTGCAAATGATCATGAAATCAAGATTCAAACCCCAACTGCTATGCTTGGCTATTTTCGAAACCCTTCCGAAACCGAAACCGCATACCAAAATGGTTGGCTTTACACTGGTGATTTAGCACGAAAAGAAGAAGGGGAGATCTTTTTTTTAGGAAGAAAAAAGAGACTGATCTCAATCGAGGGGAAAAAAATTTACCCCGCAGAAATAGAAAATCTTCTCCACACAATTTCTGGTGTAGAGGATGCCTACGTGATGCAAAATTACTCTGAAATAGTTGCTTTTGTTCAAACAAAGGTTAAAATAGATCCAAAAACAATCATCTCTCGTTTAAGAAAGGTTTTACCAAAAGACAATATTCCAGATGTCTTTCATCTTGTAGAGTCTTTACCTCAAGAGGCTCGTAAAAAATGAGCGAAATGCAACTCAAGAAAAGGTTGGTGTTTCCTTTTAAATCACTTATAATCTTAGTAAAAAAACGGAGTTGATATGTTTAGAGTTTGTACATCAATTGTGCTGTTTAGCTGTTCTATCTTTTCTTTATTTGCAAACGAAGAGTTAGTGAATCTTCCCGATAGACAAAGGTTTCAACAAGAATTTGATGAAAAGTATTTTGAAATCAACACTGGCTTTGAAAAATTACGACATGTTCTTTTGCATCTTGTAAAAACTACGGGGAAGATGGCGAGCTATTGTGAAAGTATGGAACATGGGAAGAAAACAGATGCTTCACAGGTGATAGATGAAGTTCTACCAGATTTACTCATCCACGCACTGCAAATCGCAAATTATTACCAGGTAGACCTTGCTGAGAAATACGATGAGCGATTCAATTTATCGTAGATAGATCTTTGCTTCAGAAAGAAACCCGTTGATTTGCTTTTATTGAAGAAGAGCCTCTCTCTGAAATAGCCACACAAAAGTTACATCAAAAATGGCAGCAGTCTCTAGAGCTTAGAGCCTGCTTTTTTCAACGCAACAATACAGAGAAAATTATACAAGCAGCTTATAATTAAGATGCTAAAAGAGTTTATCTATAAACCTTTATAATAACGGAAACTATAAAAGACTGCTTGAATAGCAGAAAAGATGAAAATTTAAAAGTTTCAAGGTTCTATGGCTATTTATACGATTAAATTAATAGACAATACAAAGGCAAGCAAAGGGTCATCTTTTAAGGCTACTGGCTATATCACACTGCATTATCCAGGTGGTACAGAAGAAATTGCATTCCCCGATACAACATCCTTTGCAGGTGAGTATGCGACAATAAAAATTGAACCAAAGACAAAAGCTGGGATTACGCAAGCATATGTATTTGTCTCAGGTTTCAGACAAAACACAAATAAAAAAAGTGGTAAAGTTGTAGAAAAACACTTGTTTAGTGCATCTATTTTTAGAGCTTCTGTTGATGGAGAAGGTAAGTTTACGGAATTAGGTTCTACTATATTGAGCGCTATTTTGCCAGACGCCAACCAAACGAATCGCTATGTTTCCTGCGGTGCAGGATCTGAACTCTATATAGAGTTCGCTGATTGGAGCTAAATAGAATTTCACTCATAAGTGAAATTTAAGAGATATAACAACAAAAATCGCAAAAGGCTGTTGCGGCTAGTAAAAAAGTGAAAATTTAAAAGGTTTAAGGTCTTTATGGCTATTTATACGATCAAAGTGAAGGATAATACAGAGGAAGGTAAAGGGTCAAATCTTAGGGTTGAATACCGTTTGACGCTGTACGATAAAACCGGAAAGGGGGTAAAGGAAATTCAATTAAAACAACCTCCAACCCCAGCAGAAGATTATTTTACAATTCAGCAAGAGATAGGTCCTGAATTTACACATATGGATATATTTATCTCAGGGTTCAGACAAAATAAAAACAACACGCCGGGCCAGTTTACAGAGGAGAAGTATATATTTAATGCATATCTTATAAAAGTCCCCCTTAATGGAGCAGGGCAGTTTACAAAATTAGGTTTTGCTAGCTTAAGCGGTATCCTTACGCCCTATTCTCCACCATTTGCCCGAAACATTGCATGCAGTGCGGCAGGGGAGCTCTACATAGAGTTCAACGATTACAAATAAGAGATCGCTTAAGTCATTAGCCCTTACAAGAACAAAAGGCTTCAGTGGTTAAACTGAAGCCTTAGTTTTAACTGGAGATGGAAAGATGCATTCAGAATTTTTTCCATAGAAGGGTTTTATTTCCTAATCAAAGACCATCGTATCTGATGATTTGTTCTTGTCTACACAGGCTGCTCGAAGTATAATGTCATTTCTAATCAACAGGCATTTAACTATTTTGAACGATTAAAGCATGGACAATTTAAAGTTTAAGTTTTTGAGCACAATTGTTGGCACCCTTAAAATAGTTGTAAATGATCAAGAGCTTGTAGCAATTCTTTGGGATAATGAAAAACCTAATCGTGTGTGCTTAGGCCCTATGGAAGAGGACCCTACACATCCGCTTCTTTTAGAAGTTGAAAAACAGCTGAAAGAATATTTTAGAGGGGAGAGGCGAGTCTTTGATCTTCCCTTAAGAATGCATGGGACCACATTTCAAAAAGCTGTTTGGGAAGAGCTAAAAAAAATTCCATTTGGTGTGACTCATAGCTATAAAGATATTGCTAAAGACTTGAATAAAGCAAAAGCTGTAAGGGCTGTAGGGTCAGCTAATGGCCGTAACCCTATCTCTATTGTGGTTCCCTGCCATAGAGTCATCGGTGCTGATGGAAAACTTTCAGGATTTGCTGGAGGGGTGGACCGAAAGAAAACGCTACTCGATTTAGAACGCTCTCTTTTCTTAAATAGACCTCTTGCGTAATTCGCTTTATATCGTTTTTTTTGCAAGCTACTGCGTAAAAATTAATATCGAATGATTTTTAAGTGAAATATACGCTATAATTAGTAGTCATAAACATATTATTTTATAGGTTTTATGAGTTTAAGCACGGCTATAATCCCATATGCCCCGCCTGTTGCTCTTAAGGAATTTATTCGCAGGGAAGCAGAAAAGACGAGATTTGATACCATTTAGGAGTTACGCAGTTGGATCTTTACAGAGAATTTTTATTTTCTAATAATACATGGGCATGAATCGCCCAAAAAGTAGCGTCAGTGAATACATTGATTTTTTAATAGGTACGCAACAGTCCTACACA
>JACCDN010901207.1_pt1 | contig 10455 bp, 5 predicted proteins | sample 7441691 | NCBI WGS metagenome assembly JACCDN01 (sample SAMN15323439, study PRJNA562643) | freshwater metagenome | isolation source: river surface water | place: USA:Blue River Watershed | collected 2017-08-16
AAACGAAAGTAGCTTTTGACTCTCTCATTCCTGGCATATCTACTTTAGACAAATCCCATCCTCCATTTTCCATAGAGTGCATGAAATCTTCTCCGTATTTAATAATTCCTGACTCTAACATCTCACGTAGAAAGTCATTTCTTTCACGAGTTCTTTCACCTACTCCTGCGAATACTGAAAGTCCACCGTGACCTTTTGCAATATTGTTGATCAACTCTTGAATCAATACTGTTTTACCTACTCCAGCTCCACCAAACAATCCAATTTTTCCTCCTTTTGCATAAGGCTCAATCAAATCGATTACTTTAATACCTGTAAATAAAACTTCAGATGAAGTTGATAAATCTTCGAATTTTGGAGCGGCTCTGTGGATTGACAATCCATTTTCTCCTGTTTTTGGTAAGTTACCTAAACCGTCAATAGCATCCCCAATTACGTTGAACAAACGTCCGTAAACGTCTGGTCCAATTGGCATTTGGATTGGATTTCCAGTACCTACTACTTCATAACCTCTGCTCAAACCATCTGTTGAGTCCATAGATATGGTACGAACGGTGTTTTCACCAATGTGTGATTGTACTTCAAGAACTAATATAGTTCCATCTTTTCTTGTGATTTCTAACGAATCATAAATTTTTGGAAGTTCAACATCTTTACCGTTGAAAACAACGTCAACTACTGGACCAATGATTTGGGCAACTTTTCCTATTACTTTAGACATTACTTATGTATTTATTAAATAGCTATTTAGGTTTATGAAATAGACTTAACCGAAAGTCCTCGATTAAATACTTTTTACAGAGTGCAAAGATAATTTTTAAAATATAAAATCAATAATTTTTTTTTAAAAAAATCAGGGTATTTTTCCTTTGAACAAAAAAAACCACTACTTAATTGTAGTGGTTTTTTATTTTGAATTATTTAGGCAATTTGATTACAAACTAGCTGGGAATAAAATTCTGTATTTCCCAAGGTCTACTTTCTTTAAAGTAGAAGAATATTTTGAATTAATTGCATCAATAAAAGCATTTGAAATTAAAGCATATCCTCTTGGACTTGGATGAACTCCATCCAAAGAGAAAGAACCTCCAAAAACATAAGTAGATGTCATTGTAAAATTATTTCCTACAAGTCCAGTAGTTGATAATTTATCCATGATTGCTTTTGCATCAACAAAAGCCAAACCTTTAGCGTCTGCGATAGCTTTGATACTTACATTATAAGCATCTGTAGCAACTTTAATTTGAGCAACTTCAGTAGGGATTAACACATGCATATCTTGCAACGGAAATGTGATTCCAAATTTATCTAATGGAGATGGTGGCGCAAAACCTAATCCAGAGGTAGTTGCAGTTGGCGCTGCACCAATTGCTGATTGAGTTGGTAATAATACTAAATCTGTAGCCGTTGCTTGACGCGCTTGACCAAAAACAGCACCATAAAAAGCAGCTGTCTGTGCACCTAATGTAGGGGTAAAAGCAGCAGTTAATTGTGCTGATAAGTTAGGCAATGATTCGTCTTTAATAAGAACAGGATTTGCTACTGTAGTAGAAAGTAAATTGATTCTATCACCTGCTCCAAAAAATGTTAATGCAGATTTCAAAGGACCGTATAATAACGTGTTCAATTGTGTAATAGTTGCTTGACCAACCGCTACGTTTCCGCCACCAAGTACTGATGTAGATAATGGATTAAACGGAACTGTCGTAAAATACGGAAGTGTATTAACATATGGTAAATTAGCCACAACTCCTTTAGCGCTATTAGCAGTTAAGCCAGTAACCAAAGAATTGTATACACTTGCAAAAACGGTTGGATCTGTAATATCATTAGAACCGTAGGTAGCTGGATTCATATTCCCCGTTTGGTTAACACCAATACCTCCTGAAGTTGCATATCCTAACACATCATTACCTCCAATCCATAAAGAAAAGAAAGTAGGTGTTTGGGCTACAGCATCAGCTAAGACAGTTGATGTAGCAGAAGTTGCAAAACGTGCATAATACGGATTGGCCAATCCTGCAGCTACACCAGCAACATTTCCATAACCCGCAGCAACTAAATGGTAACTTTTAGCTCCTGGTACTCCTAAGTTTCCGAAAGGACCCGTTACTTTAGTAGCAACATTCGTTGTTGGTGCTCCCGAAACAGCAACTGGAGCCGATCCGTTAAAATACAAACGTTGTCCTGCAATAACATTTCCGCCTAATAAAAGCCCGCCAATATTATCACCCATTAATGGAGTTGAAAAAGCACCTCCACCAGCTTCAGCAAATTGCTGTGCTAGTATGTTTGGATAGGCTCCTTTTTGAGCTTCAACAAATAAAGCCCCATCACTATACCCAGCTGCAAATGAATCCCCAAGAGCAACATATTTTGTAAAATTAGCCGACCCTGCAGAAACAGGTTCCTCCATTACAAGAACATCATCATCATTTGTACAAGCCACAAAGGTCAATGAAACCAATAATAGCCATTTGAAATTTTTTATCATAATTGTATTTTTTTAATTAGTAGTCAAATTATGGATTAATAGTCCAAGAAGCAAAATATTGTTGCCCAATTGAACCTGCTCCTAATACCTGAATGTATTCTTTACCTCCAATATTAGCTGCTCCAATTTTTAACGTTGATTTTAATTTAGGGAAAACATAGTTAATCTGAGCATCAATAACAGTAGCTGAAGCGATCATACCATCTGCCATTGTAGATTGCCATAAATATTCACTATTCCATCTTCCGCTTACATTAAATCCAAAATTTTGGAATAATTTTTCGTTACCAAAAGAAGCTTTTACTCTATGTTTAGGAGTGTTAAATCCTGCTTCAAAACTTGCATCTTTAGATTGATCAAAATTAAATTCAGCATAATTATAATTCACACCTACTTCAAAATCTTTATATACTTTTTTAGCTAATCCTAAACCAAAACCAAGAGACTTGATTTCAACTTGTGTATTAGTATACAATTGGAATGCTCTAAAATTTCCATTTGTCAACGCGTGTAGTGATTGTGTTCCTAAATCAGTTGCTCCTCCAGCTGGATTAGGAGCATCTTGTGCTTTACCATATAAAGGTGCTACTACGTTTAAGTTCCCAATAAAGTTGTTATACACATTATAGTAACCATTAACATCAACCGACATGTCTTGAATAAATGAACGGTAACCTAATTCAATCGCTTTTACCTCTTCCGGTTTCACAAAAGCTAAATTGGTTTTTTTCAATAATGCAGGATTTCCTGTAGCTGTAAGTGCTCCAACTGAGGCTGCAGTATATGAATTATTGTAGGCATTCAAACCTGTAATATTAACCGATGTTCCACCAGCAAAAAATTGACCTGTTGTGGTAGAAATTGGCAATGTTTCTTTATATCTTGTTAAGTTATCAGGAGCTGATCCTAACAAAATCGCACTTCCTACATTAAATCCAATATACTGGTCTTGTGTAGATGGGTTTCTGAATCCTGTTTGGAATGACGCTCTGAAGTTATGTTTTCTACTTTCTCCAGCAGAATACACTAATGAAACTCTTGGTGAATAGTTCCCTTCGAAATTTTTAGATTTATCATAACGAATAGATCCTGTAAATTTCAATCTGTCATCTAGTAACTTTTTTGTTAATTGCGTATAGGCACCATATTCATTATAGTTGATTGGCCCATCAGCATCAGTATAAATTCTACCTGAAGAATTCAATTGATACGCTCTGTAAGAACCCCCAACTTGAATTTCGGCAAATTTGATCATGTCTTTAAAGTTGTAATTAGCATCAGAGTGGTAAATTCTTGAATTATCCACTAATTTAGATCCTGATAATACACTTGCTTCATTAGTAACTTTGTCAAAGGCGCTTTTAAATCCAGGTGAACCTGGTAATAATCTTCCTGTATCAGCAACTGATCTTGCCACTTTATGAGCATTTTCAGGAGTCATTCCTCCTAAAGTAGATTGAATATATGCTCCTGCATATTCTCCAAACCATTGGCTATCTGCTTTCCATTGACGATTCACATTAATTCCTGTAAACAACATATCGTATGAATTTCCACCATCTTCAGTTGTAGTGTACCCTCTCACGAAAAAGTTTTTCCCTTTGAATTCTAATTTATGTTGTTGCATAAAGAAGTTGTTCAAATAATATCTGTTGGCTCCTTGATAAACGGCATTACCAAAACCAAATTTACTTTGCCAGATCACTTCCAATTTTTCATCTCCAAATGGACGTAAATGGAAAGAGAAATCAATTTTTGTGTTTGACGCTTTATTATCTGTCAAATCAATCTCGTTGTATCCAGTTCTACTTACATTGGTATTTGGCAATAAATTAACAGCTCCTGCAGGAATTCTTCCTAATGAAGCTAATGAATTACCTACACCTTTAATATTTGTAGACACTTCATCTCCATAAACGTTAATACCATCATAATTAATATGACTTCTATCACGTCCAAAAGTTGTTTTGTCATCATAATTAGTTGCATACCAATCGGTCGCTTTCATATAAGTGAAATTGGCTTTAGCTGCAAAATAAGGACTGAAAGCTTTAGCCATTCTAACACCATAATCTAAATAATCATTAACCCCAGCCGCTTGTTGACTAGTTTGACCATATTTAGCATAGGCTCTAATTCCTTGACTTGTAAATGGACTTTTACTATTCATGAACAAAATTCCATTAAAAGCGTTGGCACCATACAAAGCAGAAGACGCCCCTGGTAACAATTCCACACTCTGAACATCAATTTCAGAAACACCAATCATGTTTCCAATCACAAAGTTCAATAATGGAGAAGAGTTATCCATTCCATCCACTAATTGCATGAAACGAACGTTTGCCACAGTAGCAAAACCTCTTGTGTTTATAGATTTGAAAGACATACTACTCGTGTTCATTTGAACCTCTTTCAAGTTTTCTAATCCGTCATAAAAAGAAGCAGAAGCGGTCTTTTTGATATCAGCAATACCCATTCTTTCAATGGTTACTGGAGATTCTAAAACACGCTCTGGAGTTCTAGATGCAGAAACTACAATCTCATTTAATTTTGTTTCTTCATCTTGTAGTACTACATTCACTTTTTGATTAGCGGTTGTAACACTGACCTTTTTAGATCCGAAACCTAAGGCAGAAATTTCAATTTGAAATGGTAATTTTTGAGAAGTGTTTAAAACAAATTTTCCGTCAAAATCACTAATTGCCCCTGAATTGGTTCCAACAACTTTAATGTTGGCTCCTGGGATAGGTTGTTTTTTACTGTCTGAAACAGTACCTGAAATTGAATTTTGAGCAAATGAAATGCTACAAAAAAACAAGGTCAAAAAAAGTAAGTATACTCTCATTGGTTAAAATTTTGTTGGTTTATGCGACTAAAATACAAATATTTTTGACGATTACTAAAATTGCAATAGAAAAATTTCACATTTGTCAACTAATGGTACTCATTTTGACTAATCTGTATTTGCTATCGATCTTTTTATTTGATGTAATGAAGCAAATTAGATTGTGTAAATCAAAATTACACCAAACAAAAAAAAGCAAGTTTACACTTGCTTTTTTTTGTAACAATTACATCTGAATTAATTATTCCACCGTAACCGATTTAGCTAAATTTCTCGGTTGGTCTACATTACAACCTCTCATTACCGCTATATGATACGATAATAATTGTAATGGGATTGTTGTGATTAATGGCGATAAAGCATCTGAAGTTTCTGGAATTTCGATCACATAGTCTGCTAGTTCACGTACTTGAGTATCTCCTTTTGTTACCACAGCAATGATTCGCCCACTTCTTGATTTGATTTCTTGAATATTACTTACAATTTTATCATAATGGCCTTGTTTAGGCGCAATAACTACTACAGGCATTTGCTCGTCAATCAAAGCGATTGGGCCGTGTTTCATTTCGGCTGCAGGATAACCTTCAGCATGAATGTACGAAATCTCTTTTAACTTCAATGCTCCTTCTAAAGCAACCGGAAAATTATACCCTCTTCCTAAATACAAACAATTGTGAGCGTCTTTGAATGTTGCCGCAATTTCTTTTGTTTTATCATTGGTTTCTAAAGCTTCTTTCACTTTCTCAGGAATTATTTCTAATTCTTGTAAGTATTGATGAAAATCTGATTTAGACAAGGTTCCTTTGGCTTTAGCCAAACGCAACGCAATCATTGTCAAAACGGTAATTTGTGTTGTAAATGCTTTTGTTGATGCAACACCAATTTCTGGTCCTGCATGTGTATAAGCTCCTGCATGTGATTCTCTAGAAATAGAAGAGCCAACAACATTACAAACTCCAAATACAAAGGCACCATTTTCTTTGGCTAATTTGATCGCAGCCATAGTATCGGCTGTTTCTCCTGCTTGAGAGATCGCAATGACAACATCTTTTTTACCTATAATTGGGTTTCTATATCTAAATTCAGAAGCGTATTCTACCTCAACAGGAATTCTTGCAAATTCTTCAAAAACATATTCAGCTACTAAACCGGCGTGCCAAGACGTTCCACACGCTATAATGATAATGCGATCTGCATTCAGAAATTTTTCCAAATTATCTTCAACCCCAGCCATTTGAATTATTCCTTCATTGGCGTGAAGCCTTCCTCTGTAGGTATCTTTAATTACATTCGGCTGTTCGTAAATTTCTTTCAACATGAAATGGTCGTAACCCCCTTTTTCAATTTGCTCCAAATTCATTTGAAGTTCTTGAATATAAGGATCTACGATAGAGTCATCTTTGATTTTACGGACTTTCATCGGTTTATGCAACCTGATGTTTGCCATTTCTCCATCTTCTAAATAAATCGCGTTGGAAGTGTATTCAATAAATGGCGATGCATCTGAAGCAATAAAATATTCTCCTTCACCCACACCAATTGCCAAAGGACTTCCTAAACGAGCGGCAACAATTTCATTTGGATTTTTTTTATCAAAAACAGCAATAGCATAGGCCCCAACTACTTGGTTTAAGGCTACCTGAACTGCTTTTCCTAATTTTAAATTTTCTTTCTTTTGAATTTCTTCGATCAAATTGACCAAAACTTCTGAATCCGTATCCGAATGGAAAACATATCCTCTTTTGATCAACTCTTCTTTTAGAGGTGCATAATTTTCAATAATTCCGTTATGAATTATTGCTAAGTCTCCCGAATTAGAAAGATGTGGATGAGAGTTTACATCGTTAGGAACACCATGTGTAGCCCAACGTGTATGTCCCATTCCAATTGTACCATTAGTAGTGATTTCAGTAGCTGCTTTTGCTTCAAGATCAGAAACTTTTCCTTTAGTCTTGGATAATTTCAAGTTTTCACTATCATATAACATGACACCCGCACTATCATATCCGCGGTATTCTAATCTTTTTAATCCTTTAATTACTATAGGATAAGCTTCTCTATAACCAATGTATCCAACTATTCCACACATATATTTAGTCTAATTAGGTTTTGTATAATAAATTTGAAGTTTGACTCTTTTGTCAACAGGAACTGAAGGATGACTTCCGTATAACACAGTTCCAAGAGGATTCATAACCGATGCTTTAGGCAATTTTTTGGTAAAAGAATTTGGCGTTTTTAATTTAGAAAAACCAGTCTCGCCAATATTTTCTGTAACTACCAAACCTAATTTCACATTAGTTGAATCAGCATATTTTACTAAATTACGGATTTGATTCGTAATTCTAATTTTATACGTTTGGCCTCTTCCGTTTGTTACCGCTTCTTTATTAATAAGTCCACTGAAAACATATTTTGATTTCTTAACATCTGCTGAATTTGTCACATCTAAAAAGTAATCTACAACTGGCCGATTGTTAGTTAAGTCATATAGGTAAATGCGATTGGGTTCATTACTTGTAGCCATTTTTGCAGCATCAACATGAAAAACTAGATTGGCTTCATTTATTAACCACCCTTTAGTGCGAATCAGATTTAACTCGCCTGGCGTTTTGAATAAATCAATTACAGTCATTGCGCCTTCCCCTCCCTTAACATATAAACTAGCATCTCCTAGAGAAGTGTTAGGATTATTTACCGCATTGGCAAAAGCCGAATTTTCGTTGGTTTGATCTAATAAGTTAACTGAGTTGCCCGTTAAATTAAGATCCATAGTTTTAGAAACTCTAGTTGTAACTCCGTTAGTAACTAAATCTTCTGTATAGCTTATTGTAATTTTACCGGCTTTAAAGTTCATCATTGCCATACTACCTGAACTGCCTGAAACCGTTTCGATTTTAAAATACAACCCTCTAAAATACTCTTTAAACGCATCATTTGTTGCCAATTTCGCAGCAGGTGCGTTCAATATTTTTGTGGCAAAATAACTATTGTTTAATTTCAGCCGCATGGCAGGAACGGAACGATTCAAAGTAACCTTCCCGTCTGAAGCGGTAACTTTTTGAACAATCTCTTTAGAATCAAAAAAGAAAGCATCGTTTTGAGCAGTATTTGCTGCGTTATTCAATCGAGAACCTACTTTTGCATTTTCAAAAATAGGGGTTTGATCTGTGTAAAAGGACTGGCTTTCTGTAAAACTAGTGGAAGGATCCAAGTCTCTCATGAAATAGTTGGACTCATACACGCTCAATTTTATAGGTGCTTGTCCACCATAAATAGAATCCAATTCATATACACGGCTTCCATCTGTGTTGGTCGTTTTTATAGTGCTAAAATAAGGGACTGATAAATATACACTATCGATAACTGCATTCGCTCCAATTGTTGGTGCTACAGTAGCTAAGTTTAATTGTGTAGCAAAGTGTGCTGTAGTTTTTCCAACAGCTGGGTCATTATAGATTCCTAAAGCATTAATTGGTAAATTAGTTGCATCAATAGGCCCTATTTTTTGATTGTGCGCCACAACGTCTGAGGTGTATTGTAAAAAATCAAAGTGATTTTCTCCTAATAAATCGGCACCAATCGCATTGTATTCTTTGTCGCAAGAATATAAAAATAGAACACTAACAACAAAAAGTATTCTTTTAAAAAAAGAAGTGGTATGCATGTTTTAAATAAAGTTTAATTTCTAAAGAACCTCGTTTTTATAAAAGGTAGTATATGCCTCAGCAAATACTTCTTTCGATTGGAAAGGTAAAAAAGGTTTTCCTGAAGATTCTATAAATTTTGTTAAACTTGGCGATAGGTTATCAGAAGCAATAATAACAGCATCTGAATGCTTAACCGTTGCTTTAATAATGTTTTCATAATCAGGAACTTCTAAGTCTAGAATAGATTCCAATGGCACATTATCAAATTTAACTTTATTAATCATTTCAGCGTCTAAAGTCCCTTCAAATGATTGACTATATACTGAAGTTACAATCTTAGTATCCGAAAACAAAGCTTCGTTTTTATAAAAATGCTTCATATAGATTGGTAACATTGCTGCCATCCATCCATGTACATGAATAATATCTGGAACCCAGTTTAATTTTTTAACTGTTTCTACAACGCCTTTTGCAAAAAAGATAGCACGTTCGTCATTGTCAGGATACATTACCCCTTCTTCATTAGCGAATGTTGCTTTGCGTTTAAAATACTCGTCATTATCTATAAAGTAAACTTGTATTCTTTCTTTTGGAATGGATGCCACCTTAATAATCAAAGGCATATCCAAATCATTTACTACCAAATTCATTCCTGAAAGTCGAATTACCTCATGTAATTGATGTCTTCTTTCATTGATATTGCCATATCTTGGCATAAAAATTCTAATTTGTCCGCCTTGATCATTAATCATTTTCGGTACATCGTAGGACATCAAAGAAACCTCATTCTCATCAAGATAAGGAACAACTTCAGATGATACATATAATATCCTCTTGTCTTTCATAATATTGTATAACTATTTTATGGCAATAAAAACCGAGCAAATTTACAAAAATTTATGCACTTAATAACAAATATGTTAAATTTGCCCTCCATTTAAAACATCTAACATGCACATTTTCTACGGAAAAGCTCCATTAATAGCGCATTTAAATTCTTCTCAATTTATAGATTCGACTATTGGGTTTGTGCCAACAATGGGTGCATTACATGACGGACACTTGGCATTAATGGAACGGTCCATCCGAGAAAATAAGTATACTGTTGTCAGTATTTTTGTCAATCCAACCCAATTTAATAATCCAGAAGATTTAGCAAAATATCCACGAACTTTAGAAGAAGACGTAAGAAAAATTACCGCTTTGAATCCAGAAGTGATTGTATATGCTCCCTCTGTCGACGATGTTTATGATGGCAAGCTTGTTTCGCAATCTTTTGATTTTGACGGGTTAGAAAACCAAATGGAAGGCAAATTTAGACCTGGTCATTTTGATGGTGTTGGTACAATTGTCAAACGTTTATTTGAAATTGTAACTCCAACTCATGCGTATTTTGGGGAAAAAGATTTTCAACAATTACAAATTGTAAAAAAATTAGTTGCCAAATACAGCTTGCCTGTCTCTAT
>JACCDN010043887.1_pt1 | contig 10453 bp, 9 predicted proteins | sample 7441691 | NCBI WGS metagenome assembly JACCDN01 (sample SAMN15323439, study PRJNA562643) | freshwater metagenome | isolation source: river surface water | place: USA:Blue River Watershed | collected 2017-08-16
GTAGCCTTCTCCCCTCAGGAAGCAAATAGTATAAAAGCGCCACATTTCGTATTCTTTATTAAAGAATATCTAGAAAAAAAATATGGGAATGATGTAGTAGAGCATGGTGGATTAAAAGTAACCTCCAGTATAGATTATAATTTACAAAAAAAGGGTGAGGAGTTTGTAAAAGAGGTGGCATTGAAAAACACCAAGGACTGGAATGGCGAAAATGGGGCACTAATAGCCATAGACCCAAAAACTGGACAAATCCTTACTATGGTGGGTTCTAGAGATTATTTTGATAAAGAAATTGATGGAAATTTTAACGTAGCGACAGCGTCCAGGCAACCAGGGTCATCCTTTAAACCTTTTATTTATGCCACGGCCTTTAATAAGGGCTTTACTCCGAGCACAGTCCTATTTGACGTAGCAACCGAATTCCAAAGCACCTGCAATCCTTCAGGCAGGGCAAAACCTGGACACGATCAAGAGGAATGCTACATGCCAAACAATTACGACAACTTATTTCGTGGTCCAATGAGCCTAAAGGACGCCTTGGCACAATCTATAAACGTAATAGCGGTAAAACTTTTTTATCTAGCTGGACTTTCCGAATCCCTAAAAACCGCGGAAGATATGGGTATTAGCACCCTTGATGATATAAACAGATATGGACTCACTCTAGTTATCGGAGGTGGTGAAGTATCACTTCTAGATATAACTTCAGCTTACGGAGTTTTTGCTAATGACGGTATTCGCAACCCATACACTGGAATTTTAAAAGTAGAAGATGCGACTGGAAATATTCTAGAAGAATACAACCCCCAACCTAGAACAGTTTTGCCTAAAAATACAGCATTAACCATTTCTAGTATTTTAAAAGACGAACCGGCGCGTGTTCCCACGTTTGGTTCTCATTCTGTATTGTATATAGGAGGCAAAGATGTAGCTGTAAAAACCGGAACCACCAACAACAACAAGGATGCCTGGACTGTCGGTTACACTCCATCAATAGTGATAGGAGCTTGGGCTGGAAACAATGATAATACCCCAATGAAAAAAGGGGGGGCGGCTCTAGCTGGACCAATATGGAATAAATTTATAAACGAAGCCCTAAAGACCCTGCCAGATGAAAAATTTGAAAATCCAAGCCAGGTAGTCGATCCTAGTATAAAACCAGCGCTACGAGGCTTCTGGCAAGGAAATGAGAACTTCTTTATAGACAAAGCATCAGGAAAACTAGCTACAGAATTTACACCGACCGACATGGTGGAGGAAAAAGTAATAACTAATGTACACACCATACTACACTGGGTTGATAGAAAAGATATTTTGGGAGCACCCCCAGCAAATCCAGAAAGTAATCCTCAATATTTAAATTGGGAAATTCCTATACAAAATTGGTGGGCACAAAATAGTTATAGGTACACGCAAACAACCATAAAAGACAAGCCAGCTATATCTGATGATGTGCACACCCAATCCTCTGTACCGAAAATATCCATCTCAGAACCAAGCTCTTCGAAAACTTATCTAGGTGGTCAAAAAATAAATTTAAAATTATCTAGCTCTGGTGATTTTCCCCTTGTAAAGGTAGATGTTTTTATAAATAATATTTTTATAGAAACCCTAGAATCTCCTTTTTATTTCAGTTTTACTCCCCAAGATCTGGAAAATTTACAAACTAAAAACACGATACGGATTATTGGTTACGATAGTATGGGTGGCCGAGGTGAAAAAATTTCCACCTTTAAAGTATCCTATTAATTCTAGCGAATGTCAGGTAGGTTTTTTTGAGTGAGAGCTTGTTCTATTAGAGAATCAATTTTTGATCTTTTCAAAAGAATCTCACTTTTGTAAATAGGTTTTATATCTAAATAAACCGTATTATTGGTTATTTTAATACTATTAGAATCAATATTAATTCCAATAACCGAAGATATAATACCTCGGATAGTTTCCTTTTTAGACTCCCCAGAGAGAAGGATATGACTCCATCTAGCAAGTAAGTCTTTGATTTCAATCATATGGGTATGATTACCGATTCATCGGCATTATCAAATATGTAAAAGATGGGTCTGAAACCGGGGATATAACAATAGGTAGACCAGAGCCAGACAGTTTTATAAGGACACTATCTGTAGTTATAGACTGAAAACAATCCAAGAAATATTTATAATTAAAACTAAGTGTCACCTCTTTACCCTCCATAGCTGCATCTAAATAAGTTTTATTTTCCCCCACATCATTATTCAATGAAGATAACTCGAAAATTTTATCCTTTGGATTTACCACTAAGTTTATTTGATTAAACTTATCAGAAAAAATATTTGATAGTTTTAATGCATTCAACAAATCCTGTTTTAAGACCACCGCAGTGGTTTCTGAGTTTTTAGGGATTATTTGTCGATAATCAGGAAATACCCCATCTATAACTCGTGAAGTTAAGTATATATTTTCTGTTGAAAAAGAAATTTGGTTTTTATTAAAACAAACCTCTATGTTTCCATTTAATTCCCCAAAAATTCTAAGTATTTCAGAAATATTTTTAAATGGAATAAGTATACCAGTGACTTCCTCAATTTTCTTAACTTTAACCTTCTTTTCTGCTAAACGAAAAGAATCAGTGGAAACAAAAACCAAACTATCTTCATTGGAATAAATAAACACACTAGAAATTTCAGGCTTTATATCAGAAGGTGACGAACTGTAATAAACAGATTTTATCCCATCCATAACCTTTTTAGACTCCACCTCAAACATAGACCCAGCTACTCGTGGAATAGTAGGAAAATCATCATGTGGCTGACATTTCAACTTGATTTGATTTTTTTTAGTTTTAACAACCAAATTCCCATTATTTTCCTCAAAGGAAATAGTTTCATTGGTAGATATATTAGAAAACACACCCCCTAGGGTTGACCCAGAAATAGCTACCACCCCCTCTTTATCCACCTTGGCTGGTATTTCCACTTCAACACCTAAACTCAAGTTTGTGGCACGAAGTTTTAAAGATTTAGAAGAAGCGATAAGTAAAATAGAATTCAAAACCGGTAGGGTTAAATTTTTTCCAGTAATTCTCTCTACTTGAGATATTCCAATTTTTAGTTTTTCAGCTTGGCATTCTAGTTTCATGTTTATATTCTTCTTTTTAAAATTTATTAATACTATTACATCTGTTGATAAGTGGAAAACTTTATTTTAATTAATTAATGTATGTGTTTTTTGTAATTTTTATTTCTAATTTTAGTCTAATAACTTTTTTTAATTTACCCTTACTTAAACATTATTCTGATTTGTTCTAATTCTTCGGAAAGTTGTGGGTCGTTTTTCAGATCAGTTTTTATCTTTAAACACGAATGTATTACCGTAGTATGGTCTTTACCCCCAAGTTTTTGCCCAATTAATGGGTAAGAAACATTAAAGTCTTCACGAAGTAGATACATCACTACTTGGCGAGCCCGCACTATCTCCTTCTTTCTGGTTTTTTCATAAATCGAAGACTCATCAATCTGATAATGTTCACTCACCATTTTCACTACATCCTTGATCGCTATGTTTTTCTTTGGCTTCATGTTGTTTTTAAGTAGATTCTTTACTTCAGCCAAAGTTAGAGACCTGTTTTTTAAATTATATTGGCAAACAATCACGTTTAGACTACCCTCTAATTCGCGTATGTTGCCCTCTACAGCGCTTGCGGTGTATTCGATGATCTCTTGGTCTAAAATTACATTTTGCTCTCTTAGTTTAACTTTTAAAATAGCTAGGCGGGATTCGTATTCTGGTTCAGATACGTCCACTATCATACCAGCAGCAAAGCGGGATTTTAGACGGTCAGCCAGCTCCGGGATATAGTTCGGGTGTTTATCAGAAGAAAAGACTATTTGTTTATTGTTTTCGTAAAAAGTGTTGAAAGTGTGGAAAAGTTCTTCTTGAATTTTTTCCATTTTACCGATGAATTGGATGTCATCAATGATTAGTAGATCATACTTACGGTATTTTTCTTTGAAAGAGTTGGCCTTATTCCCTTGTAGTGAGTTTACGAAATCAGTCGCAAATTTCTCTAGAGTTATATAGTGTACTTTTTTACTAGCGTATTTATCCTTTATGGTATTACCTATGGCTTGAATTAGGTGAGTTTTACCAAGACCAGTGCCTCCGTAAATAAAGAATGGATTGTATTTTGTACCAGGGTTTTCCACTATGGCTTGTGAAGCCGCATAGGCTAATTCATTAAAACCTCCCACAATAAAAGAATTAAAATGATAACGAGGATTTAGGTTATCATCTGGGTTTATATAAAGGTCTTTTAATGGTAATTCTTTATTATTGGCGTAAAATGCGGTTTCTGTAGCCGTTAGAACCTCTGGTTTCTTGTTTTCTACCTTAGCGATCATGTATTCCACAGCTCTCATATTTTCATAAGCGTCTGCAATGGTCTTGGTGATTAGCTTGTGGTATTTGTTTTGTAGCCAGTCTCGGACGAATTCATTTGGAACCCCTATGTAGATGATTCCAGCATTTTCCTTGACTATTGAGGTGTTTTTAAACCAAGTGCTGAAGTTAGCTTTAGACATTCCAGTTTCTATTTCAGCTAAACAGTTTTCCCAGAGTTGTTTCGTATTCATTGCCCAATATTATACTATTTTAGATTTTTAGGAAACTTTGCAAAACTTATTAACCATGTTGATAATCTGTGTATAACTAGATTTGTTTCTATTTACTGGTGCCTAGTTGCCTAAAACCCAACTTTGTTATATACTCGTTTCATGTCATTTACATACAATCCTAAAAAAAGAAAAAGAGCCAAGGCTCACGGCTATTTAGTCCGTTCTAAGACTAAGACTGGTAAGGCTGTTCTAAAACGCCGCCGACAAAAAGGTAGAAAGAAGTTATCTGTTTCTACCAAGTAAAATCTAGTAGATTTACTGAAATGCTCGCTAAAAAACAAAGAGCCGATACTAAAATAGTAGAAAAAGTCTTTAAAACCGGGAAATTTGTAAATTCCCGGTTTTTAACTCTTAAATACTTAGTAAATAAGGGTTTTTCTGGTCAAAAGATATCCTTTTTGGCTCCTAAAAATATAGCTAAAATGGCTGTGAAGCGTAACGCGCTTAGGCGTCGAGGGTATAGAGTTTTAAGGCGGCATATAAGTAGTTTTCCGGCAGGCATAGAGGGGGTTTTGGTCTATAAAAAGCCAATTAATACCGCTAACGAAGTAGAAGATGAAATTAAAAACATACTTAATAAAATTAATTAATTTATACCAAAAATACATTTCCCCGCTTTTGGGTGAGCGTTGTAAATTTTATCCTTCATGTTCAGAATATACTAAACAGGCAATAAACAAGTACAGTGTGTTCAAGGGGTTGTGGTTGGGGGTGGTTCGTATTTTGCGATGTCATCCATGGCAAAAAGAGCACTTGGATTTTCCTTAACTTTAAGATAGTATAAGTTAATGCTATCAAATATTTGGAATACAGTTTTATACCAGCCTTTAATAAACGCTCTCGCCTTTTTAGTTTCAGTTGTCCCTGGCGGTGATGTGGGTGTAGCCGTCATTCTCCTTACTATACTCGTAAAATTGATTCTCTTCCCTCTTTCAGAGCACCAGATTAGAAATCAGGCGGCTATGGCTATACTCGCTCCAGAGCTAGAGAAAATAAAAAAAAGTGGAGCAACCCAAGAAGAACAAGCTCGTCTCACTTTTGAGCTTTACAGAAAGCACAAGACCAATCCTTTTTCAGGGTGCTTGGCTATTATTCCTACTATCTTTGTGTTGATAGCTTTATATCAAGTTTTTATTAAGGGAATTAATTTTGAAAGTGAACTACTATATTCTTTTATAAGTCGACCTGAAAATGTAAACAATATGTTCCTGGGTTTGATTGATGTTAGTCAAAAAAGTTTTATTTTGGCGTTACTGGCTGCTGTGTCTCAATACTTCCAGGCATATTTTATGCCTCAACCTCCTGCGCCAACCAATGCTGATCCAGATTCATTTCAGGTAAACTTTAGTAAGAGCATGTACACTAATATGAAGTATGGCTTCCCTGTTTTGATTTTCGTTATTCTGTATACAGATTTTATGGGTATTTCTCTTTCTGGTTCAGTAGCTTTGTACTTTATAACTAGCAATCTATTTGCTATTGGGCAGCAAATATACGTTAAAAAGACAGAGAAAAAAATACTGGTGGCAGAAGGACTACATTCTTAAATAATCTAGTAAATATATGGATAGAAAAGAAATCGAAAACTTAATAACTGAGCTTATCGAAGGGGTCAGCCTAAGGGTTAATAAGATAGACATTGTAGAAGAAAGGGGCGGTAATACCTGGTTTGCTGTCGATGTTTCTGAACCACATTTTTTTATAAATCGTGAAGGTGAAGCACTAAACGCCTTAAATCACTTGGTTCGTAGGATAATCGAGAAGAAAATAAATCCTGAGGAATCAATTTTGATTGATGTAAATAATTTTCATAAGAAAAAAGTAGAAGCAGTACGCGCGGTGGCGCACATGATGTCCGAGCGAGCTCGTTATTTAAAAGGGAGCGTAGAAGTAGACCCAATGTCTGCCTTTGAACGTCGAATTGTACATGAATTTTTAGCTGATGCTAAAGATATCAAAACTGAATCAATAGGGGTTGGCCCCGGCAGGCGTGTAGTAATCAAATACGTAGGAGTAATTTAGTTTTTATTGCTCTAGATCTAGTTTCCACAAGAAAGAATCTTTTTTATTTACAAAAAGAAGGTATTTTCCACTAGCATCAAGCATAAGTTTAGTTCCGTCTATGTTTTCCCCGCCTCGTACAGTAGTCGGGTCAACGACAAGTGTGGTATTTCCAGTTAAAATATTTATTTTCCAAATTTGATCAGAGAAAGAAACTTCTCCTTGGTACCAGCTGTCTGGATACTGCGCTCCACTTATTTCTCTTGGTGCGGCGCAGTACACAATATCGCTCGCACTTCCCCAGACACATTTTTCTGGTAGAGTTCTTATTCCCAGGGCTACAGAAGTTTTTTTAACCATGTCGTAGGAGTTGAGGGCTAGGGTATTGTCACCATATAAGGCTAGTTTGCCATTTGGGCTTGTGAGTGTTGTCAGGCCGTAAACATCGCCTATGGCTCGGCTGAAGCTCTTTGTAGTAGGATTTAGGACATACATGTGTCCTTGTACGCTGGTAGAAGGTTTAGTGGTGAGGGTAACCATGCTAGCGTTTGGCCAAAAAGATAGCCATTCAGTAAATGGTGAATCAAAAACTTGAGTTTTCTTGCTGTCGGCTAGATTTAAAACTGTGCCTACTGTGCCCTCCTCCACATTAGTTAGGTAAAACATTTTAGTGGTATCTGGAGATAAACTGTAATCAGTAATGTTGTCTGCAAAAAACACCCCCTTGATTTCATTGTTGTCAGTATCAGCGCCCAAGACTTCTTTTGGTATTACCCCTGAAAAAGTTTCTATGGTTCTATTGTCCACCTTTAGGTAGCGCATTATTACAGAATTTCCCTTATTACCAAAAACAGATTCGTATACCTTAGGTATTATTGTAGTAGAAAATTTTCTTTCAACCAGTTTATCTAAAAATGTTTGGTAAATATTTCCAGTGATTCGGTCTACGTATCTAGTAGCTTCGGCGAGTTCTGTCGGTGGAGGAGTCGGCTTCGTGGTTTTTTTTGTTGTGGTTTCAGTGGTAGTGTCCACGGGTACGACTGGAATTTCTTTTAGTCGTTCTTTTAGAAATATATGAAAGCCTGCTACTGGTACGCTAGAAATTTTTTGTAGTTTTTCTACTGGCAGATTCGCTTCATTATCAGCCGGATTTTCGCCCCCTACATCTACGGGATTTTGTATGTTGTTTGGTAATATTTTTGTATTAGTTCCGAACGGGTTGAACCTAGAAAGAAAATTTATTCCCCCACTATCTTCTACTCCAGTTGTCGGTGATTGTCTGGAATACAAAACCCAAAGTACAGAAATTACTATCAGAATGAGAACTATTACTAAAAGTGTGAAATTTCTTTTTGACATAAATTTAACGTCCATCTATTGACCAATGCCACGGCTCTCCACTTAAATTACTAAGCCCATATTTTGAAGCGTTGGCTTTTAACCAAATAAAACATGCATTACTGGAGTGTTGTATAAATGAACCGCTACATTTTAAATCAAATGCCATTCCGTGGTTGTGGTGTGATCGTCCAGGTAGTGCTGTAGGGGGATTACAATTTGCGTTTGCGTTAGTAGTATCACCATTGCAATTTTTTATTCTCAATGCTTTTTGTTGTGCTAAGGATCTATAGCCTCCCCCGCTTATGTTTAACCCAGCCTGACTTGCTGCTTTCAGCATATTGTCTACATTTGTAGCAATACTAGCGCAGGCAAACATTCCTTGGCTAGTTTTTGTTATACCTACAGAGCATAAGCTTGTAGCTCCTGGAGGTGTCCCACTGTCACCGGAAACTGCATCAGATAAATTTTCCCGTTCTAACATTATGGTAACCTTAGCTTCGGGGATGTTTATATCGGATTTTAGTAAATCCGGGTTGATAGTATTTAAAAGTGCATAAGCACCTAGGGCTATAAGCAGGCCCAAAATTGCATTTTGAATTCGTTCTATTCCTGATTCTTTGCTAGAAATCAGTTCACTGCCCATGTATTCTATCCCCCCCATCACAATCATCACTACCGCTAGAACTGCTGAGATACCGATAACCAAACTTATTATAAGGTTTATATATTTTCCTAAAGCCTTTTCGTCAATTGTAATACTTTCCAGTTTACCATTTGTGCAGTCTGGGGTGTTTGGTGGACATGGCAGTTTCTCTAGAAGTTGATACTGAGTTGGGGTTTCATTGGGGACATCTTTCGCATGCACAGACAATACTGGGCTAAAAATTCCAGTCAGAGATACAAGTATTAGAATATATAGGGAAATTTTTTTCATATTAGAATTGTACGTTTATTTCACTACTTGCTGTCTGGAAAATCTTATCCATGTTTTCAATGTCTAATTTTACCGTAGATGTGCCAGAAACTCCACTCTGTACTTGTAGGGGTAATAAGTTTTTATGTAGGCCTTTGTTGAATATTGACCCACTATTTATAGACCAAGTCCATACTAGTCTTGGGTTTCGGAGATCTTTTGGTGAAATAAAGAATGGCGCAGCAAATAATATTTCCTTGTCTATTATATTGTGTCCGTCAGTAATTGCAGTTTCAAATCTAGTGCCCACACCTTCCTCGTTTCTATAGAAAACAATTTTTGGTGCAAATGTGTCCACGGTGGTGTTAGAGGTGGATGAATATTTCTGGTCGGGAGTGGTAGCATTTACCTCAATATAATTTGAAGCATCTAAATAATCACTAACATAACTAAATGAATTCTTGCCATAGCCAGAAGCTTCTTCGTCGTTTGTAAAGTCCTTTCGCCAAGAGTAGGTCATGTTTTTTGGGTTTAAGTATGTATTTCCCACTTTTATCTCTGGCATAGCTACTATTTTTACAGTACTATCTCTGGCTGGCAGAGCTTTGCCTTTATAGAATGGGGGCACATAAGAATCATCGGCCTGCCAAAGCATTACCATGACTGATGGTTTGATGATTATCTTTGTCTCTAGGTCAGCTACTTTTATGGTGACAGTGGTTTCCGATCCAGCCGTACCCGCTGTGAGGGTATATGTTTTTTTACCGATTCCAGATAGAACACTTTTTCCATTTACCAGCCAATTTATATTTGAAGAGTTTATGTCTAGCGAGTAACTGTTTAAGTTTATAGTTACTGATTCTCCAGGGTTTGGATTTGCTGGTATTACATCAACCAAAATATCACTACTGGATTGGGCATGTGCGTTGTTAAATATTAAGAATCCCAAAACTGTAATTATTACAATAAATAGTTTGTGCGGTTGGTCAATTTTAAACTTAAAACTCATAGTTTAATTATACCAAATAATTTTGTACCAGCCTACCGGCAGGCAGGTGTTACCTACACTAACTTCGTAGCTCTAGTTCTTCGTGTTCTTGTTTGGCTGCGCGATTCGAGAGTACCTGAGAGGGGTCCGAGGTTATTATTTGGTCTTCGGTATAGGATGCGATGATTTTTATGGCTACATGCTTAGTGCCAGCAAAGAATATACCCTCCCCTACATTTGATTCTAGAAGTAAATATTTTTCTTCATCAGTTAGGTTGAAAGTTTTTTGGAGTATATCGATAGTACTTGGAGACTGCTTTAGTAGAAGTTGGATCGAGGAGTTTGTAATAATTGGTATTCCATATGGTGAATTCATAAAATCACCCGCGTCTTGGGTTATGGTTGCTAGACCTAGATAGTATTTTCGGCCACGCTTGGCAATAGAGTAAAGAAATGAAGCGGTGTCTTCGGATTTCATCATCCACCAAGCTTCGTCCACCACCAGCAACCTTTTCTTTAAGTTCTTACGGATAGCTTTCCATATATAGTGCATGATTA
>JACCDN010121753.1_pt1 | contig 10452 bp, 9 predicted proteins | sample 7441691 | NCBI WGS metagenome assembly JACCDN01 (sample SAMN15323439, study PRJNA562643) | freshwater metagenome | isolation source: river surface water | place: USA:Blue River Watershed | collected 2017-08-16
ACGCACATCGACAGGTCGACGCTTTGGAGTTTCGCGAGGAGTTGTTAAGAAGCCCTTTGGATCAGCCATTAGCTGCCACCTCCATTATGTATTCATCGACAGGTAATCCCTCTCGAGTCGCTTTCTCAATTGCTGCAAGTACACGTGCGTAATCGCGAGGCATGATTAATGAGAATCTTGAGATTTCCCTATCCCAGTTTGCAAGAAGGCTTTCGGCAACCTTGGAACCGGTCTCTACATGGAATGAAGAGATATATCCACGAAGAATTTCCTTCTGGTCTGCAGGAACTGCCAAGACATCGACCATCTCGGTGTTAACCACTGCAGTATCGAGATCGAGAACGAATGCACGACCACCGGACATACCAGCTGCAATATTTCGACCTGTGCGACCGAGAATGACAACGGTGCCACCAGTCATGTATTCGAGTGCGTGATCCCCTACGCCTTCAGTGATTGCAAGAGCGCCTGAGTTACGCACGCAGAATCTTTCTCCGGCAAGTCCGCGGATAAAGATTTCACCGGAAGTTGCACCGTAACCGATGACATTTCCTGCGATGACATTCTCTTCAGATTTGAAGGATGCCTTCTCATCTGGGCGAACAACAACGCGTCCACCAGAGATGCCCTTGCCGACATAGTCGTTGGCATCGCCGTAGAGACGAAGTGCAAGACCTTGAGGAATGAAGGCTCCAAGTGACTGACCTGCTGAGCCATGAAGTGTCACATCAATTGTCGATGCTGGAAGTCCTTCTGCGCCATAGCGACGAGTTATCTCTGCACCCAACATTGTTCCGACGGTACGGTTGACGTTGCGTACTGGCATATCGATGCGGACTGGCTCTTTACTTTCCAGTGCAGCCTTCGATAGTTCAATCAACTTATTATCGAGCGCCGCAGCAAGACCGTGATCCTGCTTAGTGGTGTTGTAGAGAGGTGAATCAACATCTGGACGAACGAGAAGTGGCGAAAGATCGAGCCCGCTCGCCTTCCAGTGATCGACAGCTGCGCGAGTATCGAGGTACTCCACATGACCGATCGCCTCTTGAAGTGTCTTGAAGCCAAGGGAGGCAAGAATTTCACGAACTTCTTCTGCAATATATTCAAAGAAGGTTTCTACGAACTCAGGCTTACCTGAGAAGCGCTTACGAAGTTCCGGGTTCTGTGTTGCAACACCAACTGGACATGTATCCAAGTGGCAGACGCGCATCATGATGCAGCCAGAGACCACAAGGGGCGCAGTTGCAAAACCGTATTCTTCGGCGCCAAGTAGGGCTGCAATAACAACGTCGCGACCTGTCTTGAGTTGACCATCTGCCTGAACAACGATGCGATCACGCAAGTTGTTAAGAAGTAATGTCTGTTGCGTCTCTGCAAGTCCGAGCTCCCATGGAGCACCTGCATGTTTCAGAGATGTAAGGGGTGATGCACCTGTGCCGCCATCGTGGCCAGAGATCAGAACTACATCAGCGTGCGCCTTTGAGACACCTGCAGCAACTGTTCCAACACCTACTTCTGCAACGAGCTTTACATGCACGCGTGCATCTTTATTGGCGTTCTTAAGATCGTGAATCAACTGTGCAAGATCTTCAATCGAGTAAATATCGTGGTGAGGTGGTGGCGAAATCAAACCGACACCAGGAGTTGAGTAACGAGCCTTTGCAACCCATGGATAGACCTTGTAACCAGGAAGCTGTCCGCCTTCACCTGGCTTTGCACCCTGTGCAATCTTGATCTGAATATCAGTTGCATTGATGAGGTAATTACTTGTGACACCGAAGCGACCAGATGCAACCTGCTTGATTGCACTCTTCTTTGAATCACCATTTGCCATCGGGATAAAGCGAGCTGGATCTTCTCCACCCTCACCTGTATTTGATTTAGCGCCGAGGCGATTCATAGCAATTGCCAGAGTCTCGTGAACTTCTTGTGAGACTGAGCCGTAAGACATCGCACCTGTTGAGAATCTCTTTACAATCTCTGAAATTGGTTCGACTTCATCGATTGAAATAGGTGCTCGCTGGCCTTCCTTAAACTGGAATAAACCGCGCAGAGTCATCAGAGTCTTGCTCTGATCATTGACCTTATCTGTGTAGCGCTTAAAGATGTCATAGCGCTTATTACGAGTTGAGTGCTGAAGTGCAAAGACTGTCTCTGGGTTGAAGAGGTGCGGCTCTCCATCACGACGCCACTGGTATTCGCCGCCAACAGCCAAGCGCTTAGCGCCAGGAATTTCTCCACCTACAGGGTAAGCGAAGTGGTGACGCTTAATTGTCTCTTCTGCAATGACATCGAGATCAACGCCGCCGAGACGAGAAGTTGTACCGACAAAGAATTCATCTACGACAGATTGTGCAAGACCGATAGCTTCAAAGACCTGTGCGCCTGTATAGGAAGCGATAGTTGAGATACCCATCTTCGACATAACTTTAAGAACACCCTTACCGAGCGCCTTGATTACGTTGCGAACAGCTTTCTCTGGAGTAATTCCAGTGATGATTCCTTGGTTTACCAAATCTTCAGCTGTCTCCATAACAAGATATGGATTTACTGCAGCTGCGCCATAACCGATGAGAAGTGCAACATGGTGAACTTCACGGACATCGCCAGCTTCTACAACTAGACCCACCTTTGTGCGAGTCTTCTCGCGAATCAGGTGGTGGTGAACTGCTGCTGTAAGTAGAAGCGAAGGAATTGGGCAATCTTCGGCATCGCCATCGCGATCAGAGAGAACAATGATGCGAGCACCATCTTCAATAGCCTTTGAAACTTCCTTCTTAATCTCTTCAAGTCGAATACGAAGCGTATTTCCATCACCAGTTACTGGGAAGAGTCCGCGCACAACGTATGACTGCAAACCTGGATAGTCATCATCAGCATTGACGTGAATGATCTTTGCGAGTTCATCATTATCAATTACTGGGAATGCAAGTGAGATCTGCTTACATGAATCTGGTCCTGGATCGAGCAAGTTATGTTCTGGCCCAATAGATCCACCAAGGCTTGTGACGAGCTCTTCACGAATTGCATCGAGTGGTGGATTGGTTACCTGAGCGAAGAGTTGTGTGAAGTAATCAAAGAGCAGACGTGGTTTGGCAGAAAGTGCAGCGATTGGAGTATCAGTTCCCATGGAACCGAGCGCTTCTCCCCCACCCTTTGCCATCGGTGTGACGATAATTTTGATTTCTTCTTCTGTGTAACCAAATGCTTTCTGGCGACGGATTACAGATTTGTGCGGATAGATAATGTGTTCGCGAGAAGGAAGATCAGATAACTTAATCATTCCATCTGCTAGCCACTTTCCATATGGCGCTGAATCAGCAAGTGAATCCTTAATTTCATCATCTTCGATGATGCGTCCAGCTTCGATATCAACTAAGAACATCTTTCCTGGCTGCAAGCGACCCTTGCGAACAATCTTCTCTGCAGGGAAATCAAGAACGCCGACTTCCGATGCAAGAACAACGAGGCCATCATCTGTTACCCAGAAACGTGATGGACGAAGTCCATTTCTATCAAGCACTGCGCCAACTTGATGTCCATCAGTGAAAGTTACGCAGGCAGGGCCATCCCATGGCTCCATCAGCGATGCGTGGAATGCGTAGAACTCGCGACGCTTTGCCGACATCGTTGCATGGTTCTCCCACGCTTCAGGAATCATCATCAGAACAGCATGTGGAAGCGAGCGTCCACCGAGGTAGAGAAGTTCTAGAACTTCATCGAATGATGCAGAGTCAGAACCTGACATTTCAACAATCGGAAAGAGACGCTTGAGATCTCCTGGGATTACATCGCTTTCAAGAAGTGACTCGCGAGCACGCATCCAGTTTCGGTTTCCCTTAACTGTGTTGATTTCGCCGTTGTGTGCGATAAATCGGTATGGATGGGCAAGTGGCCATGAAGGGAATGTGTTTGTAGAAAAACGTGAGTGAACAAGAGCAAGCGGAGAGACAACTCGTGGATCACTTAAATCAGGGAAGAACTCTTCCAACTGACCTGTTGTGAGCATTCCCTTATAGACAATTGTTTGTGATGAAAGTGATGGGAAGTAGAGATCAAGACCGTGCTCAGCGCGCTTGCGAAGTGCGAAAGCTAAACGATCTAGAACAATTCCAGATTCATTCTTGAGGCCGCTCACAAATAGTTGTTCAAATTTTGGCATAACAGATACCGCTGTCTTGCCGAGAGATTGAGCGTTGATGGGAAGCTCGCGCCATCCAAGAACTTTTAAACCTTCTTCAGTTGCAATTTTTTCGATATCTGAACGAACTTCGGCACCTTGAGCAATAAATGCAATACCAGTGGCGTAAGAGCCTTCAGCTGGAAGATCAAATTTAGTTTCTGCTTGATAGAACGCATCTGGAACTCGGATAAGAATTCCGGCGCCATCACCGCTATCTGGCTCTGCTCCCGATGCACCGCGATGTTCAAGGTTACGAAGTGCGGTGAGCGCTTTTTCGACGATATCGTGCGTTGCAACTTTATTGAGGGTGGCAACCATCGCAACGCCACATGCATCATGTTCTTGCGCAGGATCGTAGAGCCCTTGCGCTGCAGGGTAGTTAGATGAGAGTGCCATATCGAGCCCTATCTCCTTTTTAGTGTTACAAAAGGGACAACTTTGGCCCGAGAAAACTTATTGCTGAGTGGGAAAGCCTAGCAAGGGGGTGGTTTAGATGCCACTCACATGAAGCGCTTGTCCAATGCCTGCTGTGATGGCCATACCTAGGATTCCCCCGCCAATCACGCGCAGCGTTGGGATAAGAAGCTTCGAGCCAGCGGTCTTAGCGCTGATCATTCCCGTTGCAACCAGACCCACAATGGTGAAGGCCACAATGCTGGTGGCTGCCGCACCTGGCGTTGGCGCAAAGGCTCCAGCAAAGGGAATTAATCCACCTGCGGTGAATGCACACGCCGATGCAATCGCTGCCTGCACTGGTCGCGCCTTTGTATGTGGATGTTGCCCAAGTTCATCGCGAAGGTGCGCTTCAAGAGGATCTTTCTTATGCATCGCATCGACAACTTGTACTGCAAGTTCGCGAGAGAGCCCGCGCTTCATATAGATCTCAACGAGCTCTTCAAATTCACCTTCTGGATCAATTGCCAGGTGTTCAATCTCAAGTAATCGATCTGACTCTTCAATGTCGTTCTGTGAACGAACCGATACGTACTCGCCTACTGCCATTGACATCGCACCAGCTGCAATTCCTGCAGCGCCTGCAGTTACGAGAAAACTTTGTTCGCCAGCCTTTGCAGCTGCAACACCGATCATCAAACTTGCAGTAGAGACCAATCCATCGTTTGCACCGAGCACAGCTGCACGTAACCAGCCGGCACGATGGGTGCGGTGGTGGAGATTTCTTTGATAGACATCCTCTAAAGCCATATTTCAAGCCTACCGCTTGGTGCGGGAAATCTTCAGGAAGTAAGCGCCTGCGCCGAGAAAGAGCGCAGCAGCGAGATACTGATTGATGCGTAATCCTGCGAAGATCTGCGCGGGATCTACGCGCAATCCCTCGATAAAGAAGCGACCAGCGCTGTAGACAATTATGTAGAGCGCGAAGATCGAACCCGCTTTGTAACGCTCACCGAGATAAATGAGAAGAAGCGCAGCGGCAGAACACCATATAGATTCATAGAGGAAAGTTGGATGGAAGGTCGAGTAAGAGAGAAATTCATCAGGTCTTGCATACCTCGGAATTTCGAGTGCCCATGGAGCATCTAGAGGACGGCCGAAGAGCTCTGCATTAAACCAATTTCCAAAACGACCAACTGCTTGTGCGATGAGTAATCCGGGTGCAACTGCATCAGCAAAATGTGCGAAGTTTGGAAGATCACGATCTCGTGCCAACTTCTTATACGCAATAAATGCGGCGAGGGCACCGAGAGAGATGGCCCCCCAGATTCCAAGTCCGCCCTTCCAGATTTTGACTATCTCAAGAAGTGATTCCGGAGAGTAAAAGTATTTTTCTGGTGTTGTCAGCACGTGATAGAGACGACCGCCGATAACTCCTGCAGGGATTGCATAGATTGCAACATCCCCCACAACGCTCTTTCCTTCTGGGAATTGCGCTACGAAACGTTTATTACCTATCCAAATTGCAAGACCCGCTCCCACAATGATGCAGAGCGCATACATGTGAATGGTGAGCGGGCCAATTGCAACCGCCGAAGTTGTCGGCGTAGGAATTGCAAAGCGCAAGGATTAACCCTTTTCTACGGCAGCCTGGAATTGATTGCGATCGTAGTAAGCGTTTCCGCGTGTGAGTTCCTTACCATTGATAAATACTGTTGGCGTTGAATTCACATTTGCCTTAGCGCCTGCAACGGCAACATTCTGAACCCAATCAGCGTATTCACCCTTGGTGACGCAATTGGTGAACTTCTGAGATGTGATGCCAACGGATGCACCTGCAGCAGCAAGTGAGCTATTTGTCCACGCACCAGAGTTCTCCTTTGGCTGAGTTACATAAAGCATCTTGTGATAGTCAAGGAACTTTCCTTCATCTGCAGAACATGCCGCAGCATTTGCCGCCGCAATTGATTCAGGTCCTAGGAAAGAGAGGGTGTGATAAACGACTGTCGCCTTCTTTTCTGCAATCAGCGCCTCGAGGTAATCTCCTTGAGCTGCTTCAAATTGTGCACAGACTGGGCATTGGAAATCTTCATAGATATCGATAACAGGTACGCCTGTGAGTTCGCCATTGAAGACGATGCCATAGCCACGATCTGCAGAGACGCTTGCTGGGATCTTTGCTTCAGAATTTGTCTGCTTTGAAAGCAGAGTCGGGACAAGCATGATTAAGGTAACTCCGAGAACGACAACAATTACTAAGTTTCTAGTGAAGTTATCTTTGCCTGGCTGCTGCTTCTTGCTCATCTACTTATCCTTTTCTGTGGAAGCGGTTACTGCTGATGGCGTCTTATCGAGTGCAAATTTACTTCGTGGGTAGAGAAAAAGGTAAATCCCGAGTGCAGCAAGGCCTGCATCGCGAAGAAGTGGGGTTAAGTAGTTCGCCTCACCGGGCTCTACCTTTCCTCCCCCACCGAAGCAGCCGCAGTCGATGGATAGACCGCGTGCCCATGCCTGAGAGATTCCGATTACAAATACCAACATCAATAGAGCGCTCAATATTCCCATAAGGCGTATACCTGCACCGAGGATGAGGAGTATTCCCATAAAGATTTCAGCAAAAGGTAGAACGATTCCTATGAAATTAGCTAGAGAGATAGGAAGCATCTCGTAGGCACGGACCGCCATTTGAGATTTGTCGAGTTCATCAAATTTGAGATACCCCGCCGCAAGGAGAACTCCGCCGAGTATGAGGCGAGCAACGAGTCCGATCCATGGTGCAAACTTCTCGAAAACTACTTTATTCATCTTCCTTCACGTACTCCCTTTGAAAGCTCTGCTGCTAATTCTTGAACTGCTTGCAAACCACTTTCCTCATTTGGCGCCTCAAGAAGTTTATTGATAAACGCTGAACCAACAATAACGCCATCGGCATAGGCGGCAACTCCCTTTGCTTGTTCGCGCGTTGAGACGCCTAACCCAACAGCAACAGGTGTCTTGGAGCTCTTGCGAATTCGGGCAACGAGATCTGCAGCCCCAGTTGAAACGCTGGTGCGTGTTCCTGTAACACCCATCAGACTCGCGGCATAGATAAATCCACCGCAACGCGAAGTCACTTGATCAAGTCGTGCATCTGTAGTGCTTGGTGCTACAACATAGATTGGATTGATTTCACTACTTTCAACAGCGCTCTTCCAGCGTGACGATTCTTCGATTGTGAGATCTGGAGTAATTACTCCTGATCCACCATTGCTGTGGATGGCATCAGCAAATTTCTCAACACCATATTTTTCAATGGGATTCCAGTACGTCATCACAACCGATGGGATGCCTTGATCTGTTGCATATTTGAGGGCATCAAAAACCTCTGCAGCACCTGTTCCCTGAGAAAGAGCGCGATCGGCGGCAGCTTGGATTGTTGGGCCATCCATAACTGGATCGCTATACGGAAAACCAATTTCGATAGCATCTACCCCACCAGCAATAAATGCATCTATAACTTTCTTGCAACCATCTTGCGTGGGAAAACCTGCAGGGATATATGCAATAAGAGCAGCTCTATCTTCGCTTCTTACCTTGGTGAAGAGATCTTCGAGCGCCGTACTCATTTACAGAGGAATTCCAAAGTAGGCAGCTGCAGTTTGAACATCCTTATCGCCGCGCCCCGAGAGGTTAAGCAAGAGAGTTGCACTTGGTCCGAGTTCGCGGCCAATCTGCATTGCACCTGCAAGAGCGTGTGCGGTTTCAATTGCAGGAATGATTCCTTCAGTCTTTGAGAGAAGTGAAAATGCTTCCATCGCCTGCGCATCTGTAATAGCGCGATATTCAGCGCGACCAATGTCGTGAAGATAGGCATGCTCAGGTCCAACCCCTGGATAGTCTAAACCTGCAGAGATTGAGTGCGATTCAATTGTTTGACCATTCTCATCTTGCAATACATAGGTGCGGTTTCCGTGCAGTACACCGGGAGATCCGCCGGTAATTGTCGCTGCATGGCGTCCGGTTTCCACGCCATCGCCTGCTGCTTCGAGTCCAATAAGTCGCACAGATTCGTCGCTGATAAAGCGATGAAAGATTCCGATTGCATTAGATCCACCACCAACGCAGGCAAGCACTGCATCCGGCAACTTTCCAGTAAGCGCCAGAACTTGTTCACGAGATTCTTCACCGATGATCTTATGGAAATCACGGACCATAGATGGGAATGGATGAGGACCTGCAACTGTGCCCAATAGGTAATGTGTAGTTTCCACATTCGTCACCCAATCGCGCATCGCTTCATTGATGGCGTCTTTTAGTGTGCGAGATCCCGATGTGACAGGTACGACTTCAGCGCCTAGTAACTTCATGCGGGCAACGTTAAGAGCCTGACGTTTTGTATCTTCTTCGCCCATGTACACGACGCATTCAAGTCCCATAAGCGCTGCAGCTGTCGCGGATGCAACTCCATGTTGACCAGCACCGGTCTCGGCAATAATTCGTTTCTTGCCCATACGTTTGGTGAGAAGTGCTTGACCTAAAACATTATTGATCTTGTGGCTACCTGTGTGATTGAGATCTTCACGCTTCAAAAGGATTCGAGCGCCGCCGCAATATTCAGAGAAACGTTTAGCTTCGGTAATGATGCTAGGGCGACCTGTATATGTGCGATGAAGTTCGGCAAGTTCGGCGATAAAAGATGGATCGGTCTGGGCCTTTATCCGTGCTGCATCTAACTCTTCGAGTGCACCGATTAAAGCCTCAGGAACAAAGCGACCGCCATATTGGCCAAAGTGGCCTGCCAGATTCTCAACGGTCGTCATGCGTAAAGACTACCGGCGACCTAGTAGTTCCTGCATGGCGGAATTTGGGTCACCTGACTTCACAAGCGCTTCTCCGACCAAAATCACTGTTGCGCCTGCCGAAGCAGCAATTTCGACATCTTTCCGAGTTGAGATTCCTGATTCTGCAACCCTAATTATCTCCGAAGGAACCTGAGGGATTAATTCTTGGAAAGCTCGAGTATCAACATCGAGAGTCTTCAGATTTCGTGAATTCACACCAATCATCTTCGGTGAAATATCCATCGCACTCTCAAGTTCTTGCGCGGTGTGGACTTCAATCAACGATGCCATACCGAGTTCGCATGACAGGTCGTAAAAATCCTTCAGTTGTGATTTGGATAAGGCAGCAACTATGAGCAAGACGATATCTGCACTATGCGCACGCGCTTCCAAGAATTGGTACTCATCAACCATAAAATCTTTTCGCAGTACCGGTAATGTAACTCGCTTCTTCACTACATCGAGATCTTCTAGTGACCCTCCGAAACGTCGCCTTTCGGTAAGAACACTGATTGCTCCAGCCCCGGCCTCTTGATACTGCTCTGCGAGGGATGCCGGATCCGCAATATCTGCAAGAGCGCCTTTGCTGGGAGAAGATCGCTTTACCTCTGCAATGACATTCATCTCTTCACGAGTTAAAGATGCATAGGCATCTATAGGCGCAGTCGCTCTCTCCATCGCTTCATGTATCTGTGAAAGTGGGAGACGTCGTGCTGCTAAATCTTCGCGAACTCCCTCGATAATCGAATCAAGAACGGTCATTTCTCATCCCCGGTTTCAACAGTTGGGTCGATTCCATGATCCATTGCGTTCCACTCAGAGAGTTTCTTATTGGGCAATTCCTTTGGTGTGCGTTCGTACCTCGAAGAGAGTTTAAGTGAGCGACTGAGGGTGATAGCAATCACCGCAACGACCAAGAGTGAGATGAGGAGCTTCACTTGTCACTCATCTCATTGGCTGCGGCAATTGCACCTAGCACCGCTGCCGCCTTGTTAAGTGTCTCTTCATACTCTGATCGCGGATCTGAATCAGCAACGATTCCGGCTCCCGCTTGAA
>JACCDN010448039.1_pt1 | contig 10451 bp, 6 predicted proteins | sample 7441691 | NCBI WGS metagenome assembly JACCDN01 (sample SAMN15323439, study PRJNA562643) | freshwater metagenome | isolation source: river surface water | place: USA:Blue River Watershed | collected 2017-08-16
ACCGAAACCAAGGGTCCGCTTGGTCGTGCCGAAGTCCAGCTCACCATCGACAACACCGATGGCGCACTCCCAATTGAGTATTCCGAAGTAACCATTTCGCGCGTTTTGTTCAGAAATGGCGCCAGCGAATACGCCATCAATGGCGAAACTTGCCGCCTACTAGATGTACAAGAACTTCTAAGCGACTCAGGTTTGGGTCGCGAGATGCACGTCATCGTGAGTCAGGGCCAGCTCGACACTGTGCTGCGAGCTACCCCGATCGAGCGCAGAGCGTTTATCGAAGAGGCTGCCGGTATTTTGAAATACCGCAGGCGTAAAGAGAAGACCGAGCGCAAGCTCGAGGCCATGCAGGCCAACCTCACCAGACTCTCTGACCTAACCGCAGAACTTCGCAGAAACCTAAAGCCACTTGGTCGCCAGGCAGAAGTCGCCAGAGCGGCCAAGGAGATCGGTGCCTTCGCTAGGGCTGCTAAGGCCAAGCTCCTAGCTTTCCAAATCACCACGTTGAAGAATCAGCTTGAGAGTGCCTCCAAGTCTGAGAGCGAACGCCGCGTCGAGTCTTCTTATGCTCAGTCGCAGCTAACTGCTACTCGCGCAGGTATTCAAGAACTTGAGACTCAGTTGGTATCCGGCGAACTGGATGGATTGCGTCAACAGTTATTCGGTTTTGAATCACAAGAAACAAAGTTGCGAAACCTGCAAAACCTCGCCCAGCAGCGCATTGCGCTAATCGGCAGACAGGAGTTTTCGTCTCGAGAGATAGAAGTTGCAGACCTTGCAAGTCAGCTCAAGCAGGCTGAAGCTGAGCTGGCGGAGTTGGAGAGCGAGATCTCTTCCACGGCCCAGTTGTTAGGGGAGCGTGAGCAAGATCGCCTAAGGGCCGCAGCCGCACTCGCAGCCTTTGAGGCAGATGCCCTAAGGCAGCGCAGCGCCGTTGAGGCTCAAGAGCGCGAGCGAACCGTATTGGCTAGCCAGGTCACGGTCTTGAACTCGAAGGCCGATGGTTTTGCCGGTCAAATTGAGAGCCTGCAGCTGGCGCTAAAAGAAGCCACAGCGAAAATCGCTGAACTCTCTGAACAGCAGGCCGAGATTCAACCAACCGCCAACAGCACCTCTGATGAGGAACTGCGAGTTGCTTACGAAAAAGCCCAGCTGGCAGAGTCTGCGTCGCGAACCAAGTTGGATGAAGCTCGTGATGCCCTTCACTCTGCCGAGCGTGAGCGCGATGCAGTTGCTGCTAAGCACGCTGCCTTGGGAATGACCCTTGAGCAAAAAGACGGTTCTTCCGAGGTTAGAAATGCTGGCCTGGCAGGCATCAAGGGGTTGCTTGCCGAGTCGGTAAGTATTGAAAAGGGCTACGAGGTTGCAGTTGCCGTTGCGCTTGGAACCTTGGCCGATGCGATTGTTGCTTCAAGTAAAGACCAGGCAATTGCAGCGCTTAGGTACTTGAAGAACGAGGGCCTGGGTCGAGCAGAATTCTTGGTTGCCGATGGCAGCAAAGTGATCGCGAAAAAGCGCGAGGTCGAAGGATTGGTTGCGGCGGACTCCGTCGTTACCGCTCCGCAGTCTGTGCTTGAAGTGCTGCAGGGCTTCTACTTTGCAAGCGACCTTGACCAGGCTGTCAGGGCTTTGGAGTCCAAGAACCTTGGCTCGGCGAATATCATCACTGTCGATGGCGATTGGGTATCGAAGTCGCTCGTGCGAGGTGGAGGATCCAAGCAGCCATCGAAGCTGGAGCTTAAGGCTGAGCAGGAGTCTGCGGCCAAGCGGTTGAGCGAATTAGCATTCAGCATCGACAAGCTAAGCACGGCGCTCGAATCTCAAAAAGCCGCACTCTTGGAGTCGGAGACCAAAGTTCGCGACAGTCTTAGCGCTCTGCAGCAGCACGATGCAGAACTTGCCGCAAGAGCAGAGCGCGTCGGTCGAATCATTGCTCAGGTTGACTCCGCGAAGAACGAAAAACTTCGTATCGAACGAGAGCTTGAAGCGCTCGCGCAGTCGGAGCAGAATGCTCAGCTTGAAGTCAAGGCGGCCGAGGAAAAACTAAAGGCACTGCCTGAGCCGCAGACCGTAGAGGGTAACGAGTCTGTGCGCGCAGAGCTTGTTGCGCTTTTGGAAGCAAGCCGCCAAGCCGAGCTGGATATCCGCATAAATGTGGGCACCTTCTCGGAGCGAAGAATCGCCTCTAGTAAGTCCGTTGCCATTCTCAAGGGACGTCTCAATGAGGCCAGCGCTGCACAAGAGCGCGAGAGAATAGCCACCGAGGAAAATATTGCCCAGCTTGCCAAAGCGGAGCAAGCACTTGCCGTTATTCCTGCAGCGCTAGATGCCGCAAGTCGTTTGGCAAATCAGGTTAGATCTCAGGTTCGAGAACTAGAAGCGCAACGTATTCAGCGCACTGAACGACTGACAGCACTAAGGACCCAGGCCGCAACCCTCGAGGCTCGCTACAACGAACTCAATCAAGGTGTGCACGAAGTGGAAATGCAAAACCATGAGCTTCGTCTAAACCTTGCCAACCTGACCGAGCGCGTTTCAACGGAACTTCATATTGATGTCGAGACTCTGATTCAGGAAACCGAACTTGGTTCACAAACTCGCGAAGAGCTCGAGAAGGAGGTTCGCCAGTCTGAGCAGAAACTCTCGCAACTGGGCGCCTTCAACCCGCTTGCCCTTGAAGAATTTGCTGCCTTGGAAGAACGTCACAAGTACATGAGCGAGCAGCTAGAGGATCTCACCCGTGCTCGCTCTGACCTGATGGGCATCATCAAGGATCTCGATCAGAAGATGCAGACCATTTTCGCGAGTGCTTTCGAGGACACCAGGCGCGAGTTTGAAAAAGTCTTCCCAGTGCTCTTCCCAGGCGGAACTGGTTCAATATCGCTCACCGAGCCGGATGATCTGTTGGCCACCGGTATCGAAGTAGCGGTTCGCCCGGTAGGTAAGCGCATCGAACGAATGTCGCTACTTTCCGGTGGAGAGCGGTCGCTGGCTGCTGTCGCACTGCTTATTGCAATCTTTAAGGCTCGACCTAGCCCCTTCTACGTTCTTGACGAGGTTGAGGCAGCGTTGGACGATGCCAACCTTGGCAGGCTGTTAGAGGTTGTGGAGTCACTTCGTAAGTCTTCACAGTTGATCATCGTTACTCACCAAAAGCGCACCATGGAGATCGCCGATGCGCTCTACGGTGTATCTATGAGACAAGACGGTATGAGCGCTGTGGTGGGTCAGAAGCTCGAGAAGACTCGCTAATGTTCAAGTTTCTAAAGCGACTTCGCGGCGACAAGCCAATTGAGACCCCTGAGGTAATCGAAGAGATTGTTTCCCAGCCTGTTGCCGAGGTCGAAGTTCCGCAGGTTGCTGAGGCGCCAAGAGCTGAAGAACCAAAGCCTGAGTCGTTAAAACCTGAAAAGCCAAAGCCGGCCGAAAAGCAGGCGGTAGCAGTTCAAGAGGTGGAACTTCCTAAACGCAGTCTGGGAGACGGTGTTCGCTCGCCGTTCTCGTCGAACGTTGACCTCGATGACCTTGAAGACATCTTGATTCGCGCTGACTTCGGTGTCGACGCTTCGCTAGAGATCTCGGATGAGCTAAAACGCGAAGCGAATCGAACCGGAGCATCGTCAGATGCCGAGCTTCGATTATTGCTGAAAGATTTGCTCACCAAAAAGCTCACCCGTGCTGATGCTGCATTGAATCTTTCAGATGGCAAGTTGCCATATGTGATTTTGGTTGTGGGCGTAAACGGGGCGGGAAAGACTACGACCATTGGCAAGCTGTCGCGTTGGCTTCGAGATGGCGATTGGAGTGTTGTTATCGGCGCTGCCGACACCTTCCGAGCCGCGGCAGTTGAGCAGTTGGCCACCTGGGCGCAGCGTGCTGATGCCAAGTTGGTTGGGCCCGAGAAAGAAGGTCAAGATCCTGCATCGGTGGCCTATCAAACAGTGGAGCTTGCTCTCTCCACCGAAGCAGACATCGCAATCATCGACACCGCTGGTCGGTTGCAGAATAAAAAAGACCTTATGGATGAGCTTGGCAAGATCCGCCGCGCCGTTGAAAAGCAGGCGAGCATCGCCGAGGTGCTGTTGGTAATTGATTCGACCATGGGTCAAAACGCTATGGCTCAGGCAAAAGCTTTTGCCGAGGTGGCCGATGTCACCGGCATTGTGATGACCAAACTGGACGGAACTGCCAAGGGTGGAATTCTTTACTCTCTGCAGGAGCAATTAGATCTTCCGGTCAAGCTCGTTGGAGTCGGTGAAGGAATTAATGACTTTGCGTTTTTCTCACCCGAGGAATTTGCAAAAGGGCTTGTTGCCTACAAGCGCTAAATCAAGCTCGAAACTTTGGCTTTCGCCCCTAAAATCGACCAGACACACATTTTTCCACCGCTAGGGGAGGCAGGCTTTCAATGCGAATCCATGTTGTCATTCCCGCATACAAAGTGGAAAACCACATTCTCGGTTTATTGCCCCGAATTGGGGCAGAGGTCGAGCAGATCTGGGTTGTCGATGACAAGTGCCCGAATGGCTCCGGCAAGTTGGTCGAAGAAAAGAACAAAGATAAGCGCGTAAAGGTTCTTTTCAACGCTGAGAATCTCGGGGTGGGCGGTGCCGTCAGCGCTGGTTACCAGGCAGCTTTGGCCGCCGGTGCCGATGTAGTAGTCAAACTGGATGGCGATGGCCAGATGTTCCCGGAAGACATTCCGACGCTACTAAAGCCAATTCTTGTGGGCGAAGCGGACTACACCAAGGGCAATCGTTTCGATAACTTAGACGACCTTTACCAAATGCCAAGAGTTCGCATTTTCGGCAACGCAGTTCTTTCATTTTGGTCAAAATTGTCCTCAGGCTATTGGTCTGTGACTGATCCAACCAACGGTTTCACGGCAATTCACCGTGCTGTCTTAGAGCGAGTGGAGCTCGCAAAGCTTTCTCAAAGATTCTTCTTTGAATCCGACCTGTTGTTCCGACTCAACCTCGCCGGGGCTGTGGTCGAAGATGTAGCTCTACCTGCCAGATACGCAGACGAAAAGAGCAACCTAAAGATTCGTAAGGTGATTTTTGAATTCCCATGGAAGTTCACTAAGAACCAACTCAAGCGCGTTTTCTACCGCTACTACCTGCGTGAGTTTTCTATTGCAAGTTTTGAACTACCTCTGGGTGTATTCCTTACAGGCTTTGGTGCTTGGTTTGGACTCACCAGCTTTTTCAATGCTTCGGAAGCCGGCAGGGCCACTACCGCGGGTCAAGCCACTATCGCATCTTTGGCAATAATTCTCGGAGTACAGCTATTGCTGTCGTTTCTGTCTTACGACATTCAATCTGAACCAAAGATTCCTAAACAAAGAAGGTATGTATGAAATCCATTCAGTCGCGCTTGGGCAAGAATTGGCAGCTAAAGATCGTCAGCTTTTTTGCCGCCATCTTGGGCTCCTCTGCTTGGACGTTCAACCAGGTTAGGGATATCAATCCAGCCATCTTGCAGGATGAGTGGATTTACATGGTCAGCTCAAGAATTTTCACGCCTTGGCAGCAGGAGCTTCCGTTTGATTTCGGAAATTATCTATTCAACGTGGTCTATAGCTCCACATCTTTGTGCGGTGACTCCTTCTACACGTGCGCAAAGCTAATCAACCTCGCCTTTATTCAGGGATTTGCAATCACTCTGTTTATCATCGCTCTACGATTTCTGCCGTTCTGGGGGGCGCTAGCCTTCTTGATCTCAGTCACTTTTAGCCCAGTAGCCATTTACAGTTCCATGTACCTACCAGAGTCGATGTTCTTTTTCCTAATCGGACTCACTTTGGTTGCAGTCTTGAAAGCTGCCGAGAATCCGAACTGGAAGAACTGGGCCTTGGTTGGTATTCCACTGGGTTTGACTGCACTTACCAAACCGCACGCACTCATGGCGGCAATGGCAATCGGCATCTTCTTGATTTTCTCAAGCCTTAAATCCAGGCCATTCTGGAAGCCACTGTTGCTAAATGCGGGAGCCTTACTTGTCAGTTTTCTAGTCATAAGACTCTTCGTCGGATTCCTGCTCGCGGGCCCTAAGGCATTGAACTTGTTCTTCTCATACGCAATTGATGACAGTGTGGTGGAGTTTGTGGGTGGAATCGCGAGTGTTCAGCCGGTTGAAACAAGCCAGGGGCTAGTTGGAGCTGGAAACGTAGCTGGAGCCCTGGGTCTGTTCCCAACTCAATTCTGGACTCACTCGCTAGTCGTAACCGCACTGATGGGCGCAGCAATTGTCGCCATTGTTATTGCCGCAATCAACAGTTTCACGACCGACGAGGTGCGACCAGTGCACCGTTTCGCTGTCGTGTCGCTGATCTGGACACTTTTCATGCTCATTGCTATTGTGCTTTTCACCGGTTGGATTACCGGAATGGGTGACGACCACACGACCAGGGTTTTGGAGAGGTACTACGACTATCTCTTCCCGATAGTCAGCTTGGCTGGTATTGCTGTCATCGCTGACAAGCGCGTCCTAATTGAAACCAAGTCCTGGATTCGTTGGCTCGTGATTGCTCCGGTGTTTTTGGCAATCTCGATTGCGTTCGCGGGCTACTTTGGCGGACTGACTATTCAAATTGCAGACGCACCGAATTTGGCCGGACTTGTGGTGGACAAATTCTCCATGGACACGATCGCAAATCTAACCTTGTTGGCCTTGTTGGCCATTGCGTTCTTCCCTAAATACAGCATCTGGGCTGCGGCACTGGTGTTCCCTGCAACCATGATCCTTACCGGATACCAAATTCAGGGACAGTACCAGGGCTTCAGGCTTGAAGACTCGGCTGCCGATAAGGCAGGTCACTTTACCTATTCTCAGTTGAGTGAAGCGGAGAGGGACAACCTTGTGATTCTGGCTGAGACCAGATTTGATGGCAGGGTGGCTTCGTTCTGGCTCCAAGACGATCCAGATTTGGAGCTACTTGGTGCAGAATCCGTATACCCAGTCGCTAATTTGCCTGAAGGAACCCAGTGGGTCTTGGCAATCGGAAACCTCAGCATGGAATCCGGTGAGGTTGTTTCCACTGAAGAGGGTTACAAGCTCTACAAGATTCAGGACTAAGTCAGCCAGGGAATGGTTTCGAAGCTGGCGTGATTTAGAATTGTGTTCTTAGTAGGAGTCAAATGACATACGTAATCGCTCTTCCCTGCGTTGATGTTAAAGACAAGGCATGTATCGATGAGTGCCCGGTTGATTGCATCTATGAGGGTGACCGCATGCTCTACATCCACCCCGATGAGTGCGTGGACTGCGGTGCCTGTGAGCCAGTTTGCCCAGTTGAAGCCATCTACTACGAAGATGATCTTCCTGGCGAGTGGAGCGAGTACTACAAGGCCAACGTCGACTTCTTCTCCGAAATTGGATCTCCAGGGGGAGCGGCCAAGGTTGGCCCAGTGCCAGGTGATCACCCACTGATTTCAGCTCTGCCACCTCAGGGCGAATAGTGTTTCAAGGTTTGCCGGAGTATCCCTGGCAAAAACTCAAGCCATTTCGTGAATTGGCGGCCAAGCATCGAGAAGGTGCAATTGACCTGTCTGTCGGCAACCCAATTGACCCAACGCCCCAGGTGATTCAATCCGCGCTTGATGCGGCATCTGATTCCCCGGGGTACCCAACTACTTGGGGCGATGTTTTAGCCCGCCAGGCAGTTGCGGCTTGGTATGCAAGGCGCAGAAAGTCCCCCGTACTAAGTGCTGACCAGGTACTTCTGACTATTGGCTCCAAGGAATTCATCTCCTGGCTGCCGATAATGCTTGGAATTGGAGCAGGTGACGTGATTGTCCAGCCTCGGTTGGCATACACCGCTTACGAAGTCGGGGCAGCATTCGCCGGGGCTGAGATATTTGTTGGCGACGAGCCAAATGATTGGCCATCAAACGCCAAGTTAATCTGGCTCAACAGCCCTGGTAACCCAAATGGTTCTGTGCACTCGGTCGAGTTTCTAAATCGGGCTTTGGGGCGAGCGCGAGAACTTGGTGCGGTAATCGTCAATGACGAGTGTTACGCGGAAATGGGTTGGAATGCGCCATGGGATGAGTACATCCCTTGCATGCTCGACCCAGAGGTGACCGGAGGTGACCTAACCAATGTCTTATCGATCTACTCACTGAGCAAGCAGTCAAACCTCGCCGGTTATCGTGCGGCCTTTGCGGCCGGTGATGAGCGACTAATCAAGGGTCTAGTGAACCTGCGCATGCACTCCGGAATGATGGTTCCGATGCCGGTGCAAAAGGCCATGGTTGCCGCTTTGGGTGATGATCTGCATGTTGCGACTCAGAAAGAGATTTATCGCAAGCGCCGAGATGTTCTACTGCCGGCACTTTTGAATTATGGCTTCGAAGTTCACGACTCTGAGGCGGGTCTTTATTTGTGGGCAACGAAGGGCCAAGATTGCTGGGAAACCATCGCTGAACTTGCGGAAATGGGCATAGTGGCCGTTCCCGGAGACTTTTATGGCGAAGCTGGCAAAAACTTTGTTCGTTTCTCGATTACCGCGACCGACAAAGAGGTTTTTGAGGCTGCAAACCGCCTCAAAAATGCTCTAGGCTAGGGCTAAAGCCAACCCTCACAAAGGAGCTAGCGTTTGACTTCTAACGAGAAGGTGTCCCTTCGATACGGTGCCCACGAGGCAGAACTTTCTGTAATTGAAGCGACCGAGGGTCCCGGCGGAATTGATATTTCGAAGCTAATTGCCACAACTGGGCTTAGCTCCTACGACCAGGGTTTTGTAAACACCTCTTCGACTAAGAGTGCGATCACTTACATCGATGGCGACCAGGGCATTCTTCGCCATCGCGGATACCCAATTGAGCAGTTAGCGGCTAAAAAGAGCTTTCTAGACGTTGCCTATCTGTTGGTTTATGGCGAGCTGCCAACCGCGACCGAGCTAGAGGCGTTTGACGCAAAGCTTCGCCAGCACTCGATGATCCACCCAAACATGGTTCGCTTTTTTGAGACCTTTGAGCCTTCCGCTCACCCGATGGCGATTCTTTCCTCTGCCGTTTCTGTTCTTTCAACCTTCTACAACGACTCAACCGATGCTAGAGACCCGGAACAGGTTGAGCTTTCGACAATCAGACTTCTGGCCAAACTGCCAGTTATAACCTCTTACACATACAAATCTCTTGTGGGGGAGAGTGTTGTCGAGCCAGACCAGTCGCTATCGCTAGTTGAGAACTTCTTGCGTATGACCTTTGGCCGCAGGGGAGAAGAGTGGTCTTCGAACCCAGTTCTTACTCAGGCTTTGGACACGCTCTTGCTGCTACACGCGGACCACGAGCAGAACTGCAGCACCTCGACAGTGAGACTTGTCGGCTCTTCCCACGCGAACTTGTTTGCCTCTGTCTCCTCTGGAATCAACGCTTTGTCCGGCCCGCTACACGGTGGTGCGAACGAGGCGGTACTGGACATGCTGACCTTCATTCACGAATCAGGCGATTCAGTCCAGCAGTATGTTGAGCGAGTGAAGAACAAAGAGGATGGCATCCGCCTGATGGGCTTTGGTCACCGTGTTTACAAGTCCTTTGACCCAAGAGCAAAGATCGTGAAGGCTCAGGCCGACAAGGTTCTCACCGAGCTTGGCGTTTCTGATCCGCTTTTGGACATCGCCAAGGAGCTTGAAGCAGCAGCATTAGCTGACTCTTACTTTGTAGAGCGCAAGCTGTACCCGAACGTTGACTTCTACACCGGCGTTATCTACAAGGCGATGGGCTTCCCATCGCGGATGTTCACACCACTGTTCGCGGTTGGACGCCTTCCAGGCTGGATCGCACACTGGCGTGAGCAGAATGCGGATTCCACCACAAGAATCGGTCGCCCACAGCAGGTTTACACCGGCCACACCGAGCGCTCAATCTAGGGTTTTTCGTAAATCCAAACTGCGGTGTCACCGTATGTTTTCGTACTTTGCAGTTCAAACACATCGCAGTCGACTGCTTCACTGCGGCTAGAGCGTTCTACAACGACCAAACCATCATACGAAACGCTGGCTGCGAGAAGTTCTAGAAGTCCTTCTAGGTCCGAATTTGAAAACTCATAGGGTGGGTCAATAAAAACCAGGTCGAACTTTACGCTCGCACCCTTTAGGTATTTCATGGCCTCTAAGTTTTGAGTCTTGATCTTGGGGTCAAGGCCTTGCTTACTGAGAGCCGCAACAGCACTTTGAACATTCTGCTTTAGCAATTCAAAAGCCTTGCGGTCACGTTCGATTAGTGTCACCGATTCTGCGCCTCGTGACGCAGATTCCAATCCCAGAGCACCGGTGCCAGCAAAGAGATCCAGAACATTCGCACCCTCAATAACTCCCATGGCATCGAGCCTTGCGAACAGACTTTCTTTGACGCGATCAGAGGTTGGGCGGGTTGCCTTGGCAGCTGGCTTGAGCTGAAGCGAGCCAATGGCTCCGGCGATGATTCTGGTCACGGTTGTGAGCCTAG
>JACCDN010943512.1_pt1 | contig 10451 bp, 9 predicted proteins | sample 7441691 | NCBI WGS metagenome assembly JACCDN01 (sample SAMN15323439, study PRJNA562643) | freshwater metagenome | isolation source: river surface water | place: USA:Blue River Watershed | collected 2017-08-16
ATAATACAGTAGCACCTGCTTCTGGTAAAATACTTTCGGGTGGTGTGGATGCAAATGCATTGCATAAACCAAAGCGTTTCTTCGGAGCTGCACGTAAAATTGAAAATGGTGGTTCATTAACCATTATTGCAACTGCATTAACAGAAACGGGTTCTAAAATGGACGAAGTAATCTTCGAAGAATTTAAAGGAACTGGTAACATGGAGTTACAACTCGATCGTAAGATTGCAAACAAACGTATCTTCCCGGCTATCGATATTACAGCGTCTTCTACTCGTAGAGATGATTTATTGTTAGACAAAGATGTATTACAACGTATCTGGATTTTAAGAAACCATTTAGCGGATATGAATCCTGTAGAAGCTATGGAATTCTTACAACATCAAATGAGAGGTACTAAATCTAACGAGGAATTTTTAATTTCTATGAACAGCTAAAATGTTGGTATGAAAAAACATATTCCAAATTTTATTACTTCATTAAATCTATTTTCTGGTTGTATAGCTGCGGTATACGCATTTAATGGTCAATTAGAAACGGCAGCTTACTTTGTATTAATTGCAGCGCTGTTTGATTTTATGGATGGATTAGCTGCCCGTGCTTTAAAAGCATACTCTGAAATAGGTAAGCAATTAGACTCTTTAGCCGATATGGTGAGTTTCGGATTTATTCCAGGTATATTCATTTATAAAATGCTGAGTAATACGCTTTCTGCAAATGGATTACCCGAATACTTAGCTTATATAGGATTTATAATTACCATTTTCTCTGCTTTACGTTTAGCTAAATTCAATTTAGATACTCGCCAAACAGAGAATTTCATTGGTTTAGCAACGCCTGCGAATACCATGTTTTTTATAGGTGTTCCTTTTATTCAAGCTTTGCCATTTGAAGCCTTAACATTATTTAATAACCCTATTATTCTAATTATACTAACTATTGGGTTTTCATTCTTGTTAATCTCCGAAATTCCATTGTTCTCTTTGAAGTTCAAAGCCTTAAGCTTTAATCCGAATATTCATCGTTATCTTTTATTATTGATTTCGCTAATCCTAATTATATTTTTTAAGTTTGCAGCGATTCCAATGATTATTGTAATCTATATTATTTTGTCAATCATTTTTAAAGATAAATTTAGTGCCTAATATGAAATTCCAAGCAGAAATCAATGTAATGCCATTGAAAGAAATCCTTGACCCTCAAGGTAAAGCAGTTACAGGAAGTATGAAAAACATCGGACTAGCAGAAGTGCAAAATGTTCGTATTGGTAAACATATTACCTTAGAATTAGAAGCAGCTAATGCTCAAGAAGCTTCTGAAAAAGTAGAAACTGCTTGTAAAAAATTATTAGCAAACCTTATTATGGAGTCTTATGATTTCACTATTGTTGAAATTAAGTAGTGAGTATAAAAAAAGTAAGTTATAGCCTACTTTTTAACATGTGATTTTATTGTTTATAAATCTGTTTAATTTAATGTACCAGCGCTTATAAATTATATAATATGAAATGGATTGAAATTTTAAAAATCAATTTGGTATTATTAGTAATGATAGTATTAACATTAATTTCATGCAAAAAAGAAGAACCGTCAAATACTACAATTGTAAACGGATTAATAATTGATTCTTTAACTCAAAAACCTATTGATTCTGTATTTGTAAATTTACAACAAGAAGATTTATTCACATATCCTGCTCAGATAATGAAAACTCGATCAGATTCAAAAGGAACGTTTAAATTTAATTTTGAATGGGGTAATGGACATTCCTATTCGATCAAAATTGCTAAGTTAGGATACAAAAATTTAAATTCGGTTTGGATAAAAAAGGGAGAACAAACTTTAAAATTAACGCTAATTAAGGAATAAATTTGAAATTATCATTAAAACAAAAAAAGGCTTAATTTTCATTAAGCCTTTTTTTATTTTATTCGAATTTAAGTTCTATTGCTTTGTGAACTTAATTACTTGTTGTTCGTTATTCGATTCTATTCTAATAAAGTAAATCCCTTTATTCTCTACATTGATATTTACTATACCATGAGACTCTTTCAAATCTTTCGTAAATACTACATTTCCTAATACATCATATACTTTCAGTTTACCTTCATTAGATTTACTAAAGCTGTAAGATACCTGAACTGCAGCATTACTTGGGTTTGGATATGCCTTCGCGAAAACAGAGTTTATTTTATTTGAAATTCCACTAGCTAATGAATCAGTAACAGAAAACAAATCTAAACCAGCTTCTACAATATTATCAGTTCCATAATCGCCAGCTTTTACAATCAATTTCATATTGTTTGTTGGCAACATATAATCCTTAACACGGTGCGTTTTAGCTACCCATTTACCTCTATCTGCTATAGTTCCAATTTGTTGTTCTAAAATTGCTGTTTGAGTTCCATTAGTTAATGATATAGTTAAAGTATCATTTGCAGTACCTGCGGTAGCAATGTTAGAAAACCATCTGTTATAGTTAATATATGGATTTGTATAAGTAGTTAAATCCATCGCTGGAGATCTCAAAACTACTATCCCACCATCAATATCAGCAGTAGTAACATTACCTGTTGAATTACCAGTTACATAGCACTGATCACCAAAATCACCTACTATATCAAAATCTGGATTACATATCGTGTTATTTAACGTTGTACGAATTGGTTTAGCTTTTACCCATTCTCCAGTTGATGCTGTAGATGTTGCTGTCCATGAATAATCAAATAAGAAATCATCATAATATCCTTTAGCTAAAATAACTTTAGGGATATCATTCACAGTTAAATAATCTGTAGAATCAACAAATATCGTTTTATATCCAAACGCACCTACATACATTGCATATTTACCAGCATAGAAAATTGGGAAATCTACATTTCCACCAGCATCTGATGTTGATTCGTATGTGAACTCCGCATTTTTTATAATGATATGTGCATTTGCTAAAGCATTATTAGCCGAATCTTTTATTTGAGTAGAAAAAGCAAAGTTTACTCTTTTAGATAAGGATACATTTAAAGGTGTAACTACACCATTTGCTAATTGTACAGTAATATCTTGAGCGATATAGCCCGGGTAAGAAACATGTACTACATAAGTTCCTGTATCTACAGTTCCATTTTTATAAGCACCTGTTAATCCAGTAACCCCATCTAAAATAGGTTTACCTGCAACAGTTATCGATGCTCCAGCTATAGCAATGTTTGTTAAGGCATCTTTTACAACACCTTCTAAGAAACAAGCTCTTTTATAAGTTGGAGTTACTACATATAATCCTAACTCTATATCAGAAATAACTACATTACCTGAAGGCAAATAAGGATAAACACCCCAAGCTCCATTAAATCCATCGCCCGACATAGATGGTGATGAATCGAAGTTTGCTACTTCTACTAAATTATCTGGTCTAGATGCATCTACTAAAGTAATACCATCTCTGTAATAAGATGTCCATAGGAAATCTGTCGCAGAACCAGTAACCGTTGCATTATTTAACACATATGTATTGTGACCAATAGAGCCTGAATTATTGTGTCTGTAACGATCTAGTTCTTTTATATTTTGAAAATCTGTAATGTCGTATGCTGTAACCCATGAACCAGAAACTTCATCAGTAGTATAGATTACTTTACGGTTGGTAGACATCCACGAATTGTGAGTGAATTGTTTTGGCGTAACCTGTGATGCAATAACTACTGGTAATGCTGGATTTCTAGCATCTATAATTTCTAATAATCCATCGTAAATTTGACAAGTATATAAGGTATCGTTTCTAACAAACCCGTCGTGTACATAACGATTCGAAACAGTTCCTAAATAATGAGGATTCCATGGATCGGCTAAGCTAAATACTTTCGCTTTACCTTGTTGTAAGCCTCCTCCGTATAAATATAATTTACCATTATCAATATGTAATGCATGTATAGCATTCAATTGATTTAATATAGCTGCGTCTCCAGTATAATTTTTAAAAGAAATTGTATCCGGTAAACGACTTAGGTTTACAATGGTAACTCCACCTCCACCTTCAGTAGTAACATAAGCATATTTACCCCATGTTCTAATTTCTCTCCAAGCTGAATTTGGCCCTAAAACCGAAAATTTCTTAACGGGAGCATCCGGATTCGTTACATCAACAATAGATAACCTATCGTTTGCTCCTACTAATGCATACTCTTTGCCTGTAGTATCTACATATCCCCAAATATTTGATGTGCCAGGATATGGTACTCTTGAACGTTGGACAATATTTACATTTTGTGCGTTTGCACTGATAACGATTAAGCTAACAATGCAAAAATTAATTATTCTTTTCAATCTAATTTATGTTGGGTTTAATTTATTCTTTTATAATTTTTTCTGTTTGAATCAATTTGTCATTTTCAAATAGCTGTACAATATAAGACCCTGATTTTAATTCACTCAAATCAACTTTTTCTTTATTGTTGATAATATTTCTTTCAAAAATCAATTTCCCGTTAATATCAATTAATTTTAAATGTAAGCTATTGGTTTGTTTATGTTCTATACATAACTCATTTTTTACAATACTCGGATATAAGGATACTTGCTGATTTTGATGATTATCTATACCAAAGCCAATTGGAGAAAGCTGAACATTTTGTGTAACTACTTGAGCTCTAATTAAATTTACTGAAACTACTTTATTTTGATAGCCTGGTGCAGAAAATAATACATCATGTGTACCTTGTGTAACGATACCTGTTTTATACTCACCGCTTAATTTACCGCTTTCAGTTTGACCATTTGCAACAAATTTAACGGTAGCATTAGGAATCGGAAGTGATGTTGAAGCATCAGTAACTAACCCTTCTAAATAACATGCTCGCATATATGTTGGCTTCAAAGTAAACATGCCTAAATCCATATCCGAAACTATAATATTGCCAGAGGGTAAATATGGATATACACCCCAAGCCCCTTTGTAACCATCGCCAGAAAAAGGACTAGTATCATAATGGGCTACTTCTACTAAATTATCCGGACGAGCTGCATCTACAATTGTTACACCATCTGTATAATAAGAGGTTAATAGGAAATCTGTATTGTATCCTGTTGCCAAAGAATCATTTAAAATATAAGTGTTATGTGGTATAGACCCATTTGAATTATTATGTCTATAACGATCTACTTCTCTTATATCTAAAGGGTTACTTACATCGTACGCCGCTACATATGAATCACTTTTCTCATCCGTTGTATATAAGATATTACTGTTTGATGATAGCCATGTATTATGTGTAAATGCAAATGGTGTAATTTGAGCATTAATAGTAACAGGATTTGCCTTATTACTTACATCAACAATAGAAAAATTACCACCATATATTTCTCCCGAATACATTTTATTGTTCCTTACAATTCCATCGTGAACGTAATGCGCTGAATATCCCCCTGCCACTGTTGGATTCCAAGGGTCGGCTAAGTCTATTATTAATGCTCCCGATTGAGAAATAGAATTGTTAGCACCATACAAATACATATACCCTGCATCAATATGTAACGCATGTACATTACTTATTAATCCATTTGCAGTGTATTGCTTTGTTTTTATACTGTCTGGTAAATATTGAAGGTCGACTATTGTTACCCCGAAGGTATTATCTGAATTTTCGGTAGTAATGTATGCGTAATGTTGCCAAGTGCGAATCTCTCTCCATATAGAACGAGGACCCGGAACCTTAAACAAGGTTACTGGCTGAGTTGGACTTGTAACATTTATTATTGCACATGCATCTGTTAAAGAACTCGATCCTGTACAACCTAAAAGCGCATATTCGTAATTCCCCTGTTTATATCCCCAAATATTAGAATAACCGTTAGTTCCTATTGAAAGTGTGCTTTTTAGCGTAATATTATATTGCGCCTGACTCATTAGGCCAATTAATACGAAGAAGAATAGTAGTATAGATCTTTTCATTTGGTTCCAATTTTAGCTCAATTTAAGCAAAAATTCGACCAAAATTCGATAGTTCGTGTACTCGTGTGTTAGTAACCGGTCCCTGAGCGGAGCCGAAGGGACGAACACACCCTGCCTGTCGGCAGACAGGGAACTAAGAGTTATTCGCCAACACCTTCGTTATTCTAAGGATTAGCTCGTGCATATTTACGGGCTTTATAACAAAATCATCTGCTCCCATGCCTATTGCTGTTTGAATTACTTCAACATCATCTAAGGCTGAAATCAATATTACAGGCGTTTTTTTATGATCCGATTTAATCACTTCTAATAATTCTAATCCCGACATAAATGGCATCATGATATCAGAAATTACTAGTCCTGGCTCATCGTTTTTTAATATTTCTAAGGCTTCTCTTCCATCTGTACTGCTAATCACATCATATCCAGCATTTGTTAACTCATGCTCCAATAATTTGATCGCCATTTCTTCATCATCTACGATTAATACTTTCATAGTGTATATTTTTAATTACTTACAATCGATTTTTTATATTCAGAAATTTCCATTAATGCAGGATTTGTCTGTTCATTTAAATGATTAAAAATGCTCGGAATAAGATCTAACTCTTCCATATTCTTTGCACTCTTTTCAATCTTAATTAGTTCTTCTTTTAAATCCAACATGCCCATATATGCATAAGTTGCTTTTAATTTATGAGCATAAAAACCAACCATTTCCCAGTTAGAACTTATTATCGCATCTTGAAGTATTTGAAGGGTTTCAGGAGTTTTAGTCAGAAATATATCAATCATATCTAACATAAAAGCATCGTTCCCTTTAGAAACTTCTCTTAAATAAGTTAAATCGAATATTGGTTTCACTGTTTAGATTATTGAATAGTTGAAGGTATTAATAAATTATGAATAATTATATTTTATGTACAGCTAAGCTATCTGTACATTCTTCAATTAATACTTTTATGTTCTTATGTAGTATTGGATGATTCCATTCTGACTGAAGCTCTAACATCGGAATGAGTACAAACATTCTTTGAGTCATATGCGGATGAGGAATTTGTAAATCATCTGTATTTATAACTAAATCGTCCATGGCAATAATATCGATATCTATTATTCTAGGTTCCCATTTATGAATTCTTGTTCTACCCATGGAAACTTCTATTGCTATTAATTTTGCAAGTAAATCAGCTGGTTTCAACTCCGTTTCTATTTCCATCGCCTGATTATAAAAATCATTTTGATCTGTATTTCCCCATGCTGCTGTTTTATATATAGAAGATACCCTGTAGCCTTCCGTAATTTCAGCTATTCTTGAAATGGCAGTTTCTAATTGCAAAATTGGGTTTTCTAGGTTACTTCCAAGTAACAATATCGTTTTCATCGCTATAAAAATAAAGGGATTTTATTATTATTATTGCATATATTCAAAATAAGATGAAACAATTTTTCAAAACCGTTTTTGCTTCAATGATTGGAGCATTCCTTTCTATATTACTTTTAATCTTTTTAGGTGTTCTAGTTCTTGTTGGAAGTATAATGTCTTTAAGTAAAGAAGATAAAGTTGAAGTGAAAGAACACAGTATTATTCAAATTAATTTGAATGAACCTATTACTGAACGTGGAAATGATTACCCTTTCAACTTTTCGAGTGTGATGAATTTTAATGTTGAACAATCATTAGGTTTAGATGAAATTTTAGCTAGCATTAAAAAAGCAAGCACAGATCCTAATATTGATGGCATATATTTAGATATATCTGGAGTTAGTGCAGGTTTATCTACTACAGAAGAAATTCGTAATGCATTACTTAAATTTAAAGAATCTAATAAATTCATTTACGCATACAGCGAATATTATACTCAAAAAGGTTACTATTTAGCTTCAGTTGCCGATAGTATTTTTCTTAACCCTTCTGGTTTGTTAGAATTAAAAGGGGTGAATGCTCAATATATGTTCTTTCAACATGCACTAGAAAAATTAGAAATTACCCCCGAAATTATTCGAGTAGGTAGTTTCAAAAGTGCTGTAGAACCTTACATGAGCGATCATATGAGCGATTCGAATCGTTTACAAACGAATGTGTATCTGTCTTCTCTATTCGGACATATGATAAAAAATATTGCCTCTTTAAGAAAACTTAATAACGACAGTACATATGCTATTGCAACAAAATTAAAAGTTAGAAATGCTGAAGATGCAGTAACTTATAAACTTGCTGATGCCTTAATTTATAAAGATGAATTACTTCAAAAGTTTGCAAAAAACACTTCTCAATCTAGTATAAATGATATTCGTTTTATAAGCTTGAAAAAATACAATAAATCTTCTCCGGCAGATGTTACTATTTCTAAAAACAAAATCGCTATTATCTATGCTAATGGTGAAATAGTTAGTGGTGATGGAGATGAAAACAGCATGGGCTCTGAAAAGATATCTCGTGCTATACGCAAAGCTCGTTTAGATGCAGATGTAAAATCGATAGTTTTGCGAGTGAATTCTCCAGGGGGAAGTGCATTAGCTTCTGATGTTATTTGGAGAGAAATGATTTTAGCTAAAAAAGACAAACCAGTTATTGTCTCGATGGGCGATGTTGCAGCTTCTGGTGGCTATTACATAGCTTGTGCTGCTGATACCATTGTTGCTGAACCGACAACTATCACAGGTTCTATAGGAGTTTTTGGAGTATTATTCAATGCTCAAAAATTCTTCAATAATAAATTAGGAATAACATTCGATCAAGTGAAAATTGGTGAGTATGCCGATTTAGGCGATTATACTAAACCACTAAGTCCAGCCGAACGTATGATTATTCAAAATGAAATCAACAGGATTTACAATGACTTTACTTCTAAAGTCGCTGAAGGTAGAAAGATGCCTCAAGAGAATGTAAAACGCATCGCAGAAGGAAGAGTTTGGAGTGGTATTGATGCTAAGCGTATCGGTTTAGTTGACGTTCTAGGAAATATAGATGATGCAGTGAAAATTGCCGCGAATAAAGCTAAACTCACTGAATATAGAATTGTAAATTATCCTGAATTAGAAGATCCATTCGAAAAAATAATAAAACAACTAGGTGGTAATGTAAAAGCTTATCTAATGCCTAATGAATACAAAGAACTTGCTCCTTATTTAAAAACGTTAGAAAGCATGAAAAACAACAAAGGTATTCAAGCTCGACTTCCTCTTAATTTTCAAATAGATTAATATGAAATCGAATAAAGAAATAGTTTCATCGTTAAAGCTGCTTGGGCAATTAATGGAATTGCATGAGGAAAACCCTTTTAAAATAAAATCGATTAGTAATGCTGCATTTAAACTTGGCAAATACGCCGAATCTCTTGCAGAAAAATCAATTGATGATTTAGCAAAAATTGAAGGAGTAGGGAAAAGTGTTGCCTCTAAAATAAATGAATTATTAACTACTGATAAAATTGAAGAACTAGTAGATCTAAAAGCTAAAACGCCTGCAGGTTTAATAGATATGCTAGGCATCAAAGGCTTAGGTCCGAAGAAAATTCAAATTATTTGGCAACAATTAAACATCGATAATATTGGCGAATTATATTACGCTTGCATTGAAAACAGGTTAATAGAAGCTAAAGGATTTGGATATAAAACTCAAGAAGAAGTTAAAAAACTGATTGAGTTTAATTTGATGAATAAAGGTTCTCTCCTACTTTCTAATGCCTTAACCTTATTGGAAGAGCTAAACTCAAAAACCGGAAATACAGTATTTGCATCTGGTCAATTAGCTCGTCAATGTGAAATTATTACCTCTTTAAGTTTTACAGCAAAACAAGAGAATCAAGCTACTATCATTAACGTTATTTCAAACGATGAAGCATTTTCTGGCGAATTATCCGGAAATACGTGGAAAGGATTATGGAATAATTCTTCTAGTATTGAAATCGATTTTATTGCTGAAGATAACTGGGTAATCGATAATTTCCTAAAGTCTGCAACTGCAGAACACATAGCCCTACTGCCTAATTTCAACGAAACAGAATTAAGAAATAAACAACTGAAGTCTGAAGAAGAATTTTATTCTTCGTTAAACATCGCCTATATTCCTACACCAATGCGTGAAGGTATGCGTGAAGTTGAATTAGCAAAAGCGAATAAAATACCTACGTTAATTCAAAATGAAGACTTACAAGGTAGTTTGCACAACCATAGTAAATGGTCGGATGGTATACACAGTTTGGAGGAAATGGCTCTATACTGTAAGGAACTTGGCTATCATTATTTAGGTATCTGTGATCACTCTCAATCGGCTTTCTATGCCGAAGGTATGAAAGTAGATAAAGTTTTAGCGCAGCATGCAGAAATAGATCTATTGAATGCTAAACACCCCGATTTTCATATTTTTAAAGGTGTGGAATCGGATATATTGAACGATGGTTCCTTAGACTATGAAGAAGATATGCTCAAGCAATTCGACTTTATTGTAGCTTCTGTACACTCTAATTTAAAAATGGATGAAGCAAAGGCAAATGCACGTCTAT
>JACCDN010971244.1_pt1 | contig 10449 bp, 7 predicted proteins | sample 7441691 | NCBI WGS metagenome assembly JACCDN01 (sample SAMN15323439, study PRJNA562643) | freshwater metagenome | isolation source: river surface water | place: USA:Blue River Watershed | collected 2017-08-16
CCTACAGTCGGCTCGTCGAGAAGGTAAATAGTTTTCTCCAAATGCGGACGATAAAGCTCCGAAGAAATTTTTACTCTTTGTGCCTCTCCTCCTGAGAGCGTCGTCGCACTTTGTCCTAATTCCAAATATCCAAGTCCGACATCCATCAAAGTTTCTAATCTATCTGAAATCGCTGGAATATCTTTAAAGAAAGTTAATCCTTCTTCTACAGTCATTTTCAAAACTTCATAAACATTTTTCTTTTTATATTTTACTGTCAAAGTTTCTTTATCAAATCTTTTTCCTAAACATACGTCACAAGTCACATACACGGTCGGCAAGAAATGCATTTCCACTGCTATCTCGCCATTCCCCTCGCAAGCCTCACAACGGCCACCTTTTACATTGAAAGAAAATCTATTGGCTTTCCATCCACGAAGTTTTGCTTCTGCAGTTTCTGCAAACATATCGCGTATGTGCGTAAATGTGCCTGTATATGTAGCGATATTTGAACGAGGAGTTCGTCCGATTGGAGACTGATCTATAAGTATTGCCCGAGTCACGTATTCAGTGCCGGTGATAGAAGCTACATTGAAAACTTGAGCTGTACGGTATTTTCGCTCGAGTCGGCCTTGTAAATTCTTATGTAAAATCTCATACATAAAAGAACTTTTACCAGAGCCTGAAACTCCAGTAATAGAAGTCATGACTCCTAAAGGCACTTCTACATTTAAATTTTTTATATTGAAAACTTTTCCGCCCACGATTCGAATACTTCCTTTTGCTTCTCTACGCTTTTCTGGAATTTCTATTTTTACTTCTTCACGAAGATATGCCAAGGTTCGAGAATTATTTGTATTCTTCTTTGCAGTTAACAAATCTTCTAAATACCCAGAAGCCACAACTTCTCCACCATGCACTCCAGCTTTTGGACCAATATCTACGATATAGTCGGACGCATAAATAGTATCTTCATCATGCTCTACGACTAAAATTGTATTTCCTAAATCACGCAAATTAAGAAGTGTTTTGATAAGTCTGTCATTATCTCTTTGATGTAGCCCTATCGTAGGTTCGTCCAACACATAAAGTGCGCCAACCAAACGAGAACCAAGTTGAGAAGCCAAACGAATTCTTTGCGCCTCTCCTCCTGAGAGAGTATTAGCTTTACGAGAGAGTTGAAGATAGTCCAATCCGACATCTAGCATAAATTGCAAACGAGCTTCAATTTCTTTTACTACTGGTACAGAAATTTCTCGCTCTTGTTCGGAGAGTTTTAAATTTTTGAAAAAGTCATGGGCATCTTTGATAGAAAGATTTGCAAGATCAAGAATATTTACTTTCTTCAAGGTTAGACCTTGGGAATTCTTAAGGTCTGACCTTAGGAATACATGCAAAGCTTCCGTACGAAGTCTAGCGCCCTTACAATCATCACAAACTTCATCCCCTCCGAAATACTTTGTGCCCAAGCCATTACAAGTAGGACATGCGCCATAAGGAGAATTGAAAGAGAAAAGCCTAGGCTCTACTTCAGGAAAAGAAAAACCATCATTTTTACAAGCAAATTTTGCAGACATTATAAATTCTTCCTCACCTAATTTAATAGTCACTAATCCATCAGCTTCTAAAAGTGCTCGCTCTAGTGCTTCCGATAAACGCATGCGTGCACCTTCTTTATCATCAGAAAATTCATGCACCATAAATTTATCTACCAATACATCTATATTGTGAGCTTTATTTTTTGAGAGAGTTATTTGCTCACGAAGTTTATGCATCTTGCCATCCAATCGAATTTCAGAAAAACCTTTACCGAGTAAATCGTAAAGTAATTGATAATATTCCCCTTTTCGTCCGCGAACTATTGGGGAGAAAATAGAAATCTCAGCTTCGTTCCATTCCACACCCATGACAGATTTTTTACTTTTACTTTGCTTTTGCAAAGTATTCACTTTCTCCAAAACGAAATTTAAAATCTCTTCATTAGAAAGTTTTTTGATTTCTTCTCCACATTCTGGACAATGCGGGTGCCCGATACGCGCATACATCACACGGAGATAATCATAAATTTCTGTAATAGTTGCCACTGTTGAACGCGGATTATTACTTCGAGATTTTTGATCAATAGAAATTGCTGGTGAAAGCCCTGTTATCTCATCCACATCTGGCTTTGGCATTTGATTTAAAAATTGGCGAGCATAAGAAGAAAGACTCTCAACATATCTCCTCTGCCCTTCGGCGAAAATAGTGTCAAAAGCAAGTGAAGACTTACCGGAACCCGAGACGCCAGTAATAACCACCATTTTATTTCGTGGCATTTCAACACTTATATTCTTTAAATTGTGCGTTCGTGCACCTTTAACTATTATTTTGTCTATCGGGTCTTTTTTCATAACAACCCTGTATTATAACACAAAATAAGATCTTTTTCTATTTTCCACTATCTCTATCCATTCTCTCTCTTAGTACTCCTATTTCATCTCTTAAAATTGCTGCGGTTTCAAAGTCTAATTCTTTCACAGCTTTACCCATTTCTTTCTCTTTTATTTTTATTATTTTTTCGTAAACCAAGTTTGTGCGCTCTTCATCTGACATAGTTAACTTCACTTCTGTCACTCCATCTTTTTTACTAACCTTTGGTTTATTATCTTTCAACTCTTTGGCATAAGCACGTTTGAAAACTTCCAAGTCTAGATTAAGCTCTGCATTCACAGCTTTAGCATGATCACTTTCCAATTCTTCTGTAATGTCTTGTATTTTCTTTAAAATAGTTTTTGGAGTAATACCGTGTTTTTTATTATAGGTAAGCTGAACATCTCTACGTCTCTTTGTCTCACCGAGTGCTCGCTCCATAGAGCCAGTTAGAACATCAGCGTAAAGAATTACTTTACCCTCTGCATTTCTCGCTGCTCGCCCTATAGTTTGAATAAGTGAAGTCTCAGACCGCAAGAATCCTTCCTTGTCTGCATCAAGAATTCCAATCAAAGCCACTTCAGGTAAATCCAAACCTTCACGAAGCAAGTTCACACCCACAAGTACATCAAAGTCCCCTTTTCTAAACTTGGTCAGGATTTGAATTCGCTCTATTGTTTTTATATCACTATGTAAATATTCGGCTTTGATTTTTTTATCTTTTAAATATGTAGACAAATCTTCCGCCATCTTTTTAGTCAGAGTTGTAGCCAATACTCTAAAACCTCTTTTAATAGTATTCTCTGCTTCAGCGATAAAGTCTTGGATCTGACCTTTATAAGAGCCTTTCTCGCCAACTGGCCTGATGATAGTTTCTGGATCTACTAACCCTGTCGGGCGAATAATTTGCTGCACTATTTGGTCGCTTTCAGTTCTCTCCTGCTCGGATGGCGTCGCAGAAGTATAAATCACCTGCCCGATTCGTTCTTTAAATTCTTCGTATTTAAGAGGTCTGTTGTCTTTCGCCGAAGGCAAACGAAAACCGTATTCCACTAATGTCTTTTTACGAGAAGCATCTCCGGCATACATACCTTGGAGTTGTGGCAGGGTCACATGACTCTCATCGATGATGGTAAGAAAATCAGGAGTTCCTAAGGTCAGACCTTTGGAATTCTTAAGGTCTGACCTTGAATGCGGAAAATAAGACAAAAGAGTTTCTGGCGGTTCGCCTTCTTTTTTCCCAGAGAGATGCCGAGAATAATTTTCAACACCATTACAATACCCGACTTCTTTGAGCATTGCTAAATCATAATTCGTTCGTCTTTTTATTCTCTCTGCTTCTAAAAGCTTTCCTTCTTTTTCAAAATGTTTTAATTGCATGTCTAATTCTTTTTTAATAGAAACAAGTGCTTTCTTCTTGAGTGAGTCTTCAGTGATAAAATGTTTCGCTGGGAAAATAAAAATATTTTCTTCTTCTTTGAGAATTTGTGAGGACACTGGGTCAACTTTTACTATTCTAGTTATCTTTCCACCTTCCATTTCTATCTGATACATCAAGGTATCAGATACTGGCATAAATTCTACCTTTGACCCAATAGAACGAAAAGTTCCGGAAGTTAAATCTGCATTAGTACGAGAAAAATGAATTGCAATTAATTTCTTCATCAACGACATACGGTCCATTTTCATACCTATTTCTAACTTCAAATTCACTTTCTCATACTCTGCCGGTGACCCCAAACCATAAATACAAGAAACTGACGCAACTATGATTACATCTTTGCGAGTTAAAAGTGCTTGAGTTGAAGCATGGCGAAGTCTATCTATCTCTTTATTTATCTGTGCATCCTTCTCTATATATGTATCTGATACCGGCATGTACGCCTCGGGTTGATAGTAATCGTAATAAGACACGAAATAATGCACAGCTGAATCTGGAAAAAATTCTCGGAATTCTTGAGCGAGCTGAGCAGCAAGGGTCTTATTGTGAGCTATCACGAGAGTCGGCTTATTATGCTCTGCTATGACATTCGCCATAGTAAAAGTCTTGCCTGTTCCCGTTGCCCCGAGTAATGTCTGCTTTTTCATGCCTTTATCTAGACCTTTTAGCAACTGTGAAATAGCCTCGGGTTGATCTCCGGCGGGTTTAAAAGGACTATGAAGTTTAAAAATCTTCTCGGCCATTTTCTCATCTTAACACTAAACAGTCTTGATTTATAGTGAAATATAATGTAAATTAAACAAATCCGCGCCCGTAGCTCAGTCGGTAGAGCAGCTCCCTTTTAAGGAGATGGTCGTAGGTTCGATTCCTACCGGGCGCACAAAATAATGTGCTACAATATATCACATGGAAAATAATCCACTAGACAAAGTTCCTAAATGGGAAGACCTAACCCAAGAATATATAGATAGGCAAGAACAAGAAAAATTAGAACTTTCAGGATTAGCACCGAACTCTCAAACAGATAGCGAAGAAGAGCCTAATGCAATTTAGATTCTAAAACGCCTCTAATAAAAACTTTTCAAAAACTGCTTCGTCGTCTTTGCGTTCCCTCCGTGCTTCAGGTAAGAGGTACGACATTTTTCTATCTATAGATTGTAACTCTGCTTCAGTGAATTTTTGAAAATTTTTCTTTAAAATCATATCTTTGAGTTTCCAGTGAAGAATTCCCAATAAGGCTTCCATCATGGCACCACTTTCCATGGCTTGCCTGAAGTAAATCCAAAGTTGTAGTTTATTTCTTTCTCCGAGTGCATTAGCTAAAAGAAAATTATTGAAGGTTTCTTTTTTCTCAGCTGTGCGTTCAAAAACATTTATTTCCGCTCGAGATTTTTTAAATGCATCTAAAATCGGCTTTTTCAATTTACCATCGGAAAAGATGAAAGTATTTTTAGAACTAGCCATATCTGACAGGTGATCTAAAACAAAATTCCTACTCTCTTCTCGATCCAATACTCCAGTCAAAACAACTCTAGTTTCAGATGCAAACAAACTTTCTCCTGAATACAAACTCTCAAAATGCATCGGATTAAAATCTTGCTTATCTATAAAGATAGTTTCTATACCACTCTTAGTGGGACGCAAAAAAACATCTAGAGCTTTTTTCTTTTTTTCAAAATCATCGCCAGTAAAAAGATAAATCATTAGATTTAAAACTTAACCTTACTCTTGTAGTCTTTGTAGGCTTGACCATAATTTTCTCGCATTACCATGTCATGTCTCTTTAAAATCAAAAGCTTACTAACTAGAAAAGAAAGTACAGTCAGCACCACTACAAAGAATGCGTTGGCAATAATTCCGAAACCTAACACCAAAAAGAACAGTCCCCAGTGAGTCGGATTGCGGCTATAGCAGTATGGACCGTGACAAAAATTCTCCGTGGTTACTTCTGGTACATGGAGCATGGGTGGCTTTCTTTGAGCCCAAAATATAACAAGCGATCCAACAACAATAGAAAATATTCCAAAAGGCTCAGCAAAAGAACTAGGAAAAATACGCACAGAAAATATCAAATCAAGGATTACTCCTATGATAAAAAACAAGAAGAAAGATGAATAAGAGTGAGCTAGAATGCTCTGTATTTTTGGGTGTGAATGAGGCAGGACTCCATTTGATTTTTCCCCGTTTAATGTTGGTTCCATAATATAAACTATAGCACTAAAATTACTTAACTTCACCCAAATTCTTACCCGAACCAAAATGCACCGTGAGAGGTATGTCTGTCTTATATTTCAAATAAGATCGAGATAAAACCCCTTCCATAGCAGTCTGAATTAAAACTTCAGCTTTTTCTTTTACATCTTCTTTGATTTCAAAAACTAACTCGTCATGAATTTGGAGAACCAGGTGCACATGTTCCAGTAGTCCTGCCTTTTTCAAATCTTCGTTTGCATAACGAATAGCGAGTTTGATAATATCCGCAGCGGTCCCCTGCACTGGGGCGTTGATAGCAGTCCGTTCAGCCATAGCCCGAAGAAATGGAATCTTAGAATTTATATTTGGGAAATATCTACGGCGGCCAAAAAGAGTTTCCGTGTATCTAGTTTTAACCGCAAACTCTTTTACAGACTCTAAGTAGTCCCGGACACCAGAAAATTGATTAAAATAGTTGTCATAAAACCTCTGAGCTTCCTCCCTAGTACCACCTAGATTTTTACGGAGAGCCGAAACACCCATACCGTAAATAATTCCAAAGTTTATAACTTTGGCTTTTCGTCGCATTTCTTTATCCACCTTATCTATCGGCACTCCAAATACGAATGAGGCAACACCAGCATGAATATCTTCCTTATCACGAAAAATTTGAGTCATCTTCATATCTCCTGAAAGCATAGCCACCACTCGAAGTTCAATCTGAGAATAATCGAAAGCAGACAATACAAAACCTTTATCTGCTACAAACCCGTCTCGAATTCTCCGTCCGAGTTCGCTCTTGATCGGCAAGTTTTGTAAATTTGGGTCAACCGAAGAAAACCTGCCAGTAGTAGTACTATTTTGTACAAATTTTGAATGCAACCTTTGATCCAGTCCCGCCATTTGTGGAATCACATCTATATATGTAGAAAGTAATTTCTGTAACTCTCTATACTTCATAATCTCGGTGATGATAGGGTTCCCTTCTTCTAGCTCTTCTAGCACTGAAATTTTGGTGGAAAAATTTCCACTAGCTCCTTTCTTTTTTCCAGGATTCATTCCCATCTTTTCAAAAAGAACTTCGGCGAGTTGTTTCGGAGAGTTAATATTAAATTCTACTCCCGCCATCTTGTAAATATTCTGAGTCAACTTATCCAGCTCTAGGTGATATTCTTTTGAAAGATCTTTAAAATATTTCTGATCTATTAAAATTCCATACTTTTCCATCTCCGCTACTGTCGGTATGATTGGAGCTTCAACCTCTTGGTACACTTTATCTAAACCCTTCTCCTTTAAATTTTTAAAAATAAATTCATAAGCGGTATTAAAGTCCGTGGTTCGCGCATACCGGAGAATATCTTCGAGTCCTGGAGTCGGAGTGTCAGAATCTATAAGCCAGAGCGCAATGCTAGCTTCTTGGAGCTTTGTTTTATCTACACTTTGTAGTATTTTTTCTTCTTTCTTTGTTTCTTCGTACAGTGCTTCAGTCACACTCTCGCTACCACTTTTACTAAAAAAACCCTTGAGTCGAGTAAACAAACTTCGAAACTCAAACTTAGTAAACATATCTTCGATCTTTTTAAGATCAGCAGTTTCCCAAAAAGTTTTTTCTGGAATCTCAAACTTTATCGGAGCGTCAACTCGAATCTGGGCTAGTGTTTTTGAAAACAAAGCTTCTTCTTCATTGTCTTTGATTAGGTCAATAATCCTAGGAGTGATACCAGCTTTTTTGAAAGCATCACTATCTTTCTTTATTTTTTTGTAGATTTCCTCGATTGTACCGAACTCCGTGATTAGAGTCGTAGCTGTTTTCTCGCCAATACCTTTGATACCGATGATATTGTCCGATGGGTCTCCACGAAGTCCTTTATAGTCTGGTAAAAGTGCTGGTTTAAAATGAAACCGCTCGAGTACTGCTTCCTCGTCGTATAAAATAGTGTCGGTGATTCCCTTTTTTAAAGTATATATTTGAACTTTTTTACCATCTACTAATTGCATGGTATCCATGTCCCCTGAAGCGATGATTATATTTATACTCTTGTCCTTTTTGAGTTGCATGGCGATGGTTCCCAAGACATCGTCTGCCTCAAACCCTGGGGCGTCATAGATAGGAATATTGAAGGCTTGAAAAATCTCACGAGATTTTTTTAATTGAGTTATGAGAGCATCATCAGCTTTGGCGCGGCCCGCTTTGTAAGCGTCATAAGCCACATGGCGAAAAGTTTTTCCAGGTAGATCATAACAAGCTACGATGTAGTCAGGCTTCAAATCAGTGACTATCTTCATGAGCATAGTCGAGAGTCCATACAAGGCTCCGGTAGGCTCGCTCGAAGAAGACAAGAAGTCAGGCAACGCATGATAGGCACGGTGAATTATCGCGTGGGAATCAAGTAACACTAAGGTCTTTTTTTCTCCTTTAGCCATATATTTTTAGTATAGCAGAAATAAAAAAACACCTATCGGGTTAGGACAGGTGTCAATGGGTTCTAAAATCAGGTGGTAATAACGGTTGCAATTAAGCCTTAGCGAGGTCGTCAACGAGTGACATGGTTTTATTGAGGTTCTCCTTATTAAGAGAGTATCTCTCTTCGCCACACAGATCTACAATGCCGGTTCTTTGAAGAAAATAAAGTTCTTCTTTGATTCGCACTTCTGGAATGTGCAAGTGTCTTGCGATCACATCCAGAGTAGCTCCGGTCACAGCTTCAAGCATGTGGATTATATCCTGTCTCGCAGGATTTCTAACTGCTTCCACGGCAAACTTTGCTCTCCTTACTTCTCTAAGGTTCACCTCAGTAGGTTTTTGGCCACCTACGAAGCGAAAAATGAATTTTTTCTTTCTCCTTCTGCTTTTCATTTTAAACGGTGTTTGTGAATTGTAGTGAACTTATTTTATTAACAAAAAAAATCAATGCCTTTGCACTGAGTTCCGAATATACTTATAGCACGAATGGGAATAAAAATCAAGCCTAGAGGTCAAAACTCCTCTCTCCTTCTTTTAAACCTGCCTGCGCAGACAGGTGTTTTATTTTTATCTTGTAATGCTTCTTGGGCATCGCTTTTTTAACAAGTTCTGGCCATTCAATAAAAACGATATTTTCAGGATTTGAAATAGTTTCCTTCCAACCAAGAGCTAACAATTCTTTCTCATTTTTTAGTCGGTACGCATCGAGATGAAAAAAGTTCTTAAACATCTCGTGCTTGAGTGGGTAACGCTTCATCACCACAAAAGTAGGGCTCGCAACTTTTTTCTTAACTCCAAGCTCTTTGGCTATATATTGAGTAAAAGTGGTCTTCCCCGCACCCAGGTCTCCATATAGTCCAACAACACAGGCGACTTTGTTTTTTGTTTTAGAAATTTTCTTTACAAACTCTTTAGCCAGCTTTTCAGTATGGGCTGTATGTTTCGAAATCTTTTTCATAAGTACATGTTAGCACAAATATATTTTATGGAAATAAAAAAAACCTTAGCCGATAGGACTAAGGTTTTAAAAATAAATGGTTTAACTAAAATCTTTTACTACTAACTGTTTTACCAGATAGATGGACCAGTTGCAGAGCCAAGACCTCCGGCTTCAAACTGACCATTCATACCCTTCCTGTATTGACGGCCTCCAGCATTAAAATTTACTGGATAAGCCGAGCTACTGGTCAAACCAGTAACACCATTACAACTAGGTGGGTAATAGTAACTACCTCCTCCATAGTTTCCAAAACAGCTTCCAAAACCTGCGAAAAGTGTTGCCGCAAACGACGACCGAGGTCGATCATCAACCACAATTACTGATTGACGCACATACCGTCTCGTCTTTCTATCGAATACCAGGTCATCGTCCTCATCATCTTTTGGATAAGGTTGATACTGCCCTGAATTTGTAGAGATAGATCCACTGCCTGTGTTGATATTCACATTCATGGAACTGTTGTCATTCAAGTTGAATGTTACACCATCTACACCAGGAATCTTGAGACTGTCACCAGACTCTTGATTCTCTTGATTCGCTAGTTTCTCTTGCTGCTGCTTTTCGTACTGCTCTTGCTGATACGACTTAGCCTTACCTTGTGTTTGAGGTGGAGTCTTGGAAGTTACAACTGGTCCCACTTCTGGGATCCAAGTAGTATCCTTCTTAGTTTCTGATTTTGTTTTTTTGTCACCAGAACCACTAGGACTCTTGCCTCCATTAGGAGCGGTATCATCACCTACAACAAATGCGGGCCTCTTGTTTTGGACAACCCTAGTATCAGGTAGATCAAACTCGGCAAGATTGGCGCAGCTATCTTTCATGGTAGGCACACGACACCCATCATATTCGTGAATACGCAATCCACCGGTAAAGGTGTCCTGGAAAAATTCGATCTTGTTTCCAACTTTGCGCGAATTCATGAATGGTTTCATTTCATGGTTCTCAACATAAGAATTATCTGTC
>JACCDN010691157.1_pt1 | contig 10446 bp, 12 predicted proteins | sample 7441691 | NCBI WGS metagenome assembly JACCDN01 (sample SAMN15323439, study PRJNA562643) | freshwater metagenome | isolation source: river surface water | place: USA:Blue River Watershed | collected 2017-08-16
CACCCTGCTTCCAAGGCGGCAAGGTGGTTCGCTTGCAGGCGTGGCTAAAAGAGCACAACTTCAATTTAGAGGATGCCTACTTTTACAGCGACTCGATTAACGATTTACCCCTGCTTGAACAAGTACCCAATCCCGTGGCAGTGGATGCTGATGAACGCTTGAGCAAAATCGCGCTTGAGCGCGGCTGGAGAATCATGAGTTTGCGGGATTAATTTAGGCTAGCCCAAGATCAATAGCTGTATTACTATTTAATACAGCTATTTTGGATCTAAATCGGAGACCCGCCATGCCACGCAATACCTCTGTCACCCTCGGCGACCACTTTGATCAATTCGTCTCGGAACAAATTCAAAAAGGCCGCTTTCAGTCTGTTAGCGAAGCGGTACGTGCAGGGCTGCGTAAAATTGAAGAAGACGAACTGAAGCTAGAACGGCTACGCGATATTTTAGCCCAAGGTAAAGTCAGCCCCATCGTTGAAAACTTTGACGGCGAAAGCTTTATCGCACAACTGCACGCCAAGCATGTGAAATGACTGCCCCGCCGCCTGCAATGAATAACTACGTTATTCGCCAACGCGCCTTAGATGATCTAGAAGATATTTGGCTCTACACCCTCAACGAATGGGGGCAAACTCAGGCAGATTATTACGTACGAAATATTATTGCGCGTATTGAATGGCTCGCACAAAACCCTTACCTCGGCAAACAGCGCGCCGATATCAGCAGCGAATATTTCTGCTATCCCGAAGGCAAGCATCATATTTTTTACATCATCAACACGCAGATTGAAGTGATTGGAATTCCACATCAGCAGATGGATGTAGTGAGATACTTTGAATAAAGCATCTGATATGAAAGCCGCTGGCGAAATCGGGCACTCGCCCGATTTCGCCGTAAATCCATTACGCCAAATAAACCCGCGCAAATACCGCTTTTAAATAATCGGTTTCTGGAATCGCTGGGTGCACCGGATGATCTGGCCCCTGCCCACCCTGCCCAATAATTTGCACATGGCGATCCAAATGACGGCCAGATGCACGCACTATTTCCACCAAGGTGTCTTTGCCCAAATGCATAGAACATGATGCAGACACCAACAAACCATCACGCCCCAGCAAACGCATACCAAGCTCATTGATGTGGCGATAAGCCGCTTCACCGGCTTTTTGATCTTTGCGTTTTTTAATAAACGCAGGCGGGTCGAGTACGACGATATCAAAGCGCTCATTTTCAGCGATTAAATGTTTTAGCACATCAATCGCTTTACCTTGAATAGTAGACACAATATCTTCTACGCCGTTGAGCGCCGCATTGCGCTCAACACCATCGAGTGCGGATTCAGATGCATCCACACAAATCACTTCGCTCGCACCGGCCTTGGCGGCTTGTACACCCCAACCGCCGATGTACGAAAACACATCTAAGACGCGCTTGCCTTTTACGTATTGCTGCAACTGCGCACGGTTTACTCGGTGATCGTAAAACCAACCCGTTTTTTGGCCGCCGTGAATGGGCGCCATAAAGCGTGTACCGTTTTCAATTAACTCCACCGCTTCTGGCACTGAACCGTAAACCACTTGGGTATATTCAGGTAAGTTTTCTAACGCGCGGGCACTGTGATCATTGCTCAGCAAAACACCTTCTGGCTTTAACACTTGGACCAACGCATCAATAATATCGTTCCTCACCAATTCCATACCGGCGCCAGCAATTTGCACCACCAGATAATCGCCAAAGCGATCCACCACTAAACCCGGCAGCAAATCAGAATCGCCATACACCAAGCGATAGTAAGGCTCGCTAAAGGTTAACTCGCGCAAGGCCAAGGCTTGTTTGAAGCGATGCACCAGCAAGGATTTATTAAGCGGATGAGATTCATCGCGGTTAATAATGCGCCCACAAATCAAGCTCGTAGGGTTCATCAACGCGATGCCTAATGGCTTACCGCCATTGGTAGTCACCAAAGCTTGTTGACCCATCTCGAATTGCTTAAGCGGCGAACGCGCGGTATCTACTTCGTTACTGTAAATCCAAAGGTGGCCTAGCTTAAGGCGGCGATCAGCTTGGGCATTTAATACCAATACCGGCAGTGAAGGAGCGGGAGCAGATTGAGACATGAGGGAATCCAAATAAAGAAGGCGATAGTAAAGAAGCTGAAAAGGCGCAAATTATAGCGGGATTCACGCCTAAACACCCACATAGCTCAGATTTAATTACGTTTGTCGAGACCATCCAACCACGCTTTAAACTGCTCGCGCTCCTCAGACAACAAACTATTGTCCGGCGGCATAGGCATGACCTTGTCATCAAATAATTTTTGCGCCATGCGAGTTTGACCGTTAGTTTTCTGTAGCCAGTGATTAGCATTTAATAATTGTTCAGGAGTATTTTGCAGCGGCTCATGGCATTTGCTGCAACGATTCACCAAGATGCTGCGAATAGTTTCTGGTACCGCCACTGAGGCAGCTTTCTCCTCAGGCTTTTGCGCAACTTCCCGATAAGGAACGCCCACTGACAAACGCAAAATGGAGGCATTTTTATCATCAACAATTAATAAGCTACCATCATTCATGACACTCATTCCCGCTGGCGCACCCTTAGGTCTAAGGCCGCCAACCTCATTCCAACGCGAAATAATCTCACGATGTTGCGCCACCAATCCCACACCACCTTTTGCTGCAAATACTTGTGTTTTAAAACCATCGCCACCTTTAAGTGGATCACTGCTGTAAGTCGCCGCGTTTGCACGCATAGGTCGGCCTTGTTCATCCACATCAAACGCCACCAATCTATGGCCTACAATTTTGTAGCCGTGCCAAGTCATTAATAATTTATTGGTGAGCGATGGCAATTTGGTGTGTTGATAATAAAGCGCATCCAATGGTGCAACATGAGGCGGCATTAAAGACCAAGGCTCACGATAATTTTTTGCCGTACATGTTTTTTGTGTTTCATCCACTGCAACATTGCGGTCATAACATAGAGGCCATCCGTAAAAGCCGCTGCGTTCAATCAAATTAATTTCTTCATAAGGCTCATCTGCAGCGGGGAAATCCATACTATTTTCAGCTTGCAACAGTGTGCCGCTGGAATGCGCAGCTAAGGCCATAGAATTGCGTAAACCACTAGCAACAATCGAATATTTTTTGCTCCAGCTAACGCTCTCTGCCTGATAGTTAAATTGCCAAAGCCCTGCTTCCATACCTGTTGTGCAATTACTCGAGTTATCTTTGCAACGATCAGATGTTGAACCTACATTCACAATAAGGTTGTTGTTTTTATCAAACACAAAGTTTTTGAGTGGGTGTAGATAGTCATCATGATAAGGCAAGGAATCAATTACTGTTTCTTGGCGAACAACAGCATCCTTCACCAATTCAAATCGAATGATGCGATGCGCTTCACCAAGGTAATATTTACCATGGGCTGCACGCAAAATTTTGTGGGGTAAATTTAGACCAGATAGCAATGCCACAGCCGTAGGCGTTTTACTGCGGTAATTAATTAGCCACAATTTCCCCTTGTTGCCAGCCCAGCCCCCCATATCCACAACTAAAAGCTTACCCTCCGGCGTTTCGACAGCGGTGCGCGGCATTTTAAAAGCGATATCTGGGCCCTTTTGTACGAGCAAACCCACACATAAATTTGCATCTGTACCCAAGGCTAGCTTGGTGTATCCATCGCATTGTTCAGAGAGAGGAGTATAGGGGGAGGCTGAAACTTGAGCGCCGATTAAACAGGCGCTCAGAGTTAGCAGGAGTTTAAAATTCATCCGTAATCTTCTTTTGGTTGGTAACCATTAAAACACACGATATACAAATAGAGACTTGGAGGTATTATCTAAGATTTACCGGCAAAGTCTGTTTAGTACCAAATCTTCTCTTATCGTCCTCTGTAGCGCCATCCTTACATTCGCCTTTCAGCCAAAGGTTGTATTGCGAAGCGCTGGAATCGATCTCTAGAAAGCCTTCGCGGCAATAACCCATGCGCTCGACCACATAGCCCACATTCTCAACCAACCGCTTTTGGGTGGCACCACCCACGGAAATGCCGCGCGCCCCTTCATTGCGCTGAAAACCACCGCGCTCAATGCGCACACCATTGGGCATTTTGTCTTCGGGTAGTTGCAAACGGTAAACAAACATTTTGCTGGTGTTGGGCAAAATCTCAATTTCTAGGGTTTCCTGCATATTGGAGCCGGTATAGCTGCGGCCGGGGGTGCTGCAGGCCACGGCAAGGCCGCAGACTAAAATAACACCGACGAGCCTAAGTGACGGCACAAGTAACAACATATTTTCTCCTATGCTAAAAGCCATGTGCGATTGAGGTTAAGAAGCTGAAAGCTTGGCCGATAACCTTTGCAATACGACAACCCATTGGGCGGTAAATTGCCCATGTGGTTATAAATTTATTGTGGCGGGAGTTTGTCATGCCTATTCGTTCTCGGCTACTGAGTTTGGTGATTATTCTTACGGGGCTTAGTACAAGCACCACTAGCGTGGCCGTTGGCGACCCTAATAGCATTAGACCCAAAGCCAAACCGGCAATTGAGGCTTCCAATAGCGAGCCCGCTGCCAATGAATTTCCGTTTGATAATCAAAGCATTCCTTCCGCACCGCCAGCTTCAGAGCCTGAAAAGCCTACCGCAGCACCTGTAGCTCAAGTCGTAGAATCTAAAGCCGAGAAGCGCATACTGGGCAATAATCAGTGCCGCAGCGACAGCAACAATTCGCTGCAAAAATCGCTATTAGTCACTGCCTTCCCACGTTTAATACCAGGGAGTTCAAATGCAGGGGCATTAGCCGACGCCGAGCACCAATTACCTAAGTTATTAAGCCAATTCCTGGAGGCCAAGCACAGCACAGTTACGCCGATCCTTCTGAACGAAGGCCTACCGAGCCCATCTCTCAGTACCGATAACCTGCTAGCCCAACAAATTCAAAAACTCGCCCGAAACCAACGCACCCAGCTAGTGCTTACCGGCGAGATTATCGACATGACCATGACTCACCCCGAAGCTACTTACAACCCCGGGATGTACACACGCTTTTTAAACGGCCTATTTGATTTTATTGAAATACGAAATCGCTTTGATAAACGCGAGCGCGTGTTTAGTTTTAACGTGAACTTGCGCGATGGCTTTACCGGCCAAACCCTGTTTAGCAAACGCTACGACACCTACGGCGTTTGGGGTTCCACCAAAGAAGTGGGTTTTGATACACCGCTGTTTTGGAAAACCGATTACGGCCAACAAATTAAAGGCCTCGTAAAAATGGCAGCCAAAGATGTGGGTGCGGTGGTGCGGTGCCAACCCTTCATCGCGCAAATTGATTCGCGCCCAGGACAATCGCAAATTCTATTGCAGGGCGGTGCAAATAACGGGTTGCGCTCTGGCGATACACTGGCGCTTTACCAAATGGTAGTGCAAGGCTCTGAGACCGAATACAAACAACATCAAGTACGCTTGGTAAACCGCAATATGGCGATTGAATTGCGTGAAGTGTACCCATCGCACAGCGTAGGCTTGATTAGCGGAACAACCTATTTAAGCGGCCAGTTTTTGGCAGTGGCGCAATAGTGGTTATAATGCATGTCGCACTCAACAACAAAGAGCAAACGGCATGACTTACTTATTTAAAGCGTTATATTTTATTTTCGGCATTACCCTCTTGGGCTTTGCAGGCTTACAGTTTAACGATCCAGACCCAATAATTTGGATAGGTTTTTACGTGCTATGCGCACTCATCCCTTCGCTACTTTTATTTAATATTTTTAATCGCCCACTGTTTTTACTGGCGATAGTGTGGTGCTGCGTGGAATTATTTATCAGCGCCCCCGGCGCTTACAAATATTACTTACACATGGCCGAAGAGCCATTAATGCAAAGCATGAATCCACAAAAACCTTATATTGAAGAGTGCCGCGAATTTTTGGGCGTATTGATTGCCTTTGTGCTCGTTGTAGTTAGCGCATTACTCGCCAAGCAAAAACTCTTTAGCACCAAAGAATAATTCGCTCAACGCAAAGTAAGTGTACTTTTTCTACGCCTATCGCTTCTTGTTGCCTGTCATCTAAACGGCGCCATGGGGCATAGGCTAAGAGTTAGTGTCATCAGCAATAAAGCCTATATCTTGCAAACTCAGCGGTAACCGAGTTTAAAGCTTTAACTTAGCCCACACCTGCCAAGTTCCAATTAAATACATTAAGCCAAACACAAAACAGATAAACGAACTCCAAAACCAAAAGCTTGGGCTATTTTCAGGAAAATGCGGCATAAGTGGAATAAAAGCAACGCTGCGCACCAAATAGATTGCCGTTATAGCACACAAAGCAACGCGCAATAATGGCAGTCTGCGAATAACACCCGCGCCAGAAAGTGCATAGAGCGACCAAATAAATAAGATACCCGCAATAAAACTGGTAACCACCGTGGGGTACCAATGCCCCGCATCAGCCAAGTGTGCCATTTGTTTACCTGCGCCCATAAATAGATACATAGGCGCACCGAACACTATGCAAGCGATGTGAAGTATTGCCGCAAGTGCAGAAAGACTGGCAGCGATAATTAAAAAAGTGTTTTTTGATTGTTCCATTGTTACCTCGTTATTATTTTAATGATTGCGATATTACTTATAAAACTGGGAGTCGTCATCCCGTAGGGATCCAGCGTCCTTCATAATTAAAGTCACTGGATCCCTACGGGATGACGACTCCCTATTTAAATTGGTTTTGTAGGTTGCGGGTAAGGCGTAAGCTTGCGCACGCTGCACCCCAACATAGCCACTCAAATCAACTTATTTATTGCTGCAGCATCTGATTGGATTTTATAGCCTCTAATAATTTCTCCTTTTCCAATAAATCTCTTCTGAAAACCCCAGGGAATGGCGGCTCAAAATTAGCACCTTTCAGCAGAAGCAAAATTGATGTTTGTTTGCCTGCGTGGGCTTCTTTAATTTGCCCAAGACTAAAATGCATAAATGGGTCTAAGGGTACTTTTAATATAGGTGGAACTACTTTTGCGTTAGTTAAAACAACACTCTCAACCTCAACAACCAACCTAATGATGTTAGTAAGGCTGGGACCAGTACGCGCCTCTACATCGGTAATTTTTTTACCATTTTTATCTATCATCTCTACGCCTACTACGCGACCAATAATCATGTGATCCGTGTTTTTAACAAGCTCCTCATCTGATACTTTTATTGGCAACGAAGAATGTGCTGCTGCACTCACAAGAAACAATAAAACTAAACCTAAAAATTTCATGACCCGCTCCATCAAAGCCAAAAAGTTAATAACCCCTAGCAACGATATCCCCCACCCATCAATCCGTAAACTGCAACTTAGCCAACCGCGCATACAACGGGCTCTCCACCAACAATTGCGCATGAGTTCCCTCGGCAACAATTTCACCCGCCTCCATTACCACAATTCTATCGGCTGCTTGCACGGTTGCTAAGCGATGCGCAATTACCAAAGTCGTACGATTGTGTGCGGCGTTATCTAAAGCTTGTTGCACTTGGCGTTCGCTTTCGGCATCTAATGCGCTGGTGGCTTCGTCTAACAATAAAATCGGGGGATTACTTAAAATGGCGCGGGCGATTGAAATGCGTTGGCGCTGCCCGCCGGATAAACGCACGCCGCGCTCACCCAGAAAAGTATCGTAACCTTGCGGCAGGGCTTCAATAAATTCGCTGGCTGCGGCCATATGTGCGGCGGCTTTCACTTGTTCAAGTGTGGCATTGGGGTGGCCGTAGCGAATATTATCTAACACACTGCCTGCAAAAATTACCGTTTCTTGCAAAACAACACTAAATGGCTGGCGCGCGTCTTTAAAGGTTAAATCGCGCAAATCGATTCCATTAAAACGCACCGTACCCGATTGCGGATCGTAAAAGCGAAACAACAATTGAAACAAGGTCGTTTTACCGGCTCCCGATGGGCCAACCAATGCAACATGTTCACCGTGCCGAATTTTTAACGAGAAGTTTTTTAGCGCAAGCGTATCTGGCCGTGAAGGATAAGAAAAATTCACGCAATCAAATTCAATGCCTTCGCCCATTGCGGGCAAACTTAAAGGTTTGGTTGTTTCAACCACTGGCGATTCAATATGTAGCAATTCCATTAAGCGTTCAGTGGCACCAGCGGCGCGCTGTAAATCGCCCCAGACTTCCGTAATAGCGCCAATCGCACCCGCAGTGACTACGGCGTAAATAATAAATTGCGATAATTGCCCACCGCTCATATTGCCGGCGAGCACGGCTTGAGCGCCCAACCACAATACAAATGAAATAGCGCCAAAAATTAACACGATTACCACAACGGTAAGTATTGAACGCGCGCGAATACGCGAGAGTGCGGTTTTAAAAGCATTTTCTACCGAAAGATCAAAGCGTACGGTTTCGCGCTCTTCTTGGGTGTAGGACTGCACCGTAGGCATTGCATTTAAAATTTCACCAGCGAGTGCACTTGAATCGGCAACACGGTCTTGGCTATCGCGCGATAGCTTTCGCACTTTTCTGCCAAAAATTAAAATGGGCGCAATTACACCAACTAGCACAATTAAAATGTAGCCAGCAAGTTTTGGGCTGGTAACGATTAGCATGGCGAGGCCACCCAGCAGCATAAATAAATTGCGCAAGCCCATGGATAAACTGGTGCCCACTACCGTTTGAATTAGCGTGGTGTCGGTTGTTAGCCGCGAAAGTACTTCACCGGTTTTCGTAATCTCAAAAAATTGTGGGCTCATGCGCAGAATATGGGAATAAATAGCACTGCGAATATCCGCCGTGACCCGCTCGCCCAACCAAGACACAAAATAAAATCGCAATGCAGTCGCTACCGCCAAAATAATCGACAATCCAAATAACAAAATAAAATAGCGATTGAGATGTTCGCTCTGCCCCGATGAAAAACCTGAATCAATTAAATAGCGAAACACCACTGGCAAAGTTAGGGTTGTACCTGCGGCAACAATTAATGCTATAAATGTCCAAATCCAGCGCAGCCAATAAGGTTTTAAGAATGGCAGCAAGCCCAATAATGGGCTTAATTTTTTAGGCAATGGCAGCGCGAGCGGTTCAGACATGAATTATTTCCGAGCAGTAAAATGAATAGCCAGTATCAAAAATTAAATTCAAAGCCCAGCCATAATTCGCAGCACAATTCCTATAGCCGCACCAACTGCCAAAACAGCAAACGCCAAGATACTGATTCCATAACCCCGGCTACGCGCAGCGGCAGAACGCGCATAACTAATTGCATAATCTACCCGCCCCACTAACCACACCACACCTACGACCCCTGCCCACAATGGGCTGACATAATGACTAAATAACCAAAGCGCCGGCAAAAATAACACTAAGTTTTCCAGGGTGTTCATTTGCACGCGAAAAACACGCTCAAAATTATCGTTACCCGTGGTTGCAGGTGCTTTGATGCCGTACTTGGTACGCGCATACCCCACATAAAAAGTGATGACGAGAAACAAGAGGAGAGAAAACAAGGTAATAATTGCCGGGAGATGCATTGCCATAAAAGTGATTCCTTACGGGGTAATAGTATTTACAGTCAGTGGGGACAGGTTCTGGCAAATCAATGACGCAAGACCCCGAATCTCTACAATGGCTTAAATCGGTGACTTTTGTCAGTGCTTCACACTAGATTCTCGCAACAAAACTTTACGGCACAATGCCAAGATCTTTTTAATACCATGCATCCGAAACCAAGATTTTCCCGTCTAAGGTGTTGAAGGTCTCCATCCAACCAAAATGTTATTAAAAGGAAATATGCATGAAAACTACGGTTTTGATATTCCTAGCCTTATCAGCACTTACATTTCCCTCGCTCGCAGCCGATAGCAAAACCTCACCATTAGCGGTAGTCAATAAGCGAATGGACGCCTACAACAAACACGACCTAAAGTCGTTTTTGGACACCTATGCAGACAATGTGGAAGTCTTTACCTACCCGACCAAATCGCTTGCAAAAGGCAAGGAGCACTTAAAATCTATTTTTGAACCCATGTTTAAAGAAGGTGCAGTGCAGGTGACTATTCATACCCAACTTGAAAACGATAGCTATGTTATCAATCATGAAACCGTAGAATACCTTGGCAAAAAGACCAAATATTTATCGATTTATAAAGTTGAAAATAATTTGATTACAGAAGTACGTTTCGTCAGAGATTAAACTATTACCAGGCCAAGGCTGGAGATTTTCAATGGCTTTAATTCTGACGATAACTTGCGAGGAGTATAAAAATGGACACTTTTGAAAGTAAAGGTTTAGCCACTGCTGCACTGATTGTATTTGCAATTGCCGTTATTAGTCAGTGGGCATTCGGGGTTTACGCCGCCGATTATTACGATGACGCTGCTCTGCCAAAAAATGTGAAAGGGCAACAAAAAGGTTTTTCGAGGGTTGAATTTACGTGCGACAAACGCAG